>OBYS01000470.1_pt1 | contig 27628 bp, 15 predicted proteins | sample 1476791 | NCBI WGS metagenome assembly OBYS01 (sample SAMEA2580205, study PRJEB22360) | human gut metagenome | biome: human gut; feature: human-associated habitat; material: faeces | place: Denmark | collected 2008/2010
CTCGTATACGGAAGCCCCCCGGCCTCCGTCAGCGACAACGGCCACCGGCACCGGATCGACCGTGCCGTCGGAGCTGATGTTCGCAAACATAAACATGAACATCGTGGAAAGCGCAATGGGAAAGAGAGCGCCCCAAACCCACGTGCTCGGCCGGCGCAGCAGCGTCTTGACCGTGGTGATGATGGTGCTGAACATGACTGCCCCCTAGTCGCGCAGCTCGCGGCCGGTGATCTCGAGGAACACGTCGTTAAGGGTCGGCGGCTCGCTCCACACGCGGCCGAGCGCCACGTCGGCAGCGCGCAGCGTGTCGAGGATGTCGACCAGGTTGTGCGGGCTCGCTTCGCAGGTGCAGACGAGCTCGCCGCCAGACAGCTCAACCGAAAGCACGTGCTCGAGGGCGCGCAGTCGCTCGACCGTAGCGGGCTCGACGGCGCCGACCTCGACGGTCACGCGCTCGCCCATCTGAATCATGCGCTTGAGCTCGTCGTTGGTGCCCTGCGCCAGCACGCGGCCGCCGTCCATGATCATGATGCGGCTGCAGATTTGCTCGACTTCCTCCATGTAATGGCTGGTATACACCACCGTGGCGCCCTCGTCGCGCAGACGGCAGATGCCCTCCAGGATGGCGTTGCGGCTCTGCGGGTCGACCGCCACCGTGGGTTCGTCAAAAAAGATGAGCTCGGGCTTGTGCGCGATGCCGCAGGCGATGTTGAGGCGACGCGCCAGGCCGCCCGAAAGCTTGCCGGGGCGGAACTTGGTGAAGTCGCCCAGGCCGACAAAGTCGATCGCCTCATCCACCAGCGCACGGCGGCGCTTGCGGTCGCTAACGTAAAGGCTGCAGAAATAGTCGATGTTCTCGCGCACCGTAAGCTCGTCGAACACCGCCACCTGCTGCGGCACTACACCGATGCGGCGCTTGAGGTCGTAGCGGGCGGGCGTCATGGGTTCGCCGAACAGCTCGATGGTGCCTTTGTCGTAAGCGAGCAGCTGCAGAATACAGTTGATGGACGTGGTCTTGCCCGAGCCGTTGGGGCCCAGCAGGCCAAAGATCTCGCCGGGGGCGATGCTCAGGTTAAAGTGGTCGAGAGCAATAAGGTCGTCATAGCGCTTGACGAGGTTTTCGACGTGGACGATATCTGTCATGAGGCGGCCCTTCTGTTGATTGCGGCCCGGTACAATTGCATCATCGCAGGAGCCGCCGGCGCGCACCAGTGAGCTTTGTCACGAGTGCGAGGGAGCGGAGGCGAAACCCCCGCTTGCGCGAGCGATCGACGCCGCTTTGCCGCGCGGGAGGAATGTCACGGTTGCGCAGGCGGCCCCTCCACCACGCGCGGCTTCGCGTACAATACCCGTATGAACAGGCTTTTCGACAAATCGATCGTGCTGGCGTGCTGTATTGCGGCCGCCATGGGTCTTGCTGTGGACGCTCGCCTGGTCGCGGCGTTTTGCCTTGGCGTTATCGCCACCTCGCTGGCCGAGGTCGCACAGGGGGAACGCACGCGCCGTGTAAGCGAGACCGCGAGCTGCGCTTACATCATCGCGGCTGTCTTCGTGCCGCCGTTTATGCCGTTTGCGCCTCTCGCCCTCTATGACATCGCGCGGCACGTGCGCCGTGAGCACGCATGGGTCGCGCTGGGCATTGGCTCCGCTTTTGCCCTTGCGCTCGTCGCGGACCTTCGCACCGACGCGCTCACCTCCCGAACGCTTCTGCTGACCGCTATCCTTTCGGTTGCCGCCACCTTGTTGTCACTGCGCACAGCCCAGCTGGAGCGTGAGCAAGAGCGCATGCGCCGTACCCGCGACGAGCTGCAGGAACGAGCCCTCGCGCTCGAAGCGCGCAACCGCGATCTTGCCGACCGCCAGGACTACGAAGTCGAGCTCGCGACACTCGCCGAACGCGCCCGTATCGCGCGCGAGATCCACGATAACGTCGGACACCAGCTCACGCGCGCCTCACTGCAGACCGAGGCCCTGCGCGTCGTGCACGCCGACGAGCCCAGGGTTGCCGCCGATTTCGCCGACGTCAAACGCACGGTTGACGAGGCGCTCCAGCTTGTGCGCACCAGCGTCCACGCGCTCAACGACAACGCCGTCGACCTTTCCGTGCAGCTCGAACGCATTGTCGAAGGCGCGCGCTCGGACGGCGGTCCGCAGATTGAGCTTGAAGTTATGGCCGAGCATGCACCCGCAAACGTCGCCAACTGCTTTGCGGCGGTCCTGCGCGAGGCGCTCTCCAACACCATGCGCCACGCTTGCGCCCATGCTGTCACTGTACGATGCATGGAGCATCCGTCGTTTTACCAGCTCATCGTTACCGACGATGGCACGGGCGGGGTCCAAGCAAGCAGCCGCAGCGCCGCGGAGGGCATGGGGCTCGCCTCCATGCGCGAGCGCATCGAGGCGCTTGGTGGCACCTTCACCGCCGGCCCGCGTGCCAGCGCCGGCGGCTGGCGCGTGTTTGCCACCGTTCCCAAACAGCAAGGAGATGAGGGCCGATGAGGCTCATCGTTGTCGACGACGACCGCTTGGTGGTCGATTCGCTCAAGATTATCCTGGGCGCCCAGCCGCAGATCGAGGTAGTGGGCACCGGCGCCAACGGCAACGATGCGGTTTCGCTCTATGCCGAACACGCGCCCGATATCGCACTGCTCGACATCCAGATGCCGGGGCGCGACGGACTTTCGGCCGCACGCGAGATCCTTGAGCGCGACCCTGCGGCGCGCGTGGTGTTTCTGACGACGTTCTCGGATGACGAGTACATTGTGTCGGCGCTCAAGCTGGGCGCCCGCGGTTACCTGATCAAGACCGATGTCGCCGCCATTCCGCCAGCGCTGGCGCAGGTCATGGACGGCAAACGCGTGCTCGAGGGCAAGGCGATCGAGGATATCAACTTTGATGGGGCGGGCGTCGAAGCCGGCACGACCCGCCGGCCCGCGGCTTTTGTCAGCCTGACCGACCGCGAGTTCGAAGTCGCAGAGCTCATCGCCCGTGGCCTCGACAACAAGGAGATTGCCGCCACGGCATACATGGGCGAAGGCACCGTGCGCAACCACATCAGTTCGATCCTTGCCAAAATGGGCCTACGCAACCGCACGCAGATCGCCATCGCCTACCTGCGAGGGTAATTACCCAATGGCCGGACACTCCGACGTAGCAAAATGGCTGCCACCGATTTAATGCCATTTCAAAACTATGCCGGTTTACTACGATAAAAACGTGGTCGCCGATCACGCGCGGCTTTTTCGCAAAACTGTGAGCCGTCTACCTGCGGTTTTTGTATTGCCAAATGCGGTGTGGTTGAGAGTAGGCGATTTATCGTAGTAAACCGGCATAGTTTTGTTCGCAGCAGCATAACCGCGCGTTTAAGCGCGGGGCCGGTGGGGCATTTTTGCCCCACCGGCCCCTATTCCAGCTCTATTCCAGCGCTACTCCGGCTTAGTTTCTACCGTGGGAGTCTTATCCGCCGCAACTGGAGTGCGGGCGGTATCCATAGTCAGGCAGTGCTTGGGACAGCTTTCGATGCACTCGCCGCACACCACGCAGGCGTACGGGTCAATCGACCAGGTGCCGCCTTTGCGATCGACCGCGAGCGCGCCCGCCGGGCAGCGACGCGCGCACATGCCGCAGCAGATGCACACGTCCATGTCATTGACGATATGCCCGCGCAGGCGCTCGGGCGCCGTCAGCTTCTCCTGCGGATAGCACACAGTGACCGGCTGCTTGACCATAGAGCCCAAGGCCGTCTTGGCAAATGTCAGTAAACTCATGCCGCGCCTACCTTTCCGTGCAGCTAATGCAGGGGTCGATGGTCAGGATAATCATAGGAACGTTGGCAAGGAGCACGCCCTGCAGCGCATGTGTCAGACCCGCCAGGTTTTGCGACGTCGGCGTTCGCACGCGAAAACGGTCCAGATTCTTGGTGCCGTTACCGCGCACATAGTAGTACGCCTCGCCGCGCGGCTGCTCAATCACAACCTCGCCGCGCGCGCCGTCGGCCGGCGTGAGCTTGGTGCGCCCGCCGATACCGTCGTGCGGGATCTTGCCCACAAGCTCCTTGATGATGTCCATGGCCTGCGTGACCTCGGCACAACGCACCTGGCAGCGGGCATAGCAGTCGCCGTCGGTAGCAACGATGGGCTCAAATGCTGCCAGGCCTGCATAGGCACCGTCGCCAAACATGCGCACGTCGTAATCCACGCCCGAGGCGCGACCGAACGGGCCGACCATCGACAGATTCAGCGCGTCCTTCTTGCTGATCACGCCCACGCCATGCAGGCGCTCGCCGCAGCTATTGTCGTCCAAAAACGTATGCACCAGGGCCTCGTAGTCGGGACGCATGGCATCGAGCGTCTGGACAATACCCGCCAGCTCGGAGTCCTCAATGTCGTGCTTAAGGCCGCCGATCTCGTTGATCGACAGAATCACGCGACCACCGCACGTGCTCTCGAAGATCTTGAGAATCTGCTCGCGCAGGGTCCACGACCGATAGAACAGCGCCTCGAAGCCAAAGGCATCGGCGAGCAGGCCCAGCCACAGCAGATGCGAGTGGATGCGCGAAAGCTCGTGCAAAATGGTGCGGATATACTGCGCGCGGCCGGGCACCTCGATGTCGAGCATGCGCTCGCAGGCGCTGGCATAGCCGTAGCTGTGGCCCACGGCGCAGATGCCGCAGATGCGCTCGGCGATGTAGCCAAACTGATGCATGTCGCGCTTTTCGGTTAGCTTCTCGAGCCCGCGGTGCACAAAGCCGATCTGCGGAATTGCCTCGATGACGCGGTCGTCCTCGATCACCAGGTCCAGATGAAGCGGCTCGGGCAGCACCGGGTGTTGCGGGCCAAACGGAATAACGGAGCGATGTGCCATGGACCTTACGCCTCCTTTTTCTGCTTGTCGCGGGCGGCCTTGGCAGCAAGCGCCGCGCGGACCTTGGCCGCTTTCTCGGGATCCATGGCGGCGAGCTTTGCCTCCATCTCGGCAGCCTTGAGCGCGGCCTTGGCAGCGGCATCGTCATGCTGAGCATCGGAGCCGGTAGCCGCAGCGGGCTGGGCGGCAACAGCGTTCGCAGCATCGCCGGCACCCGCGGCGCCCTCCCCCGCAGCAGCAGCGGCAGCGGCCTTCTCGGCCGCAGCCTTGCGCGCCTTGGCCTCTGCGGCGGCACGGACCTTCATGGCTTTCTCGCGCGCGGCCTTCACCTCGGGTGTGATAACGCTCATGGGCTCGGCCGTTGAGACCTGGTAGAAAAAGCCCTTAAAGTCGATCTGCATATCGGTAATGGCAAGCCCAAACAGGTCGTGCGCCTCGTTCTCAAACGGGAATACCGCCGGATAATACGAACTGATGGACGGAATCTCCTGGTACTGGTCGATGCCCTCGACCACCAGGTTCTCGATCGCATAGCTGCCATCCTGAGCGATCTGCTCCTGTGCAGCACGAACGTTGATAAACGTATAGACCAGGCGATACGTGCCGTCGTCGACGTTGCGCTCGGCATGCATTTGCACAAAGCGCGCGCCGACGCCCTTGAGCGCCTGGACATGCGACAGGAGCTCGTCGATCCCGACGGTGGTATAGATAGCCTTCTGCATTACTCGGCCTCCTTTGCAGCGGCGGGCGTCTCAGCAGATGCGTCGCCAGCGGCGGGCGCGGCGGGCTTCCCGGCAGGCGCGCCACCGGCACCGTCAGCCCCGGCCCCCGCGGCCACAAATCCGTCCTCGCCCAGCTCAACGCCGCCATCCCAGGTAGCAGCACCGCCCACGGTAAGCGGGTCACCGCCAGCACGCATCACGGCCTCCTTCTGATCCAGGATGCCGCACGCCTCCACGATGGCATCAATCACCGTCTCGGGACGAATGGCGCACCCGGGCGCGTATACGTCCACGGGAATCGCGCGGTCCACGCCTCCGATCACGTTGTAGGCATCGCGGAATACGCCGCCCGAGCACGCGCAGATGCCGCACGCCACCACGCACTTGGGCTCGAGCATCTGGTTGTAGATCTGGCGCACGACGGGCAGGTTCTGGGCATTGACCGACCCCGTCACCAAAAAGATGTCCGCATGCTTGGGGTTGCCGGTGTTGACCACGCCAAAGCGCTCCGCATCGAACAGCGGTGTGAGCGAGGCCAGCACCTCGATATCGCATCCGTTGCAGCTCGAGCCGTCGTAATGAATAACCCACGGCGAGCGCGACATTTTATGATCCATGAATGCCGCCTCCTAAATAAACACGTCGACGAGGATGGGCATAAGGTTGAGCAGGCCAAACACCAGCGCCACGCCCCATCCGAGCTTAAAGCAGCTGCGCCAGGTACTGCGTGCGAAGGTGTTGTCGATAAGCACCTCGACAAAGTACGTCGCGGCCATCACGACCAGGGCTACCACCCAGCTCACCGGGTTGCCCCAAACAAAGAACATGCCCACCCACATCAAAAACAGCACGGTCTCGCACCAGTGCATAAGGGTCATCTTGGCCAGCGTGCCGCCGCTCATCTCGGTGGCGACGCCCTGGACAATCTCCTGATGCGCGTGATGCGAGTACGAAAGATCGAACGGTGACTTGCGCAGCTTGATGGTAAGCACCGCAAGCAGCGCGAGGAAAATGGGCGCGCTGTACACGATGATGGGGGCCGACTGCCCCGTCACGGCAATGGAATCGAAGCTATCGGTGGCAAGATACAGGCCCACGCTCATCAGCAGAACGGCGGGCTCGTAACTCATAACCTGCAGCAACTCACGATCGGCGCCGACCTGGGCAAACGGGCTTTGCGTCGAGGCAGATGCCAACACCACAAAGATCGCGGCGAGCGTCACCATAAAGGCGCACAGCAGCGTGTTGGAGCCCGACACAAAGATGCCGCCGCCCACCACGGTAAAGATGAGCGCACACGCCATGTAGGTATCGTCCATGGTGTTTACGCTGGCGGGAGCTTTGCGCAGCAGCTTGGCAACGTCGTAGAACGGTTGCAGCAGGCGCGGGCCCACACGGCCCTGCATGCGAGCCGAAAGCTTACGGTCAACGCCGTCGATCAGGCCGCCCACAAGCGGCGCCAGCAGGGCAAACGCCACGGTGCCAATAAAGATGCCCACGACACCCGAACCTTCAAAATACTTACCGCGCAGCACCGAGGGCGCACTCATGGCAAGTCGCTCGGGCCCAATCCACGCGCAGCACAGCAGCGCAAACAAGATAATGCTGCAGCACACGACGCTACCCGCGGGGCCAATACGCTTCTCGCCAAGGGCGTCCTCCGAGTACCAATTGCGCTTTTCGGCCTTCACCTCATGTCCCATCGAGCCGCGGAAATGGCGGTAATTGTCGGTTCCCACACCCGAAAGATATACGTTTACGTGCGGTTTGTTGCTCACGCGGAATGACGTCAGCAGCACCACGGCGATAAACGCCACGATAACCACCATCAGATACATGGCGTCCTTGCCAATAACGTACGGCACGCGGCCAAACACCATGGCCAAGTAAGGCGACACCAAACCGCTCGAGATAATCGGGAAGGCCACGCAGCACAGAATCAGCAGCGCGGCGATGGTGTTGAGCGCCATCCATTCGGTCTTATGGACATTGACCTCAACGTTTTGAGCCGTGGGGTCGACGCCCGAAAGCTTGGCGAGCCACTTGCCCCAGAAGTAAAACGTCGCGGCCGAGCCAAAGGCAAGCACCATGATCATGAGCACGTTGCCGGTCTGCGCAAACGCCACCAGGGCGCCCCACTTGGACACGAGCATGCCAAACGGCGCCACAAACATGCCCATGATGCCCAGCATCATCAGGCGCGTCAGGTGCGGCATGCGGCTGAACATACCGTCCATGTCCTCGATATTGCGGCTGCCGATATGATGCTCGGCCGTGCCCACGCACAGGAACAGCAGCGACTTGGCCACCGTGTGGAACAGGATCAGGAAGATGGCCGCCCATACGGCCTCGGGCGCGCCGACACCCAAACAGGCACTGATGAGGCCCAAGTTGGAAATGGTGGAGTACGCGAGCACGCGTTTGGCGTTGCTCTGCGAGATGGCCATGAGGGCGGCGAGCAAAAACGTGATGGCGCCCACGCTCGTGACCATAAAGCCAGTCACGGGATAGATGGCATAGAGCGGGCTGAGCTTGACCATCAGGAACACGCCGGCTTTGACCATGGTTGACGAGTGCAGCAGGGCGCTCGTGGGCGTGGGGGCAACCATGGCACCCAGCAGCCAAGTGTGGAACGGCATCTGTGCGGCCTTGGTGAGTGCGGCGAGCGACAGCAGAATGACCGGCATCACCAGCAGCGCGGATTGCGCGGTTCCGGCGCCGGAAAGCTCAATCATGCCCGAGATGGTCAGCGGCATGCCGTTAACGTGCAGGTACATGAGTCCGACCAAAAACGCGATGCCGCCCAGCATGTTGAGGATGATCTGGGTAAAGGCGTTCTTGATGGCCTCGGGCGTACGTGTGTAGCCAATCATGAGGAACGAGCACACGGTGGTGATTTCCCAGCCGCAGAACAACCACTCAAGGTTGTCGCTCGTCACGATGACGAACATGGCCGAGAGGAACAGGAACATAAGCGCCAGGAACTGCGGGCGTCGGTCGGGCGCGGTCTGCCCGCGCAGCGCGGCCTCGTGCTCGTCGTGGGCCTGGAAGTCCTTCATGTAGCCCAGGGCATACACGCAGATTAGGCTGCCGACAATGCCGACGGCGAGGACCATGATCACGCTCATATAGTCCAGGTAGAGCGGCGTTGCGGTGACGGCTTCGGCCGCGGGCAGCGTCATGGCCGCAAAGGCGAGCGAGCCCACCAGCTGGACTATGCCGAGCACCGTGGTAAGTGCGTTCCTATATTTGTACGCGTTGTACAGGATGACGGCGCACAGGACAACGTCGATGACAGAGCTGATGATCGAGAGCACATGCGAGGTGCCGGAGGCAACCTCAAAGCTCTGCGGGCCCGCGCCAAAAAACATGACGGCAACTACAACTGTCACCGCCATAATAATGCCGGAACCTATGAGCCCCACCGCATCGCGGGCGCGGTCACCGCGCGCGAGCAGCATGCCCAGCGCCGGTACCAGCGGAAACAGGGTAAGGAAATACAGTAGCGTCATACCATCACTCCCCCATGCAAAAACGCTGCAATTGTTTAACGTTATAGCTCAATTGAGGAGTAGCGGCGGCGGGTTTTCGGCCAACTGGGGAGTTTTAGGCGTACGGGGTAAGGGCACGTCCGCATTGGAGCAGAGGGGCGGCAAGAAAAATGCGCCCCTGTGGGCGCACCATCCCGTTCGCTATTCCGCCTTTTTAACGCGCGGCTTGCGGCCGCGCGGCTTATCGACCAGCGCGGACTCACCGCTCTCGCGATACTGGCGGCACCAAGCCTTGACTGAAGACTCGCTGGGAATCTTGTGCTTGATCATGGCCTCGCGAACCGTCAGGCCGTTTTCCAGACGGTCCTTAACCACGGCGAGCTTTACGTCGTACGAATAGGTGTGATGACGAGCGCCCGCGTTGAGCACGGCGTCGGCACCGCCCACGGCATATGCGCGGGCCCACTGACGAGCCGTGGCCTGGGGAATGCCAAGCTTTGCGGCGAGGGCGCGGTGACCGACCCCCTCTTGGAGGATCTCGACGGCGCGCTGCCTAACCTCGGGCGCATGCGCGCGAGTCCTTGTTGCTTCTGACATGCCTGCCACTTCTTAGCCTTAACCGTTAATCTGCTTTCTTACGTGCTTGTTAGATAGTAGCATTTTGCTGTTCCCGCGTAACAGTTAATTGAAAATCGTAACGGCGGCATCTGGGCATTTGCCATTCATTTGCAACAGTTCTTTAGGTTTTATTTACGCAGCTAGTTGGCTCGCGACTCATTGACGTTGTTTTACCAACCAGATTGGTATCTTTTTGTTTGGCTGGCATGGTTTGCGCAATTATTAACCCCTCGTCAGTCCGCACCCGACATGTCAGCTTTCCATTTGCTTTCCAACTTTCCACTTAACTTTCCAGCTTTCCACCTTAAGTGGTAAGTTACGTGGAAAGCTGGAAAGAAGTTGGGAGACCGAAGCACGGGCGACGGACAGCCCTACTTCGCGAGTCGATACCGCTGTCGCGGGCTGCGCGGAGGCTCCATCGCCTCAATCTTGCCCGCACCAATCAAGCCTTTTATGTGGTTGGAAACGGCGCTCCTGCTCAAACCCGAAGCGTCGGTGAGCTCCTTGGTCGAGGCCGAAGAATGTGTTGCCAGGTAATCCAAGATTGCCTCGTCCACATGCCCCACAGACGTCACCTGTTCCGCCCGCATTATCTTTCGCTTATCGAACGTCAACGAAAAAGAAACTGTCGAGTTCTTTGGTTCGGGCGGCAACATGTTTGCCCGCTCGAGCTGCTCACCTATCTCCTGATAACCAGTGCCGCGATTTTCGACCACGTAGCCACCGTCTGGGTACGGCGTGGTCTCGAGGATATTTGAAAGGAACTGGTTTCTGGATGACGAAACCCCAGAAACTCCCAGCGAATCGATCGTTACGTCGCCGTACAGCCCGCCGGGATTGAGAATCTCGACGCGGTCGATATACAAGTTGACCTGCACTTGTGAGCCGCGCGCGGCGGAAGAGTAGTCGCGGTGCATGAGCGCGTTCGCCACCGCCTCGCGCAGCGCCACGGGCGGATAATCGGGCACATCTTTCCGGAACGCGCCCTCGATAACCGCTGCGTTTCGGGTGTTTCTCGCAACGGCGGCAAGCACGTCCTCAATCATGAAAGGGATCGGACCCAAAATGGTCTGAGAATCCACAAAACGCTTGTTATCACTTACTCGCTGCGTTTTTGTGGTCCCGGGGTACGCCGTAAAGGTCACATTGAGACGTGGGAAGAACTTTTGCGGAAACCGTCCCATCGCGACAATTGCAGCAAGCGTCGGCACGATTGCGTCGTCCACCCTTTTGGTCACATGCAGGTCAAGGAGAATCTCATCGTCGCTTCTGGTGCCCAAAAGCCTAGGGTGTAGCTCGCGCTGGCGTTTTATAAACCCTTGCAAAAGATCGGCGTCAAGGTCATCGAGCGTGGCACCTTCGACCGGCTCGTCGTCGTATGTAGGCTGAACATGCTCCTCCATAAAGCGATCGATTTCGTAGGGAGTCATGCGCCGGTCGCCGTCGCCCGTACGGATAAAGGACGAATCGTACATTCCGCGTGCCGCAATATAGCAGGGTTTATCGCGTGGATGCATTTCTTTGATGCGCGCGCAAAGCACCAGCTTACCCTCGAAGGGGAGCACTTGGATATCCGGCCTCACAACGGGCGTCAGCTTTTCACATGCAGAAGAGAGGGCGTCTTGCATCTTGCGGGCATCAAAACCCTCGACGGGCATAAACCCGTTCTTTTCGGAAATGCCGAGGATGATAAAGCCGCCCTGCGCGTTGGAAAATGCCGAAAGCGTCTCGACGATGCTTTTGGGGAGCGCGCCCTTGGCTTCTTTTACTTCGTACTGCTGGGTGTCGTTTCCTATTGCCCGCAGATGATGGATAACCTGCGCCAACCACTCCTCATTCATGCCGAACCTCCCAACTTTCCAACTTTCCACCTAACTTACCAGCTTTCCACTTAACTTTCCAGCTTTCCACCTTGAGTGGTAAGTTAAGTGGACAGCTGGAAAGTTGGTGGAGAGCTGGGGCAGCAGTAGGCCAAGCGAACAAGAAAAAGGGCGGCAACCGGGTGGTTGCCGCCCCTCGCGTAGCTAGTTGGTTTTCGTCTCGTGCCGAATGCCCTCGGCGTTGATGCGCGCTAGCGTGTACGTCACGTAGTCGGAGTGCGAATAGCCATCAAGGTTGCTAACGTTGACCGGTGTGTCGTCGACAACGTTGCCGGTCATAATATTGGCCGTAAGCACCAAGCGGTAGTTTGCGTAAGTTTGGTTCTCACCCTCAACATTCGTATTCACTTTAACGCGGAAGGCATGCTTAAAGGCAAGGCTGTTGCCGTCGCGCGTGAGGAACGCGCCGTTGGTCTTGGTGTCGGTGAACACATAGCTGTTGCCGTCGGCGGATGCCGCACCCGTGCCTAGGTAATCGCTGCCGAGCACCGTAATGTAGTTCGAGATATCGCCGACCGGAGCATAGCCGCCATTATCTTGCCGCTGCTCCAGGCTCAGCGTGTAGGTCACCGTGCTTGCGGCGTCGATCTTAGCCTCGGCGCCCGTGAGCTTGCTCAGGTCGTAGGTACCCACCAGAGCGATCTCGCCGTCAGCGGACTTGAGGTCATCGATGTTGATGCCCAACTGGGATTTCTTAGACGCCTCGAGCGCGATGGTCGATGAGCCCACATCCATACGGTAGTAGCCGGCGCCGCCATCGTTGTATGCCGAGTTGCTACTGGTGCTGAGCGTGTCGGCATGCGTGGAAAGGTACGCGCGGTAGTTGGGTTTGGTGTAGCGGTCGGTGCCGCTGTTCTGCGAGGCCACGATACCCGCCTGGCAGGCAGGCTCCGTCATGGTGAGCGCGGCCCTCATGGTAACGGTGAAGGCGTTGACATGGTTCTTGGCGATCTCGCGCAGGCCCGACATATCGATGGGATTACCCTCAGCATCGGCAAGCACCAGTGACATGTCGTCACCGTTCGCAGTCCAACTAAGGCCCGACACCACTGGGGTCTCCTTCGTGCCGGCCAGATTCCAACCCGACCCGCCCCAGGTGTAGTAGTTATCACCCACCTTAACGTAGAACTCATACGTGCCCTGCGTGCCCGTGGGGTATCCTACCGAGCCCGCGATGACGCCATCGTGATAGGTGACAAGCGACGAATCGAGCTGATAATACAGCGCGTCAGAGCTCGTGTATTGCTGGCTCGAGTCAAACGTCACGGTGTCGCTCACGTTCATGGAAAGCGAATAGGTGGCTTCCTTGAGCTCCATCCGGTTGATGCTGTCCCTGTTGTCGACGAGGTTACGCTTGTTGTCAACGAGGCTGTGCGTGTAGTTTGATGCCACGCTGTAGGTCGAGGGCGTATTCTGGTGCCCATCCTCGGCAGCCTTGCCGTCGGCTGCTTTCTTGCCTCGCAGCAGGTAGTTGATGTGCTCGTTGAGGCTCGTGTCCACCGTGGTGGCGGTGTAGCCGTTGACGCCCGCGGACCCCGCCGGCGTGCGCACCACCAAGTAGAAGTTTTCGCTCTTGGGCTCTTCCTTATCAACGGAGAGGGTATAGAACGTGCCCGTCGCGTCGGAAGAAGTGCGCGCGCGGTAGTACGCGCCATCGACCTTGGCGCCAGCCATCTTCGCGAGTTCGGCCTGGCTCTTGTCCTTGACCTCGTCATCGGCGAGCTTGACCCAAGCGCCGTCCTTGTCCTCCTTGGCCTCATCGGCCTTCACGCCCACGATTTCGCTCAGCCACGGTTCGGTGTAGTAAGCCTTGTTGCCAGCGTCCACAAACTCGGTGAGCTTGACTGACGTCGCGCCACCCGTGCCCACCGTGTAGTGATATTCGCGGCTGTTGTTGGCCGTGTCCACGAGTGTGAGCTGTGTACCCTCGGGCAGCGTGGCACCGAAGGTAATGCTCTTGTTGAGCGGACCCATAGAGCCGCCGGCTTCGAGCAGCGTGTTCCAGCCGTAATCGACCGGCTTGCCCCGAGCGCTGCCGTAGGTCCAGGTAAGGTAGCCGGTCATGGTGTCGCCGCTGCTCACAAGTACGTGCTTGTCGTATTTTGTCGCATAGTCGGCAGCCTTGAAGTTCGCACCTTCGGAGTAGGTGGCGGTAAAGTCGATCTCGAGCATGCGCTTGACGATGATGGGTACCTGTACACGGTAGCTCTGGCCGGCCTCGCTAAAGGTGACCGTAAGCAGCGTGAAGCGCCCCTGCTCATTGTCCCAGTCGGTGCTCGCGCGGAATGCCATAGAGCTCGTGCCATTGTTGAGCACCTTGAGCGTGGGCGCTTGCGAGGCGGCTACGTCCTTGACGAAGGTGCCGTTATCGGCGAGCGAGAAGACCTCGGCGGTGGCGGTCACATGCGCGGTGCTGCCGTTGAGGCGGCGGGCATCGGAGAAGCCGCCATTGGTCACGATGTTCAGGTAGCTCTCCACCGTCGTGGTATCGTTGCCCGGAATCACGAGCACGGGGAAGTCAGTTTTGGCCTTCTTGCCCGAAGTAATGTTGTTAGCGTTATAGGTGCTACGCGAGCTGTCCGCGCTATAGGTGCTCGTGTTTTGGTATGCGCCGGCATCATTGATGCCGGCGATGTTGGTGTAGGTGTAGCGGCCGGGAACGCGGGCACCCGCTTGGCTTTGGATGGTCGTCGCGGTGTCAATGGCGGCGCCGTCGCCAAACAGGTAGCGGTCGGTGGTGTCGCCGTCGGAGGCACGCACCGCCAGCGTGCTCACGGGCCTCGTGGTCACGTACGGACTCGTTGCCGTGGTAGCAGTATCGCCTGCGCCGTAAAGCGTTTTGTTCTCGTTGGGCGCGGCAGCCGTGCCGTTGTAGTCGCCGAAGGCAATATAAGTTTTCTCGTTAACAGCAGCCGTATTCGTATTGGTCGTGTAAACCATCGGCGGCAGGTCGCTCGTGGTCTTGCCACTACCGGGCTTTACTTCCACGCCCGCTGCGGAAAGGCTGTACTTACCATCCCCCGTGTCAACCTCGCCCAAGAGTACGCCCTGGGTTTTGCCCGCATTGTAGCTATTGCTGTCCATGAGCACGTTTAACAGATGGAACTGGCCGCGCCCGTCGCCCATAATGCCGCCGTTGGACCTTTCGCTAAACGTGGTGTTGGATACCTTTGTGTTGGTAACGTCGATGACGACGGATCCGCTGTTACTCGCGTTATTCGCGCCCAGCAGACCGCCGCTCCAGTTACCCTTAATCGTAGCGTTCTCGATCGCGATGTTGTTGCAGGCTATATTCACATTGCTGAAGAAGTAGCCGATAAGCCCGCCCGAGCATTTGCCGGTGCCGGCGATGCTGACATTCTTGACACTGCAGTCGTCGAACCAGTACTTGTTGGGGCTACCGCTACTCGTAACCTCACCAATCAGGCCGCCCGCATTGTAGATGCTATTGTTCGTTCCGGCCTTATCGCCGATGACGGCGTTCTCGGTGCCGTTTCCGCCATCAATGCGCACGTTGCTCATAGAAATAACGCCGCCACGGGCGCGTCCGACCACGCCGCCGGCGCCCATATGGTCATCGGAGTTCGACCCGGTGGCTAGCACGTTTACCCCAGAGATGACTGCCGTGCACGACGACTGGGCCGCTGTGGTGGTGCCGATGTTGGTGTTGACCGAGATATCGCTTCTTTCGACATAGCCGAGCACGCCGCCCACGTAGGGCACTGTCCCTGTGGCAGTTATGGTCGAGTTTTTGCCAACGGTCCTTTCGCTCACCCCTGTGCTTGCGGTTGTCCACACACCGCACGCCGAGGCGACCGTACCCACATAGCCACCGACATTCTTCTCGCCCGTGACGTTAAGGCCAGTGTATGAGCAGTCATAGAGATACGCGGGGCCCCACCCGTCCCCGAACTCGACCATATAGGTTCTGTCTTCGCTCGTAGTTCGTCTGGCGCGGCCCGAGCTGCCAAGAAGCCCTCCTACGCTCTTTGCGCCCGACACGGTGCAGTTCTTCATCTGCACGTTGCGGTAGATGCCGCACGTGCCGTCGTCGTAGTTGGCCGTTGCACCCGCCAAAAGGCCGGCACCGGTAAGGTCGTTCGGCGCCTCTCCTGGTTTGGCTTCGCCGTTGGTGTCGATATAGGTGAGCGCTACGTTGCAGTTGCTAAAGGTGAGGTCTTTGACCTGCGCGCCGTCGTTCGCGGTGACGCTCTGCCCCACATTGGTGGAGGTGAACATCACGGTGCTGAATAGACCACCCACGCCCGAGACCTTATAGTCGTCGTCGGCGTATTCGACGACGCCGTAGGCGGTGCCTTCGGTACCCACCGTGATGGTGGCGCCGTTACCGTCGATCGTGGCTACGTGCGGCGTAATACGGTCGCGGTCGGTGCCCGGCTGGTTCGAATTGCAGGCATTGGAATAGTAGCGGCCGTTTAGGCCCACGTACCCCGTGCCGTAGTCGGTCATATCGTAGGTGTCGCCCTGCTTGAACTCCAAGCTCATGCCGATCGATTTCGACGCGCACACATAGCCCGTTTGGTAGTCGGCAGCGTAGGACGCCACCAGGTAGGGCGAATTTACATCGTCATCATGGTCGAGCGGGCCGTGCCACCCCTGCTTGCCGGGGGCCTTCTGGTCGTCGTTTTTGGCGATTTCGAAATCGCCGGCAGCACTCTCAGGCTTGCCCACATTTGCGTAGTTAGCATTCCGTACCTTGCCATATTCCTTGTTGCCAAACAGGTAGCCGCATATCGCCGGGTCTTGCGAATCGCTGCCCCAGTAAGCCTTGGAACCGCGGAACACGCCATTATTGGAGTAGTTGGTATGTGCCGCGCCAGCACCCGCACCCGAGCTGATGATGGCCGAGAGCACCAAAAGGCCCTGGGCGTTTTTCACCATGGTCACAGGAGCCTCGGCGTTAGTGCCGAGGTACTTGTTGTCGGTGCCCGTGGTGGTGACACAGGGGGTTCCTTTTTTTGTGAGCTCGTTAATCTGGTAGTTAGCGTTACCGTTTTCAACCTTACAGCCCTCGCTAAAGGCATAGCCATCAATCACGCGACCGACGTAGGGATTGTTGTAGAGATCAAAGTTGCCCTTTCCCAGACCACGAGATTTGTCACCAGTTCCAGCACGCCAGGAAGATTTTCCGCTTTTGTCCATATTGCGGAAAATCACGCCGCCACCCGCAATGGCACCGACGTAGCCACCAATGGGAACAAGATGCGGCTTGTCGCCACCGCCCGTGACGGTAAATCCCGTTGTAGGGTTTTCGGCCGTCGTCCCATTAACGACCACGCCATCGATATTGTTATCGCCACCAAGGATGCAGCCGACAACGCCACCGAAAAACGCCGTCGGAACGCCGTCGGCATCCTTGGCAGAATAAGTAATAGTCGCCGACGCGTTCACATAGCGAATATTCAGATCGCGCACCACGCTGCCGTAACTATAGGGAATAAGGCCGCGAAGCGAACCCTCGTTATTCTCTATCTTGATGGTTGCGTTTTTATTATCACTGCCAAAGTTGCCAACGATGACGCCCCTAAACGGGTTGGCCCTATTTCCAAAACCGCCAAACAATGCGCCGTCGAGAGTAATCGTATTGCCCTCAGTAGGCTCGATGCTGTAATACGCGCTCTGCATATAGCGGTGCATGGTTTCGTCGCTCAGCGTCTGCGGGGAATTGGTCGACGCGTCTCCGGTCTTCTTCTCCCATTTATTATCGGTACCGTTCGCCTGCTTGTAGACGTACGTAACCTCATTGTCGGTCGAGTGATCGCTGCTGCGGCGAGTGCAGAGCCTACCCTGGTCGGCGACAATGGTGACCTCCCAGCCGTCAAGCGCCGTCATGTTATTAATGTAGTTGGCAATGGCATTCATCTCCGCCGCGTTTGTGACGGAATAAGGATCGCCGTAGGTACCACATCCCATTACCAGCTTTGGAATGCGCTGGTTGACTTTAATTTCGTGATACTGGACGCCATCCTCGGCGGCTTTTCCCTTGTAAACATAAGGAAGGTAGTCACCGAACCAAGGCCTGACGTCACCGTCCTTCTTACCATCAACCGTCACATAGCCGCTCACGGCACCATACGTCGCTTCGTCGTAATACCAAAGCTGCTTGCCCGGGTACTCCGTACTCCCATCAATCTCGGATCCGTAGGTCACCTTGCCCGCATCGGCATCAGCCCTAGTAAAGGTGTAGTCCGCAGAGCCCGTGCTCGTGCTTCCGTAGCCAAAACTCTCCAGCAGGCTCGCATGGGTGAAGATCGTATTGTTCTCTTGGCTGGGCAAGCTGATTTGCTCAAACTTCGCCGTCACCTGATCGGCCTCACTGCCTACACCAAGCTTTCCGAACAGCGACGTAGCCGCCTTGGTGCCACTCGTGTACCCAGTAGTCTTGATATTCTTCGCGTTCAGGCTCACGTACTTCTGCATCTCGTTGATGAGCAGAGGCATATAGGCGTTAGCGTCCGTGGCGCTGTTGGCGCCGTCGACAATCAGATTGTTGAGTGTAAGATCATCAATTGAGATCTTTCTAATCTTGGTGCCATTGCCGTCGCTGGACCCATACACGTAGCGGCACACGAGCGCGCCCGATGAGCTTCCGCCCGCGCCAATAGCGTCAGTAGAGCTCTTTCCGTCATTGATAACGGGCCCAACGGTACCACCCAAAGTGACGTTGCTTACTGTGAGATCGCCGTCTGCCACCGTTTGAAAAAGACCGCAGTGCATGTTCTCGTGCTGGGTGGCATCGGAGTTTAGCTTGTTGCCATTCTGCTCGGCCTTGATCTTGGAGTAGTAGAAGGTGATGGCCGCATTATTAACCGTCACCTCTCCGATCGGTTGAGTGGGATAGTAGCTGTAGCCGGCCAAATCGATTGTGCCCGTTATGGTTATGGAATCATCGAGCCCTGTCGTACCATCGGGAACGATTGTCGAACGAATACCGGCGGGAGCATAGCAGAAAGCAGACCATAAGAGCAGCTTGTCCGCTGTATCGATTTGACTGCCACTAAAGCCGCCTTCACAATTCTTAGAGGCTATGTCGAGGTTGTAGAAGTAGCGGGTATTGCCGTTCGTATTCTGGCTTCGACCGAAAGACGAGCGATTATGGTAGCTGTTGTCTTTTGTGGAATCGCCGTCCATGTCCAGCTTGTTTTTCTGTGTGTGTAGCGAAACGACCGTGTTCCAGTCGGCGTCCATGAGCTTGCTGCCGTTGTTTGGTTTTACACCGCTGCCAACCCATTCATCGAAGGACGTTACGCCCGACGCAACGATGGCCCCCTCGCCGGTGGGCACCCTATAGGCGGTATCCCAATAAACCCTGTCCTCCAAGTACAGGCCTAGGTAGCTCTCGACGCCATATGTCGTCTTATCATCCACCTTGCAGCCGCGGCAAACTAGAACGCCGAGCGTCTGAGCGGCGCCTGCATTAATCTTTGTGCCCGAGAGATCGATGGCGTAGTTGTTGATAATCCAGTGACCGCTGGCTGCGTATACAAGGCCGCCAAGCTCCTTGGAATCATCCACAGTCGCGATTATAGAAGCGTTGGTCGTTTTCAAAGCATAGGAGTTTTCACTCTTGTTAATGTTGTCATCTCCGATAGTTACGACCGCGTTGCCCCAGCTATAACCCAAGAGACCGCCCACGCCATTGAGCTTATCGCCGTTCTTTCCGACTCCCATCTTGAACGAGTTGAACGAAAGGCCCGTAATGTTAACGTCCTTTTTGGCCGAGTTGGCTATTGCCCCATCAGCCCCATAGGTGCTCTGTGCGATGCAGCCGATAAGACCGCCGACCTGGGCAATCTTGCCGCTGGTGCAATTGCCGGTTTCGATTGATCCGGCGACTTCGAGGCCCGCAACATTGAATGACGAGCCATAATCGCCCACATAACCAATGGCGCCGCCAATGCGACTATTGCCGTTAAGCGTTTTAGTTGCAGCGATGGTCGCTTGAGCCCTGCTGTTATCCTTAAACGCAACCGTAGAAGCCGCCGACACGCTGCCCGCAATACCACCAATGTTCACTTCGTTGCCGAACGTATCATCACACGCGATATTCGTTTTGCACGTTACGCCCGACAATGGCAGGTTGCCGACGATGGTACCTGCAAGCGACCCGGCATCGATAGCCGAACCGTTATCGAACTTCATGGAACCAGCGATTGTGACGTTGGAGATGGTTGCGCCGTTGACGGCCGCGAACAAGCCCAAGCGGCCGTGGCGGTAGATTTTGCCGTTGCCGTTGCTCGTGTCATTGCCGTCGAGCACAGCTTCACCACGCTTGCCGTACGGCTCGCCGACGGCAAGGTTGATTGTGCCGTTGCCATTTGTGCCGCCGCCGTTCAACGTTCCCGAGAAAACTTGCGAGCCGTCTGCACGATCCTGCGTGAAACCCGTCAGGCCCGTGCCCTTGAGATCAATAGTGCCGTTCACCGTAATGGTCGAGGACTGCAAGATGTTCGGGTTGTTTTCAGAAACGCCCTCGACCATGGAGTAGTAGCCGTTGGTTTGCCAGGTGATTGCAAGTTTGGCGAAATCCTCAACAGAGGTTAGGGTGTAGGCACCGTTAGCTGCCGTCAGCGAATCCGGCAAGGTCAACTTATGAGTGTCCACATCAAGCTTAATGAAGTCGCCGCCCAGACGAATAACTTCGCCGTAGGTCGCGATGTCGTCCGTCTTCGAGGCAGTATTGCTACGTTTGAAGGTCCAGCCCGCTGCACCCTTGTCAGCGTCAGAGCCATCGCCGACAGCAAAAATCAGCGCGTTGTGGTTCTCGTATACGAGCTGGCCCGTCGTGCTGTTTTCGGCAAAACTTGCGCCCGACAGATCCGTGATGCCGCTGAATTTGATTACAGCATTCCACGCGGAGCCTGCAATTCCCGCGGCACGGTTGCTTTGCGCCTTACCGATAGGATTGTCGCTTGTAAGTTTGAAATCTCGCACGTCAAGGACATTGCGCGCGTCGACAACGCCCACGGCACCACCGAACTTTCCGGCGTCCGTTCGCGCCGAAGCATCTCCCTTGCACGCAACCGTCACGCCGTCGAGCACAACGGCGACAGGCTGCGAATTGGAGTCCGCGCTATCGCCAACATAGCCAACAACACCGCCCGTATCGGACAGCTTGCCCGCAAGTTCAAACTCAATTGAGCACGTTTTCTTATCCGCATCCTTTTGGACCACAAAGGCGCGCAGCGACTCATCGACGCCTTTTGCCGTCGCAAACACCTTGCCGACAAGGCCGCCGTAGCTGCCGTTGAAGCTAACTTCTTCCGGTAAGGTGAACTTGCTCTTATACGTTCCGCCTTGCACCACGATGTCGCCATTAGAAATATCGGCCACACCAAAAAGGGCGCCGGCGCGTTGCGATGCACCAAGCGTCACAAGCTTGCCCAGGTCGAACATATTGGGCTTAACGATAAATCCTTGCGCAAAGCTCACGTCGCCGATGACGCCACCGGAGCAAGCGCTGTCTTTATCGCCGACGTTGCACGCCGGCTTAACCGTTACGCCATCAGCGATGTTGAGCGTGAGGTTGGTGGCCTTACCGATAAGACCGCCCGCCGCGTTTTTACCTGCGACGCTCAGCGCCGAGACATCGATGCCAGTTGGTAGGGCGACGGTGGCACCCTCCCGCGCCTCGCCGATAAGACCCCCCGCGTTGGCATCAGCGGCTGTCGCGTTGATAGTGGGGGTACCGTCGAGTTTGTCCGGCAGGGCGAGGCCCGCAAGCGTAAGCGATGCTCCTTCGGCAAGGGTGTTCACAAGCAAGCCCATGTTGCCTGTGCTCGATTGCATATCGATCGCCAGGGGGCTGTTCGCGCTTGTCACGTAGGTTGCGTTAAGCGTGAGCGCGCCCGTGACCTCGCCCACAAGTGGCGAGGCGAGCTTGCAGATGTCCTTTTCGGTATCGCTCTTGGGCGTGCCCACGGTTACGGTGGCAGCAAGCGTCTTGTCCGCGCCCGTGACCTTTGCGGCCACGATGGGCTGGGCATCGGTACCCTTCCAGGTGAGCTTTACGGTGCTGTTGGCGTCGCTGAGCTTGATGTTGTTGAAGAGCGTCTTGTTGACGGTCAGGGTCCTGTCGCCGAGGTTGAGCGCGCCTTTGAAAGGGTAGGCATCGCTGCCGAAGCCCTGGAACGTGAGGCTACCCAGGCCGTCCACGATCTCCGCGCCGCACACGTCGAAGTCGATGCCGGTCGAGCCACCTTTGGAGATGTTCGCGTTCTGGTAGATGGCGGGATCGGTGTTGGAGATGGCGATAAGGTCGGCGTTGGACTCAAAGGTAATGGCCGTGACGGCGCCCAAGTCGTCAGTGATGACATTGCCGTCACCCAACGCGTGCCTGAGATCCTCGACAGTAGCGATGGTGGGGGCGGTGTTTGCCTGATCAGCAGCATCCGCGTCCGCGTCATCCGCTTGTTCTCCGTCAGCAGCAGCGCGCCGCGGCATCGACCAGCACCCTCATCGGCAGCCGCATCGTCTTGGGACGCGTCGCCCTCCGTTGGGGTATCGCCGTTAGTGGTTCCATCGATCGTGGAGTCCTGCGATTCGCCAGCGTTGGTAGAACCGTCGCCGCCCTCGGTAGCGCCAGCGTCGGCACCCGGAGTCGTTGCGACATCATCAGATGTAGCCTGGTCAGCATCTTGCAGCGCGGTGGCCACAGCATCCTGTACGGAGCGCGCCGTGTTGCCCGCGGCGCGCGCGGCGGAGACGGATGCCTCCATAACGGCGTCGAGCTCTTGCGCGAACACCTCTGTGGAGGGCGCGAGCGCCTGGAAAATCATGATCACAGTCAGGCATGCAGTTGTTATGCGCTTTGCCGTTCTCATCTGGTCCTACCTCGTTCTATCTCATGCCCCCCGTGCGGGGTCTCAAAATCTATGCTTGTGGCTCGTTCTTCGCGGCCGAACACGTAACGCCAATGTTTTTAAAGCTTGTCGGCTTCGAGGTGCCCTTCCGGTAAAAGGTGATGCTTTCCGAGCCGGGGGACGCAACGTATGTAACCGAGTGGCCACTGACGGTCTCCTGCTTAACACATTTCTTGTGGTTCGCCTCAAAGAACGGATCGAGCTCGACCCCGCTTCCCCACGTGAGCTCTACCTTAGTCGTAGCGCCCGTAACGGTCACACGATAGTTGTAGGCGTCGAAGTCGCCGACATTCGTATCATCCTTGTTCTTATCGACCCACTCGCCCGAAACGCCCGAAGCCGTCACCTCTGCACGTTCGGAAGGCGCAATCTTGGCGGCGAGCCATTTAAGGTTGGTGCCAGGGCTATTGGAGCCGACCTGGGCCTTAACGGTGAAAGATGCTTTGTTGAGGTCCGCCTTGGAAAACGTAACCTTATAGGTATACATGGTTGCCTTGTTGGCAGGGAAGGAAAGGCCGACCGTGCCGCCCGCCGTCAGCGTGGGCGAACCGCTTATGCTCCAATCTGTCGTTCCCGTCGCCTTCACGCTCAGCGTCGCGTTAACGTCCTTGTCGTTGACCTTGTTCTTGTCGCCCAGCAGATGGTTGTAAATGCGAAAGGTAAAGGAGCACTTTTCCCCACTCGTGTCGGCGATGACGCTTCGGACGGCAATACCCTCGTCATTCAGCGTCTCATTCGTGTAGCCCGTAAGCATATCCGAGGCAAACAGCGCCTGCGACGTGCCCGAGACAGCGACCGACTTAAGAAAGTCGCCCGCCAAAAAGGCCGTGTAGGTAAGGTAGGTGCCCGCCACAATCGCGACGGCGCATAGTAGCACCGCAACTGCCCATAGGCGTTTACGTACTTTGGAAGCAGGGGGCGCCGACTCTGCGCAGCAAGGCTCTGCCTTAGAATCGTCAACCTGTGCAAAGTGCTTGCCAGCAGGTCTCGCGATTTCATTTTGCTCGTTCTTGTCTTTTCGCATCTGGCACCCCTCCCTTCCTACTTATTAGTTATTAGTGCCGCTCATGCCGCGAGCAATTAGGTAGACCATGTCGGTTTCTTTAACGTTGGAGACTGTCTTTCCGTTTACGGTCACAACGCCCGGATTCCACGTGCACTCGATGATGAAGTTCGTGGCGGCGTTGGCCGTTTTGTTCTTATCGCTGTAACCGTCGAGCTTACTCTTTGCGAACTCGTGATACCGATACAGCGGACGGGCGTTTTTCTGGACATTCACGTACGAGCCGTACGTTGGATCGTTTTTCTCAAGCTCTTTAGCCAACGCATTTGTCCCGTCCGCGGAGTTGATAAAAACGAACTCAATCGGATCCCCCGTCGTGCTCCACGAATACGGCTGATTGAGCCCGTCGAAGCCGACCACAGTGCCGCTCGTATTACTCGGATCGTTGACCGTCACGTGATACACGTTGATCGTCAGCCCCGTGATATTCGTTGTGTTGGCAACCTGCAGCTCAAACGCTTGACCGCCGGCAGCGGGATCGCCATTGTCGCTCTGCACACAAAACGCGCGACGAATGGTCACGGTGCCGTCTATGTTTTTAACATCGCCGCGCGACTCGTCATACGAAATCTCGACGGGCTCAATGCTTGTCTGGTTGGGACCCATGATCTTAAGCTGCGCGGGCGTTTGGATCTTGCCCACCGTAGACAGACTTTTGCTGCCCACAAACCACGAGAGCGACAAGCCGATGATAAGAGCGATTGCCGCCAGCAATATCAGGACCGCAAGGGCCTGTGCGCGGTGGTTTTCTATCCAATTGCGGGCATCGCCGAGGCGCGTTTGCATGGTGCTCATGAGCTCACGCCCTCCTGAGCGCTAATTCTAAGTTGGATGTATTTGACCTTATTGCCGATCTGCTCGTCGGCATTGTTGTACAGCGCCGAGCAGATGGCGGTGTCGTTGAAGGACATGCTAGACGAAACCGCAGGAGCGTTGGCAGCACTTGTGCCGTTTGCCGCGCCATAGAAGTAGTTCGCTTTATGCGCGTTCATGTCCGCCTGCAGAGCGCCGTAGTCAGACTTGGCGTCGCCCGCCGCCGCAAACAGATTCTTGTAGTAATTCGTGTTGCCGGTAAGGACGAAGTTCTGAAAGTACTCCGGCCATACCCAGTACAGATTGATGGTGACGGGTTTGTTCGTTGGCCTGGTCACATCGCCGTTTTCGCAAAATGCCCTCTTGTGAATCCCGATCTTGCTATCAATCACGCGGCCCGAGTAATACCCGTTCTGGTCGCAGCTCGTAAAGAACAGTACATGGCCTTTGATCAAGCCAAGGAGCGCCTCCGCCTCGGGCGCCAGCGTTCCCCCGTCCCCAACAACGCCAACAATGTTCGTGACCTTAAGCAAGCGCGACAGATTGATCGTGACCCCGTCCAGGTCACTCACCAGCGGCTTCACCGTAAATGTAATCTTGCCGCGAGCACCCGGGTACAGAGAGCCCGCGGTCTCGTTGTTCAGGTTGGAGCCGAGCGTTACCGTCATGGCGTCGGTCGTATCCAAGCCATCGATGGCATGCTTTTCCTCGGGCGTGCGCTCGGAGCGCTCGTAATAGCCCACGTGCGTACCGGACTCACCCTCGCCCGCGGCGGTCAGCGTGTACCGATCCGCCTTCGCCCCGATCGTACTCCCCGTGGCGCTCACTCGGTTATTCGCGGCAAACCAGGCCAGGCATGCAAAGATGGCAACGATGGCAGCCAGCACAAACAGACCGCTCACCAGGAAATCCTTCCAGAAATCCTTGAGGGTCCGCACGTGCTCGTCGGCAGCTTGGCGGTACTCGGCCGCCGTCTTGTGCTGCTGAAGCTCGCTATGTCGGTCCATGCCACTCATCGCTTGCGTTTGCCCTGCTTGCGGGCGTGCCATCCTTTTCCGCTCGGTCGCGTTTATCCATTGTTCGCAGGTAGAGAATTCAGGCAGAATACAACACCATACGATAAGGTAAAAGAATAGCATTGACCTGCGGTTTGCTCCACAACGCAAGCCTTAATGATGTCTTAAAAGTCAAACCCTTGGTGCAAGGGGTCAGGTCACTTCGCACCAACATGGTGCAAACAAACCTGACCCCCTTTGCACCAATCCGCAGCACCGGGCAGCGGACACACGGCGTGCCGCCCCTTAACACCCCAACGCGCGCACGGGTATCACGTAGATACCGTCCTCGACCTCGCGGGCGTACTCACCCACCCCCACAATCACGGCCATAAACTCCGGTTCGCGTGTGCGTGAACGAGGATTTCCACAGACCTTCTTGCGAACGCGCTTGAGGCTCTCGACGCCGGCGCTCGCTTTATCTTCACTCACCTTAATCTCAAAGGCGGCCCACCGTCCGTCGGCTAGCTGCACGATAGCATCGCACTCAAGGCCCGAATCGTCGCGATAATAGCGCACGGGCGTGCTATCCAGCAGGTCGAGCGAACGTGCGTAGACCGAAAGGTCGCGTATGACCAAATTCTCAAACACCAGACCAAATGTCTGCCAGTCGGCAAGCAGCGCCTGCGAGGACATACCTAGCAAGGCGCAAGCAAGGCTCGGATCTGCCAGATAGCGCTTGGGCTTGACGGTAAAGCGCCGTTTGTCGCGCGCGGCGGGAACCCAACCGGGGACCTCCTCGAGAATAAACATGCCTTTGAGGGCATCCAGGTACCTGCGCACCTTGGTCTCATCGGCAAACGCTGCGGGTTCCTCCTCGGCACCGAACATATCCATAAGAATCGTTTTATACGTGGTTGCCTGTCCCAGATTGCGCGCGATCGATGCGGAGACTCGACGAGCAATATCGGGGTCGAGACCGACCGCCGGGAAGCTGCTCGAAAACGTGGTGTTGAGATATTCGCGGGCGATGAGCTGGGCGTCAGCCGAAACCATATCGATCGCCTCGGGCCAGCCGCCGCGGCAAGCGGCTTCGACAAGCCCCGGTGTATCGCCATCGCACCGGCAGGGCTCAAAACGATGCTCAAACAAGCCCGCCAGGCTCACCTTGCCGTTGGACTCACCTGTCTCGGCAAGCGTCATGGGGTGCATGCGGACGCGGCCGATGCGGCCAGCTCCGCTATGCGCGGGCGCCTCCGCCTTTGAGCCAAACGCGGGCGTGGCGGAACCCGTGAGGATATAGGCGCCGCGCGTACCCCGGGTGCGGTCAACCTCGTGTCTAACGTAGTCCCAAATCTGGGGAACGCGCTGCCACTCATCGATAATATGCGGACGGTCTCCCAGCAACATCATCGCCGGGTCGGCACGCGCGAGGTCGAGATTCTCGTCGACATACGAGGCGGACGCCCCGTGCTCGAGCGCGGCCCACGTCTTGCCGCACCACTTGGTGCCCGCAATCTCGACCGCTCCAAAGACACGAAGGTAGCGCTCGATTTGCGCATCCACGATACGTGGGATGTATCCGTCCCGATGTAGCCTCTCGCCTGCCATGAGCCACCCCCGCAGATTTCCAGTTCCTGCTTTCTGATTCTTCTATTCCACTGTAGCAAATTCGGATTTTCGGGTGGTTGCGATTCGGATTTTCGTGTTCAGAAAATTCGGATTTTCGGATGCTCAAGATTCGGATTTTCTGAACCCGCTGGTCAGGGGCACTCTTATCGACAAAAAGGCGGGGAGCACCGATACGGCACTCCCCGCCCACTCAATACGCGATGGTTTTCTTGCTTAGAGCTCGTTAGCCGCGTGATATGCCGTGCGGATGGCGCTCGCAATGTCGGCGGTACGCTCGCCCGAGCAGTCGCCCACGCAGGTCACGGGCACCGTCACGCCGTCAAGGTCAAACGCGTTGGCCTTGGAGCCCACGGCCATCACCACGTAATCGCAGGCGATCTTCACCGGCTCCTCGGCGCCGTCCTCAGTGGTGCGAACAGCCTCCACGCCCTCGTCGGTAATGGCGGTCAGGCGGGTCTTCACGTGCTGCTCCACGTTGTGCTCTGCAAAGTCGCTCATGATCAGCGGCAGAATGGTCTCGGACTCGCCCGCGGCAATCTTGTCGAGCATCTCCACGATCGCCACCTCGCAGCCGTGCTGCAGCAGGTACTCGGCAGTCTCGGTGCCCACCAGGCCGCCGCCAATGACGGTGACGCGGCCCGTAAGCTCCACCTTGCCGGCCAGCACGT
>OBYS01000472.1_pt1 | contig 27456 bp, 29 predicted proteins | sample 1476791 | NCBI WGS metagenome assembly OBYS01 (sample SAMEA2580205, study PRJEB22360) | human gut metagenome | biome: human gut; feature: human-associated habitat; material: faeces | place: Denmark | collected 2008/2010
TAACCGGATAAAAAAAGAACCGCGGGACACGCGGGGATAGCCTGTTTTAGCTTTGCCCTGAAGGGCAATTGAGCAGGAAGCTCCCACTTCAAAATCTGTAAGATTTAAGTGGCGAGAGCATGTCACGAAATTTGATGAGATGCGTACAGAAATGTATAAAAGGCGTTTCTTCTGCTCCTGCGGGAGAGGATCTGACACTTCATCTTGGTCTGGATATTACCGGTTCGGAGACAGATAAGATTGATTTTGGAACCCCGGTAATGGAGGCTGTTAAAGACTTGAGGAAAAACGGAGGCTTGTCAGAAAACTCATGGATAACTTCCGGAATCCGCCAGCAGGAATATGAGTCCTATTATGCGGATAATGGTTCTCTTTTGTTTATCGGAATCTTTCTCGGTTCTCTTTTCCTTATGGGAACAGCTATGATTATTTATTATAAACAGATTTCCGAAAGATATGAAGATCAGAAACGATTTGAGATCATGCAGAAGGTTGGATTAAGTCTCGGGAGGTCAGAAGTTCTGTCCGCAGACAGATTCTGATGGTATTTTTCCTCCCGCTGTTAATGGCAATGCTTCATATTACCATGGCATTTCCAATGATCCGCCGGTTACTTTTACTTTTCGGAATGACGAATACGAAGCTGTTTATTGGATGTACGGCGGGAACAGTATTGATCTTTGCTGTTGTGTATGGGTTGATTTATCTTATGACGGCGCGTTCTTACTATCATATTGTAGAACGCAAATAAATATCAGGGTCAGAAGATTCTTAGATCATTCGTGTTTATACGATGAGATTTTGGAAACTTCTGACCCTGATATGTTTATTTATATTTTATGATTAGATAGAAATTTTCAGTCAAAAAGAATGAGCGTATTAGAGCGTGTTTGAAAAATCATTCAGCATTCCTTTTTGAATGTCAATCGGAAAATTTCAGGGAAAGGCTCTGTTGTTGAGAATGAAGTAAACAGTAACGTTATCTGCACTTCAGCCTTATATTTCCACTGTCAGTCTGGATCACCAGATTTCCGCCCGTTCCTTTTTGTGTGTAAGAAATATCACAGTCATCTTGGTCTTCCACCATCTTACCGGTCAGCGCATCATCTACATTGATATCTCCCATATCAGTATTCACCTGTATGTTCCATGTGCGCATCACGTCTTCTTTACCAATAAAACAAAGATCACCCATATCCGTTTTCACTTTCAGATTATTGAAATCACAATTTTTAAAAAATACATCTCCTGAATCCGTCTGAACGGCTCCATTTTCGATTTCGCATCCATTCAGCAATATATTGCTCATATCCGATTTAATATCTGCAAGCTTCCATTTCTGACCTTCCGGCACGTAAATTGTTACCACATTTTCATCTGTAGTAAGTGTTCCTTCACCCAAAAGACCCGACAAAAATCCGATATCAACATGATAATAAGTCTTCCCATCATTGTTATTTTCCTGAATCCTTAATTTACCATCCTTTACCTGATAACTGATCGGATCCTTTTTCTGATCGGATGCCCGATAAGAAATATAACAGTACTGATCATTTGAATTGACTACTTGCAAATTCATATCTGTCATGGAGATGTCTGCTGAGTCGAAATCATCAAGCTTTGTTTTCTTAAGAACCATCTCATTATCGCTTTTTTTTGCAGCTCCATCCATTTTGTTTAAATCCGCTGATTTCACATATTTACTTCCACCGCTCGCAACACCGATGCCCGTCAAAGCTGTACCACATACACAGCATCCGACTCCTACTGCAAGCCATGCCTTTGCCCATCTTTTCATCGTTCTAACCTCTCTCTCTTTCTGCCAGTGATCCGGCGTACCAGCTTCGCAATTAGCATGCTGCTCCATTTACATAGATATACGCACAACAGTACACCAAGGATGCCAGCGCCCACAGCCAACAGCCCACTTCCTGTAAGCATTGCAAAACCGCTCATAGAAAACGGGACTGCCAGTATACCGCGGACAAGGATTTTCCCGCCAATAAGCATCAGACATAAAACTACACATAACAAAATTGCAAATACACACACAACTAATGCAAGAACGACTGCAGCAAATGCTGCCAGAAGCGGAGCTCCTACCGGTGCTGCAAATAATACCAATAGCGCTATCCATACCACATGTTTTCCGGAACCTTTCTGTTCTGCTCTGGTCTGTCCATCTGTTTCATAATTCTGATGATCTTCTATTTTCTTATTCAGAAGATTCGCCATCAGTTCTCTGGCAGCCTCCTTCGGCGTACCAAGTTCTTTCATCAGTTCTTCTGCTCCTTCCTCATCTGTCTCCTGAAAATACTCGGTAAAATATTCCATTGCATCTTCATAGTCCTGTCTCGGAAGCTTCCGCAGATATTTATGCAGCTGGTTTAAATATTCCTCTCTGCTCAACCTCTTATCCTCCCTTCAATAATCCCATCTACAGTGTCTTTGTAGATTTGCCATTCATTGCTCAGATATGCAATCTGTGCCTTGCCTTCTTCTGTAAGGGAATAGTATTTTCTCTTTCTTCCCTGATACTCCTGCGAATAGGTAGTCAGATATCCTGCACTTTGTAACTTCTTCAATATGGGATAGAGCGTAGATTCTTTAATGTCAGCAGCCTTCTTCACTGTCTGACTGATCTCATAGCCATAAGAATCCCTGCTTTCTACCACTGACAGTATCATATATTCAATCAATAATGCTGATACCGGAAAATACATTGAATCACCTCCTGATATATATGTAAAATATTTATATATATAAATTTTACATATACTATACTTCGATGCTACCACAATGTCAATACATATATAAAATTTTTATATATATTTTTCGGAACTCAATCGTTATGGTATCTCTGGATAATCTGCAATGGATTTCTGATATCAAACTATTCATTTGACTATCTTTTGGAGTGTGTTTGAATATATCGGTATTTCGTGGAGTCTGACTCCGATATGCATGACCTCATGTGGTCATAAAAATATGCGCATCAGCCGTAAAACTGATGCGCACATAAAAATTATTTTACTGTAACTGTAATCACTTTATATACACCATTCTGTGCATATACCCATATCTTACAGTTTCCTTTTCTCATAGCTTTGATTACACCATCAGATGTCACAGTTACTACTTTTGTATTACTGCTTTCATAGCAGAGATTTCTGTGGTGTTTGATTTTTTTGTCTTTCTTTATTTCTATAGCTGTAATCTGAGCAGTTTTACCTTTCTTTAAGGTTACTTCTGTATCATTCTTCTTATTTCCAATCTTTATAATGGAAACAGCTTTGGCTACGCCGTATTTTCCATCCTTAGTTATTGAATGTACTGCTACGGAGGTACCTGTGATTACTTTCTTTCCATCCACCATCTTGTAAGCCTTTACAATGTACTTGTAGTAAGTTGCTTTTTTCAGCTTAGTGGCGTACAAATCAGAACTTCTGAATCAGCGGATGTTCCCGGTAGTACATCTTGGTGAAGTTCAGGAATTTCTGCATATTGTCACTGATGTATTTCCCCTTTTTCCATATCATTCCGATCTTTATGCGGATGGGTGGACTGAGGGGAATTCCTTTTATGCCAGAAGAGGCAAATCTGTCGGTCATGCTAGAATAGAGAAAGCTGCCATATTTACAGGTCTTTACTAACTGCAAAATGGTATAAATCTGGCTGCTGCGCATGACGATGTCCGGGACGTAACCGTCCGTTTCAAAGCGTGTTTTCAACAACTGGTTCTGTACGGAATCGGCATTGAAAAAGATCAAAGATTCTTTAGACATTTCTTTTGTGGTCACAACTTCTTTGTCTGCCAGTCGGTGGTCATCGCTCACACAAAAAACAACCTGGTCGTTGGCAAGGAGAGCCTTGTTAAACTTATCAATATTATACTGTTCCATATTTACCAGAGCCAGATCCAGAGTGTCGTCCTGTACCAGATTGCAGGCACGGACAGAACCATATTCCTCCAGAACAACAGCGATTTCCGGATATTGGTCATGAAATGCGATGAGAAGCTCAGGGAAAAAGACGGTGCTCAGCATAGGCGGAATTCCGATACGAAGAGGGGGTTTTACTCTCGCCATACTGGAGTAATCTGCCTGAAGCTCGGTGCAGTACTGAAGAATGTAGGTAGCTTTGTTATAAAGCTCTTCGCCTTCCTGGGTAAGGATTAGACTGTTTCCTTTCCTATAGAAGAGACTGATACCGAATTCGATTTCCAGGTCACGGATGGCCACGGACACAGTGGGTTGAGTAACGTATAATTCCTCGGCTGCCTTTGTGATACTGTGGCAGCGGCTGGCTGTGCAAAAGTAACGGAGTTGGTTAAGTGTCATAAGTAATTTCCTCTAAGTTCGTTGTAATGTGTCGAAATATGTCATTTCTATAGCAAGTATAGTATTTTCTGAAACTGCTTTAAGTTATCTTCAAATAAAAAATACCATATACCTATCATAATTTCCATATTTATTTCTAAAGTTTTTTTAATGTAGTAATATTGCATAAAAAAAACCTGCTAAAATTGAGATTATAAAAATTTTTTATGGGGATATGCAATCCATTAATTTGTTTTTTTATACGTGCATGATTTATAATAAACTCATCAAAGGAAACGTGCACGGCCGGTACCTTTCAAGAGAGATTAATAAAAAAAAGACGGATAAGTAAGACAAAAGCGAAGAGCAAAATAAAAAATGAAATCACAGAAAAAAGTGAAAGGAGATCAATAAAATGTCTCAACAAACAATCACACTGTTATTTCTTGTGTTTACGATCATTAGTTTCATCCTCGAAAAGATACCACTTGGGCTTACAGCTTCGATCTGTGCAATCGGATTGACACTCACCGGAGTAGTGGATGTATCTACAACGTTTTCACAGTATGTAAACAGTAACGTAATCCTTTGTGTTGGCATGTTTGTAGTAGGCCAGGCACTATTTGAAACAGGAATGGCAAATAAAATCGGAGGTCTGGTTACCAGATTTGCCAGAACAGAAAGAACATTGATCATTGCGATCATGGTAATTGTAGGTGTCATGTCCGGATTTTTATCCAACACAGGTACAGCAGCAGTGCTGATCCCTGTAGTCTGTGGAATCGCCGATGAATCCGGCTATTCAAGAAGCCGCCTTCTGATGCCGCTGGTATTTGCAGCAGCACTTGGCGGAAACCTTTCCATCATTGGCGCACCCGGAAACCTGATGGGTGTAAACGCACTTCAGGAAATGGGGCTTTCCACAAGCTTTTTCATGTATGCACCGGTGGGAGTCCCGATGCTTCTGGTAGGAATTATCTACTTCGTTTTCATTGGATACAGATTTCTTCCGGATGGAAAAGGGGCTGTAGGGGCAACTGTTGAAAAACAGAAAGATTTCAGTGATGTACCGAAATGGAAACAGACTGTTTCACTGATAGTTCTGATACTTGTGATTCTTGCAATGATTTTTGAGAAACAGATCGGAGTCAGCATTGAGATTTCTGCATGCATCGGAGCAATCATTCTGGTGCTGGTTGGAGTTCTTTCAGAAAAAGAAGCACTGGCTTCCATTGATCTGAAAGTAGTATTCCTTTTTGGAGGATCTCTTACACTTGCCAAAGCCCTGGACACAACAGGTGCCGGTGAACTGATAGCAGATAAGATCGTAGGACTTCTGGGTGCAGACCCGAACCCGATCGTGCTTCTTCTGGTAATATTCATTGTAACCTGTGCACTGACAAACTTCATGTCAAACACAGCCACAACCGCACTGATGATCCCAATTGCAGTTTCTCTGGCAAACAACCTTGGTGCGGATCCGAGAGCTGTTGTTATCGCAACTGTTATCGCAGGCTCCTGTGCATATGCAACACCGATTGGAATGCCTGCAAACACTATGGTAGTAGGACTTGGAGGATATAAATTCAAGGATTACGTGAAATCAGGTTTACCGTTGATTCTGGTATCCTTCGTGATCTGTATGATCCTTTTGCCTGTTTTGTTCCCGTTCTATCCGTGAGAGGATAAAACATATGAGACGGAAGATTTTCCGCTTAATGTAAATGTATCAATAGAAATAAAGCAGAAAACATGCTGCTTTAGATAAATAACCCAAAATTAAAAGCCAAACAACCCTAAACCATTGAATGATCAGGAGGTAAATCATGACTAAGGAAAATGGAGTTAAAGTATTAACAGACATGGTAGCAGATTTTGTTGCCCATATTGGAAAAAAATTACCGGACGACGTAGTAACAAAACTGGAAGAGCTTGGTTCTCAGGAAAGCGCAGCACTTCCAAAAGTACTTTATGAGACAATGACTAAGAACCAGGGACTGGCTGTAGAGCTGAACCGCCCAAGCTGCCAGGACACAGGAGTTCTTCAGTTCTGGCTGAAATGCGGAACTAATTTCCCGTACATCAACGAGCTGGAAGCCCTTTTGAAAGAAGCTGTTGTACAGGCTACTTTTGCAGCACCATTAAGACATAACTCTGTAGAAACTTTCGACGAGTACAACACCAAGAAAAACGTTGGAAAAGGAACTCCGACTGTATGGTGGGACATCGTTCCAAACAGTGATAAATGTGAGATTTACGCATACATGGCAGGAGGCGGATGTACTCTTCCGGGAAAAGCAATGGTACTTATGCCAGGTGCAGGATATGAAGGCGTTACCGATTTTGTTCTTGATCAGATGACAACTTACGGACTGAATGCTTGTCCTCCGCTTCTTGTGGGTGTAGGTGTAGGAACATCTATAGAGACAGCAGCCCTCAACTCCAAGAAAGCACTTATGCGTCCGATCGGTTCTCACAATGACAATGCAAATGCAGCAAAAATGGAGAAGCTTCTGGAAGACGGAATCAATGCAATCGGCCTTGGACCGCAGGGAATGGGCGGAAAATATTCTGTAATGGGTGTTAATATCGAGAATACAGCCCGTCATCCGTCTACAATCGGTGTAGCAGTAAATGTAGGCTGCTGGTCACACCGCCGTGGTCACCTGACCGTAAATTCTGACCTTACAGTAACCTGTGATACACATTCCACATGGAAATTCAACGCATAATCGGAGGGAAAAAACATGATCGAAATCAGAGGAGATAAAAAAGTTCTTATTACACCAATCAGTGAAGAAGACCTGGCTGACATCAAAATCGGTGATATTGTATGGCTGGACGGAGAGCTGATGACCTGCCGTGATGTGGCACATCGCCGTCTGGTTGAGTATGGAAGAGAACTTCCATATGATATCAAGGACAAAGCAATTTTCCACGCTGGCCCAATCGTTCGTAAAATTGAGGGAACAGAAGATGACTATGAAATGGTTTCCGTTGGACCGACAACCTCCATGCGTATGGAGAAATTTGAGTATGAATTTACTAAGCTTACAGGTGTAAGAGTAATCGTTGGAAAAGGCGGAATGGGACCGAATACAGAGCGTGCATGCAAAGAATTTGGTGCGATCCACTGTGTATTCCCGGCTGGCTGTGCAGTAGTAGCTGCAACAGAGGTTGAGAAGATCGTAGAACATCACTGGGATGAGCTTGGAATGCCTGAGACCTTATGGTGCAACAAGGTAAAAGAATTTGGTCCGCTGATCGTATCTATCGATGCACAGGGGCGCAACCTGTTTGAAGAAAACAAGGTTATCTTCAATGAGAGAAAAGAAGCTGCTAAGCAGGCTATTTATCCGGAAGTTAAGTTTATTAAATAATGCATTTCAGTTTTACAAAAGTAAAAACCGTACGATTTCTTCTTTATTGTTTCAAAGATAAAAAAAGATAAACATCATCTAAGATGAAAAGAAAAGGTGGCTCACAGATTTCCTTCATACATGGTCTGTGGGCTGCTTTTTTCTGTATACGAAATTTAAATAAATAGTAACTTTAACCGAATCAAGTAAGTCCCCTGCGGAGGTTGCGAAAAGCAATAAGCAGTGGGTGGGGACTCGCATACAAATGATTATGCCACTGCTACATCTTTTTCCTACGCCTTGAAATAAAAAAAAATTATCCTGCAAGATTGTTTCAGGAATTAACATGTCGACACATTAGAGCGTGTCTGAAAAATCATTCCCGCAATCTGCACGCCCCACTTTGCGATATATTTTGTCCGAATTCGGTTGTCGTAGCCCATGAATTTTGGCAAGTAAAGATTATCTGAAAACTGAAAAACAGGTATAAAAAATAAATATAGGGCTGTTGCAATGACGGAAAATAAGGTATGATATCTGCAGAAGCATGATACATGTTTCCATAACCCGGGTGAAGTAAATGAAAAAGGCAATAATCTGTTGAGATATCTTCACCGGATAGACACAAAATCATTTGGAGAAAGTTATATGAAAAAGTTTAGGTTAAATGTACAGAGACATATCTGCATTTTATTATGCCTTATTTTATATATTACTGTGCTTCCCCTTCCTGTATCAGCAGAGGAAGCAAAATCCAAAACAGTCAGAGTAGGCTGGTATGAGGGAACCTATAATACCACAGGACCAGACGGTCAGAGGAGAGGCTACAGCTACGAATACCAGCAGGCAGTAGCTGCGCATACCGGATGGAAATATGAATATGTGGAGGGAAGCTGGGCAGAACTGATGAGTATGCTGAAAAATGGACAGATCGATCTGCTGGGAGGCATTTCCTATACAGAGGAACGTTCCACTTCCATGCTTTTTTCAGAATTGCCTATGGGAGAGGATAAATATTACCTGTATGTGGATACTTCTAATACAGATATCTCCATTTCAGATCTGACTACATTAAATGGAAAAAGAATCGGTATGCTGCCGAATGCACTTCCTGCCGAAATGTTCCATGAGTGGGAGAAAAGTCATGGAGTGAACACGCAGCAGGTTGATATTACCGGTGTAGATGATGTTCGTCAGAAATTGAAAAATCATGAAATTGACGGATTTGTTTTAAATGAATCTCCACAGTGGGAAAGAGACGATATTTCTCCTGCTATTCTGATTGGTAGCTCCTATAATTATTTTGCAGTCAGCAAAAAACGCCCGGATTTGAAAGAAGAGCTGGATCAGGTAATGCAGAAGATAGAGAGGGAGAATCCTTTTTATACAGACGATCTTTATAAAAGGTATCTCTCTGCAAATTCCCTTGAAACTCTTACGGATGAGGAACAGAACTGGCTGGAACAGCATGGGGCGGTCCGGATTGGATATCTGAAAAATGATGTGGGTATCAGCCTTGTGGATACGGAGTCAGAGAAACCGGTAGGAATTATTAACGATTATATTAGTCTGGTATCCGGTTATCTGGGTGAACAAGCCATAGAATTTCAACTGACAGGTTTTGAATCCCAGGAGAAAGAGCTGCAGGCATTAAAGGATAACAGGATTGATATGATTTTTCATATGAACCAGAATCCATATGAAGCTGAGCAGAATGATATTGTATTGTCAAATACTGTTTTTGAAATTAATGTTGCAGTACTCACCGGTGTTAAGAAGTTTGATGAAAATAAAGAGAATACAGTAGCAGTGAGCAGGAATAACCTGCTGGGGAAGTGGTATATTTCTTTTAATTATCCATTCTGGAAAATAAAGGAATACGACTCATCTGCTGAGGCCGATAAAGCAGTTCAAAGTGGCGAGGCAGACTGCTTTGTTGTGAAGGCAGGACAGTCATTAAAGACACTGGAGGACAGCAAAATGCGCAGTATTTTTCTTACGAAATCCGGCGCTTCCTGCTTTGCGGTCACCAGGGAAAACACAACATTAATGAATATCCTGAACAAAACCATTCAGACTCTGCCTGCTTCCAGACTTTCCAGTCAGTTTTACGTATATGAAAACGCACCGGGCAAGGTTACTCTGGCAGAATACATAAAGGATAATCTGCGGGTAGTTTCCATTTGGTTTGTAAGTGTGGTCTTGATTATTGTATGGATTATAGTTTATCTGCTGATACAAGCGAGAAAAGCCAAGATTCAGGCAGAAAAGGCTAATGCCGCCAAATCAGATTTCCTTTTCAATATGTCTCACGATATCCGGACACCCATGAATGCCCTGCTGGGATACAGTGAGCTGATAAAAAGGGAACTGACTGATCCGAAACTTCTGGATTATCAGGAGAAGATGGAACAGTCCGGAAATCTGCTTCTGTCTATTATCAATAATGTGCTGGACATGGCCCGGATTGAAAGCGGTAAGGTGGAACTGGATGAAGATTATGTGAAGATCAGAGATATTTATCAGGGAATTTACAAAATTTTCCAGGCGGAAGCGGAGAAAAAAGGTATTCACCTTAAGATGGAATGCGATGTCAAGCATGAGCACGTAATCTGCGATGAGACGAAGAACAGGGAAATTTTCCTCAATCTGATCAGTAATGCGGTAAAATATACAGCTTCAGGGGGAAGAGTTACCATAAGGATCACAGAGCTTGACTGTGACAGGAAAGACTATGTGCGGATACGGACTCAGGTAATTGATACAGGTATCGGAATGAGCGAAGAATTCCTTCCATCTCTCTTTGAGGCTTTTGCCAGGGAACGAAATACAACAGACGGAAAGATTGCGGGAACAGGTCTGGGAATGCCGATCATAAAGAAGTATATTGATATGATGTACGGAACTATTGAAGTAGAAAGTAAGCAGGGAGAAGGAAGTAAATTTACAGTTACCCTGGAATACAGGATTGCTGATAAGAGCTACTATGAACAGGATACGGAAAAATCTTCAGATGTGGATGAAACAGACAGAATCAGCGGAAAACATATTTTGCTTGCCGAGGATAATGATCTGAATGCGGAAATCGCACAGTTTATCCTGGAGGATATGGGACTTATGGTTGATCGTGTTGAGGATGGAGTTCAGTGTGTGTCAAGGATAGAACAGAAACCGGCAGGCACCTATGACCTGATCCTTATGGATATCCAGATGCCGAACATGGACGGCTACAGGGCAACTGAGATGATCCGCGGACTGTCAGATAAAGACAAAGCCACTATTCCAATCATAGCCATGACAGCCAATGCCTTTGAGGAAGACAGAAAAAAGGCACTGGCAAAAGGAATGAACGGACATATTGCAAAACCTGTTGATGCAGAAAAAGTTGAGAAGACTATTTGTTCGGTTTTAGGCAGCCAGAGTGAACAGTAACGCGACACGTTAAAGTACAGAACAGGTATTCGCTTGCTCTGTACTTTTTTTATATGGGATGATATACTGAAAATATAACCATATTAAACATATTTCAATTTTTGATAAGTGAAATTTGATTAAAACAGGAGAATATTATGGATCATTTTGAATTGCATTCCGAGTACAAGCCAACTGGAGATCAGCCTCAGGCAATTGAACGTCTGGTCAGAGGCTTTAAAGAAGGCAACCAGTTCGAAACTTTACTGGGTGTCACCGGTTCCGGCAAGACATTTACCATGGCGAACGTCATCGCCCAACTAAACAAACCAACCCTCATCCTCGCCCACAACAAAACTCTCGCGGCGCAGCTTTACGGTGAGATGAAAGAATTCTTCCCTGAGAACGCAGTGGAATATTTTGTCTCCTACTATTTATAAGGCAGAAAATGAGTGATATGGAGTGTTGTTTTGTGCGTTTTTACATTGTTTTTGTGGACTGAACGGACAGCATAACACTAGATGAAATAGATAGAAATAGATGGGCGGGTGACCTAATTCGTACATAGAGGGCGTTTTTTTGTATTCTCCAGAGGGGATAAGAGACAAATGATGAGGGATTTTATCAATGCGTCGTTGAAAATTAGAGTCAAAAGAGTTGATTTTAAGAAGTGAGTATTTTTATGCAATGAAAGATGGGTGTGACTAGTGTAAATATATTAATTTTTGAAGAATATCTAAATGAGTTCGTTGAATTGAATGAATATATAATAATCCCAAAGTATTTATCATGTTTTGTTGAATTCCTGTTGAATTTATTGATGATATATTTTATAATTATATTGGTCGTAATTATACGACCAAGTGATAAGGATGCGGGCTACGATTTGAATGAAAGAATTAAGAGATACTTTGTGTAGTGCAGAAATTAAAGTGAAATATAAAATAGCGTAGGGTGAAAGGAGTGACATAGAAGTAAATTATGATAATAGTTGAGATGTAGAAAGGTTAATATGTAAGGGTATCACGAAAACTTGAAAGTGAAAAACACTTTCATTACTATTTGTGCTGCTAACTGAAAGGCGGCGGAATGGAGAGCATTATGAAAATTTTTTTTGCCACACCAATTTCAAAACTGATAGATCCTCATAATGGATTGATGAGAGAAGAACCAAAAGAAATTTTGAGATTAGTATATGAAAAAATTAATGATTTGTTTGAGGCAGAAATATTTTTTGCTGCTAAAGAGGAAAAATGGGGGAAGGTATATATTGATGATTCTGAGTGTGTGTTGAGAGATGTAGAAAAATTAAAGGAATCTGATTTAGTTATAGCGATAATTTTTGGGGACATTTCTGAAGGTGTACTTATTGAATTAGGATGGGCTTCTGCAATGAATAAAACTATTGAGTGTATAGTAGATACTAATGTTACAATGTCAAAGTTGGTTAGAGGTCTATCAGCAATAACAAATTTTAATGTTAACCGAGTTGATTTTTCTTCAAATATACAAGACTTCGATTGGAAAATTGAAAAAGTATTGCGAGAAATTATGAGACGAATCGAACAAAAAAATATAGTTTTTAATTTTTTTGAACAATGGGAAAAACATAATATGTTCGCTGTATTAGACGATTTTGATACAAATATTGAATTGATACATCCGTATTTTGATAAGGCGATTATTGGAAGACAGGATGTGATTTCCTGTCTAAATAAGATTAATTTAGATTTTGAGGGGAAAATAAAAATCGTTTTGTATCATAATATTAGTAAGTCCATTGTAGAAATTAAATTTAATGAGGGAAATAATGCTATTGCTGATAAGCTAAGTCAAAATATAGTTACCAGATTTGAATTTATAAATAACCGGATAACAAAGATTCATTTTGTTGGAGTTGAATTATTTCTCGCTGGATATGAAAATAAGGTACAAAAAGCTTTTCATACATTTAAGTCAAATGAAAATGTAATTAATGCATTAGTGCAATCATGGTCTGAAAATAATTTTGAGAAATTCTATTCGTTATTTGATTGTAATGCAATGATTCTTCATCCTATATATATTAACAAGCTAAGTCCTGATATGTTTTTTCTGCTTATGAATTCAAACGTTAATGTTACTTCCTCAGTTAAAGAAATTGAATTAATAAGCGAACTAGAGGAAGAGAAAACAGTGTATAAAGTTGTAATAGAAGAAAAAAATAAACTGAATGCTTTAGATGTATCGGAGATGATAGTTTATGTTACTTTTAAACATTTGCAAATTTTAGAAATGAAGATTGTAGGCATGAAATAAATTCGTGGAATGATTTATTTAGAAAAGTAGATTATACTGAGAATATTTTTAGTAACTTTAAATTGAGACATAGAAATATGTATGCTTAAGTAATTTGATTAGAATTATATTACGAGAAAAATAAAATACATTTGTAATTATTCATGTTTCCAAGTGAAACGTAATAGAAAGGAGTTATTATGGATAAATATTATGAATTAAATTCTTTTGAATTGGCAGAGTATGTTGGTAACTGTTGGGGTGGGAATAGTGACGAATTTATAAAATGTTTTTCTGAAAATGCACTAATTGATCATCCATTTTTTTCTGAGCCGGTGTCTCCTAAGATTGCTATGGAAGTTATGAATAGTACGTGTCGAGTAAATACAAAGTATAATAAATCAACTTTAATTGAAGGAGATGGTAGAGGAGAAAAAGATGTAATTAGAATGGAATTTATCGAAACTGGAAATTGTGCTGGATATATACCGCAATACGCAGGAAATATGATTGTGGATGCATGGATTGAAAAACATAGATTTGTTAAGTTTAAAGTGTATGGTTACGATGTTTTGAAAAACAGTGTTCAATCAACGTATATTCATTCTTCTGAAAAGTATAAGTTTTTGAGTATAGATAGGTTGTTTAATGATATTGCTGATTCATGGATGAATAATGACATGAGAAAATTTATTTCTATATTTTCGGACGATGCTAAGATTTATCATCCAATAATAAGTAAACCTGCTACACCAGTTGAGGTCGCTGATATAATTAATTCGGGGACGAAAGGTGTTTCAGTACCAAAAAGATTTAGGATTGTGAAAGGTGATGGAACAGGGGAAAAAGATGTTGTGGATTTATATTTTGAAGAAACAGGAGAAGAATTAGGATATATACCCGATACTTCGGGATTGATGCACGTGACGATAACTTTATCTGATGGGTTGATCTCTGAGATGTTAGTACATGGCTATACACCAATTAAGAACTCAATAGGAGAGAAAATTGCTAATAGATTAGTTAATGAAATGCAAAAGGAAGGTTGTTTATAAGGAGAAGAAGATGCTTGAGAGGTTTGATGATGATTTGAAATCAATTCTTAGAAAAATAGAATTTGATAATATAATTGAAAAAAATGAGCGTTATTTTAGTTATGTTCTTCTTGTTTCTGTTATAGAATCTTTTATGCAGGATGATAAGAATAACACGTGGAGAAATATATTAGATAAAATTACTAAGAACTATGAAGAGATTAAGAATGGTTTAACTAAAATAGAATTTTCTTTTGATAAAGGTGAAAAAATAACTAAAATAGATATATTGAGCAATTATACAGAAGTGATTCCTGAATTAAGGGAAGTAGTAACTCAACAAGTATCTGGTGAAGTGCAGAATGTAGAAAGAAGAAATGGAGTTTGTTTAAAGAAATTTTCAATAAATTTGAATATGGTAGAGTCTCTTCCACTAATCGGTAGAGAGAAAGAAGTTGAATTGTTAGAAGAAGCAATGCTAAGAACAACTAAGCCAAATGCGGTGTTAATTGGGGATGCAGGAGTGGGAAAAACTGCAATTGTAGAAGGATTAGCACATAAAATAAAACTAAAGCAATGCCATGAATTCTTTTACAAAAAGGAAATTCTTCAGCTAAGTATGTCAAGTATTTTGGCAGGAACGAGGTATAGGGGAGACTTTGAAGAAAGGATAACCAATATTTTGCGGGAGGCAGAAGAAAATACTGAGAGGTTTATTCTATTTTTTGATGAAATTCATACTATTGTTGGTTCTGGAGGGGGAATTGGTGGAATAGACGCAGGGAATATTTTAAAACCATATTTAGCCAGAGGGAAACTTAGGGTTATTGGAGCTACTACGGTAAAGGAATATACAGAGACTATTGTAAAGGATACAGCACTATCTAGAAGATTTTATCCGATTTATGTTAATGAATTAAATCGGGAAGAAACCAAAGAAATTTTAAAGAATATTAATTCCTTATATAGTAGTAAGTTTGGAGTTATATTAGAGGAGAATATGCTTGACTACCTTTTGGAACAAGTTGTTCAAAAGGTTAAATTTAAGCTATTTCCTGATAAAGCAATTGATATATTGGAACTGGTTTTTTCTAGATTGATTAGAAGTGGAGAGAACATAACAAATACTTTAATTGATGATATAATTAAAGAGTATGTAAAAAACTTCTCCATGATAAGTTCTGTAAAGGGGATGGAAGTGTGAACTGTTATTCAATTGAGATAAGTAAGTTATGCAAATCATATAGAAATAAAGTTGTACTAAGAAATTTAGATTTGAAAATTAAAGGTAATTTAGTTTATGGATTAGTTGGCAATAATGGCGTTGGTAAATCAACATTGTTAAAATGTATTTCAGGAGTCGAAAATATCAGTTATGGACATATATTGATTAATGGGAAGGATATAGAGGAGTATGATAGAGAATTATATAATGTGATTGGAATGCAATTTCAGGAATTATACTACCAGGAAAAAATTAAAGTTAAAGAATATTGCAAAATTTTTTCTTCAATATATGACACACATGATTTTGCTGAGGAACTATTAGATTTATTTGAATTAGGTGCATTAAAAAACACATTGGTTAAGGACCTATCAGGTGGGCAAAAACAAATTTTAGGATTGATCACAGCTTTACTAGGAAGGCCCAAGATTCTTTTGTTAGATGAAACAACATCTGGAATGGATACAAGAAATATTGAAAAGTGCTTAAATGGAATTTTAGATTATAAGCGAAAGAATGGATGTACGATTATATTTGTTACTCATGACTATAGAAATATATTGGATTTGGCAGATAGAATAATTTGGATGAAAGAAAATTATGAGATTAAAGAATTTGAGTTAGAAAACATGGACAATGATAAAAAATCAGACGTAGTAAAAGAAATTTGGATGAAAGAGAGTGCATATTAGGGGGGATGAATGTGAACTTAAAGAATTATATTAATTTGGTAAAAATAGAGACGAAATTGATTTTTAGAATTCCTGATGTGTATTTAATAGCGTTCGGGCTGCCTTTTCTTTCAATAATCATAATAAAGTTGTTGGAAAAAAATAATACTAGTTTTAGTATGGCAGCATCCTTTGGTGGGATAGTATCAATTGGTGTAATTGGAGCTGGTGTGATGGGATTGTCATCGATTATAACAGATAATAAACATAACCATGTATTAAACAGGCTAAAGGTTACAATAATTAAACCTATACAAATCTTGGGAGCTACAAGCATAGGACTAGGTATTTTGGCAATAACATCGACATTATTTGCTGCATTGGAAATACATTATATAGGTGGAGTGGAATTTAAATTCAATGTATTTGTTGTAATTATAGTATATTTTTTTACTTTGATTTCTACATTTTCTATTGGGATGATTATATCATGTTTAGCCCCTAATAGACATATTGCCAATATAGTTACAATTTTAATTTATTTTCCGAGTCTATTACTCTGTGGAACAACAATTCCTAGAAACACTTTACCTAAAAGTATAAGTATAATAACAGAATTATTACCCAATACTCATTCTGTTATTATATTGCAAACGGCCTTGGAAAATGGCAATCTTTTTGAGTGTTTGAATTCGTTCATATATTTGGTGATTATTATTATAGTTTGTATTTATGTGTTGAAAAAGAAGTTTGTATGGGACTTTAGGTAAAATATAAACTATATGTTTTGCGGATTAAAATGAAAGAGGAAAGTGTCTTATTTTCTTGAAAATTATAATAACGTATTTTGAAATTAGAGGAATTTGGCTAGCAGGTATCTCACCAAAACCGAATTGTTCAGGAATCCTGTTCCTCAAAAACTTTGGGAAATATTAAATTTTGAGTCTGATTGGATATAATAAATTTCGCGGATAATACGATGGAATTTAGTTTTGTAAGCGAAAAAATTTAAATGGTTGTGAGAATTTGAGCTATAAACATTGAAAAAACACGTAAGATGTGTTAGAATTATATTGGTCGTAAAGATACGACCAATATAACTTCAATTCAGGGAGAAAATATGCTAGTAGTAAAAAACAACATAAAGTTATATAGAGAAAAATTAGGATTGTCGCAATATGAATTGGCAAAGAAGGTGGGACTCACAAGGCGTGGGGTATTATATATTGAAAATCATTCGAAAAATATTAGAATGGATAATGCTTTTAAAATTGCTAGGGCGCTAGGAGCGGATATATCAGAAGTGTTTTATTTTGAGGAAGAGGGAGAAAATAGTGAAGAGGAAGAACATGACTCTTGAGGAAATTGAAAAAATTTTGTTTGAATTACAATCAGATAGTTTAAAGAAAAACATAGTTAGAATGGGAGTGCCAAGTCAAAGAGTAATAGGTGTAGCAACCAATGAGATAAGAAAGTTATCTAACAAGATTGTTAAAAATAATGATTTGGCATATGAGTTATGGAGCAAAGACATTCATGAATATAGGTTGCTCGCTACCTTATTATTTGAACCGGATATGTCGGAGCGGGAAATCTATAATTTAATGAAAGAAGTTGATAATTGGGCATTGTGCGATCATATATGCAAGTCATTGATTGTTAATAGCGTATCTGTAGAGAAACTTATCTCAGAATGGGTGTTTGATCAGAATGAATATGTGAGGAGGGCAGCATTTGTTCTGATTTCTACATATGCTTTTCAAAAAGGAGCTTCAAGTGATGAGAATGTTATTTTAAAATATTTAAGTTATATTCATAGAACATTTGAGGTGAAAGAAAAAAGTATATATGTAAAGAAAGCTGTTTTATGGGCTTTGAGAGATATTGCAAAAAGCAGTGAGCAAAATAGAGACTTGGCAGTTTCTATAGCAAAAAAAATAATGTGTGAAGGAGGGGATATTAGTAAAGCGACATTGAATGAATTGGAAAACTTAGTAAAGGTAAAAGAAAGGAAACAGTTGATTTCACGGCAGTCAAAAACTGCAAAGAAAAATTTAGGAGGATTAAAAGATGTGGAAAAAAATAATGAAAAAGTATTGTAGGAAAAATGATAATACAGGATGGTCATCAGCGAGAAATACAGGATGGTCATCAGCAAAGAGTATAAAATAGTTATTTGAAAAAGGTACAAGAATGTTAGCGGTATAAGTAAGGCATGTTAGTATGTATGGAAAGGGTTGAAATATGAAGTTTCAGAATAGAATATTTTATGAATTAACACATAAATGCAATCTTAAGTGCAAACATTGTTGTAACTCTACCAGAAACGATATGGAAACTCTTTCCAGTGCTGATATTGATCAATTTCAGTTTATTGCATCGCAATATGGCATCATGAATAGTGTTCTGACTGGTGGGGAACCAACTATGCACCCTGAGTTTTTTGAAATCTTGGATTGTGTAGCAAACTACGGCAATGTTGTAGTGACAACTAATGGTACATATTTAAAGAATGATGATTATGTAGGAATAATAGAAAAATATCCCAATGTATTTCTACAAGTTAGTTTGGATGGATTCTCAAAAGAAAGTAATGATGCCATTAGAGGAGTTGGTATTTTTGATAGGGTAATGTGTTTGCTGGAAAGCATTATCGAGGCTAAGAAGAGTCAGCAACTATGTATATCTTGTGTGATAACAAAAAATAATTTAGAGGAAATAATGGACATGATTCGGTTTGTTAAAGCCAATAAAATTAGCTCCATTTATTTTCCAAAGTTGATTTCGTCAGGACGGGGATATGAAAATTGGCTTAATATTGCCCCAAGTATAGACGAACAGATTAGTATTGAAAGGAGCATAATTCAAGAAATTGCAGAAGATGAGTCTGAAGTTATTTCGCTAAATAGATTGGAGCATATTCTTACTTCTTTTTCTGATGATATAATTGATGGACAGTGTGTGTTTGCACCCAAAGTATCCCCTGATGGATATTTATATCCTTGTCCGTTGTCAATGGGAAGAGAAAATAGAATCATGAAAATAGAAGATTGTAAAAATTTTGATAGCGTAGTAGAACGCTTGGGCAATATGTGCCAAGAACAATATGAATTGAAATTTATTGATTCATTCTGTAAAAAATGTGATATTAGTCATGTGTGTAAAAAGAATTATTGTGAAATATGTAAGTTTAATTTAGCCTCAAAGCAAATTACAAATTCAGAGAAACTCTATCAATGTAATGTATATAAGTGTTTTTATAAAGAAATATTGGACGAGGTAAAATGATATGAAAAAAGAAGTGATAGAAACATATTTGGCAAACCGGCAGTTAAGCTATGATTTGATTGAAAGATTATCTGAAAACGATTTAGATATTAAGTGGAATAGACCGGGATTAGATACTTTCAGAAAACATTTTTTGGAAATGATAGCAGTTCAAGATGCTTATGCAAATGCGATTGAAACTGGAGTGATGTCATTTGATTCAGTACCAGATGTGTTTTCATTTGATGATAAAATTTCAAAAGAAGAAATTATAAAGAAAATGAAAGATTCAGATGCGGGATTATTATCAATAATTGAAAAGGCTGTTGAGGAGAAAGAAATATTTTGGTTTGATATGAAACTTAGTTTATATGCACATGTTTCAAATTTAGTTCAGCATGAAGTCTTTCATCAAGGAATGATAACAACATCATTATACAATTTTGATATTGAATTACCAGATTCTTGGATTGAGAATTGGGCTTTACCTAAAAAGTAGTTTGGAGAAGTATATGAGTTTACTAGATTTAGAAAATCCTATATTAATATCTTCAAATGCATTTTCCGAAGGGAAAAATGGCATAATGAATTGTTTGAAACTTGGTGTTGGTGCTGTAGTAACAAAATCAATTTATGTTGGAGATTTAAAACCTACATCTGATGAAAATAGAATAATTAAGATTGGAAACAATTTATACAATAATACGAGATATTCAAAATTCTCCCCAGAAAAATGGTATGAATGGTTAAGGGACGATTTCGGCGAATGTAATAATATCATTCCAAATCTAGTAGGTGCTGATATTGATTTGCTTTTTTCGTATATTAAATCAATATCAGCATTAAACATCAATGTAATAGAATTTGGTATGTCCTGTCCAAATGATGCAAATGGTCTATGTCATAAAGATTATTTGGAATTAATTAAAAGGATCAAGAAAGAACTTGAAATTAAAGTGATAATAAAGATATCGTGCTTTAACATTGATTTTGATACGCTTGATGAATATGTTAATGCAGGAATAGATGCCGTAACTGTTAGTGATGCGATATTGGGGACAGTTAAACATAAAGGGAAATTTATTTCGTTGGGATGTTCAGGAGAGCAAATTAAGCCATTTGTATTTCAAACTATTTCAATTTTGCGTAGGAAGTATCCAAATTTAACGATCATTGGTGTTGGAGGGATCCTTGAAGTAGATGATATAGTTTCTTATTTAGAATTAGGGTGTGAGTTTGTTCAATTGTGTTCGGTCTTATACATTAAAGGTATTAAAGAAACGAAAGAAATAATTAAAGAGTATATAGGAAGAGTGTGAAAGCATGAGATATGAAGAGTGTATAAGTGCAGAGTTAAAGGATAGTATTATCGAAAGAAACTTAATTGGAATTATGGCAGTCGGAAGTATTGAGCAACATGGACCACATTTACCTCTTTGTGTTGATACCATTATTCCTAGTGGGATATGCGAAACTTTAGTGGATAGTGTAGATGTTGAATTTATTCAACTTCCACCGATATTCTATGGAGCTAGATCGCTTTCCCAGTCTGGCGGAATAAATGCAAAGGATACTACAATTTGTGTTGAAGGTGTGAACCTGATAAACTATTTTAGAGACATATTTTCATCTTACTCTAAGTCTGGACTAAAAACAATAGTAATTGTAAATGGGCATTATGAAAATGAAAGTCTATTATTTGAGGCTGCCGAGAGTATATCTTCAATGGTAGATATGAATATAATTATATTTAGTTGGTGGGCTTTAATAAGTGATGAGTTTTTGGAGAAGGAATTAGAAGGAAAATTTAAAGGGTGGGATTTTGAACATGCTGGACTTTTTGAAACTAGTATAATGTTACATTTTAGACCAGATTTAGTAAAAATCGTAAATGAAGAGAGTGAATCGATAGTTAAATCCGGGGTATATAACAATTATTATTATAAGTTAGCTCAATTAAAAAATGGAGTATTATCTTCTGCAAAAGGAGCAAGTGGTGGTTTTGGAGAAAAAGTGGTGCAAGAAATTATCCGTAATTTTGATAGCTATATTAAGCCGATGTTAATATTTTAGGAGTTGATTGCCTTGAGAAAAGACAAATTCAGAGAAATTGTATTATATGCATATTACAATACGGAGTACTACAGAAAAATTTATGATGAGAAAAGGATCAATGTTGAATCAGCAGGAAAGGATAGCTTCCCGTATTTAACACAATTAGAATTAATAGAAAATGCAAAAAAGATTAAAGCTAGGGATGAGAATATATTTAGGGTATCTTCCAGTAGTGGGACCACTAATCATCCGAAGACCTTGTATAGAACACAAGAAGATTTCGATTACAGTGTTAAGCTCATGAGAAAGCTATTAGATGATACAGGAATCACGAATAAGGATATTGTATATATAGGTCAGCCTTTCGATTTGGCTTCGTTTGGGTATCTAGTATTAGAAGGGTGCAAACAGATTGGAGCGATGTCAATTCCAGGTGGCTTAGGACTATCGGATGATAAAATGCTTGAATTAATCCTATATTATGAGGCAAATATTATTATGACGGCACCTTCTAGGATGAAGCGTTTGACGGACATCGTAAAAAAAGAAAAAATGGATTCAAGACGAGAAAAAATAATTTCACTGGTGGATAAAATTGTCTTAGCGGGAGAGCCGCTTGAAGAATATGATAGAAAAGAACTTCAGCGGTTTTGGAATAGCACCATTTTTAACTATTATGGAAGTGAAGAGACAGATAGTTTAGGTATGGCAAAGGATGGTGAGTGCATTAAATTATTAGATGAAGGTTTTGAATTTGAATTCATTGATTTAGGTAATGAAATCTATGAACTTATTATTACATCATTATACCATAAAGGGACTCCGCTTATAAAATACAAAATTGGAGATTTAGTCAAATATTATGGGAAAAAAGAGGGAAGTCATTTAGTAAAAGTAATAGGGAAGAATATGGATTATATAAAACTATATGATGGAGTAAAGCTTTATGCATATCAAATTAGTGAATATATAAAAAATTACATTCCAGAATTTAGCGGGTTTCAAATTTTGTATAAGAAAGAAGAATATATCGATGTAGTTACGGTTTTGATAAAATCCAACTGTGTGCAAGATAAAGAAATTGAGAAATGTTTGGAAGAAAATGTGTGGAATGCGTCTATTGATCTAGATGCTTTAAGAACAATTGGAAATACAAAATTTCAATTTTTAGTAAATAAAGAAGATTTTATCATGACCAGAAGAGGAAAAACTCCCAAAGTAGTATATTTGAAATAAGGTAAGAATAGCAAGAAAATTTATATACAATTATGTTTTGTTGAGTTGAGCAAAGGGGGATGAAGATGTATAAAAGTGTTAAAGAAATTTCGGCTAGGTACGATAGCAAAGAAATTGTTACTTTAGAAAACAGAGTAGATTGTTATACATGGTGCTATCCTATTGATTTTAAAGAATTTGATAGTACAGAAATCTGGAAAGAGAATAAAACATTAGTGTATGAACCTTCTAATTTGACTATGTACATTCATATCCCATATTGTAAGTTTATATGTTCGATGTGCCCATTTACGCATATTGTGCCAAATAAATCAGATATTGATACATATGTACAAGCATTGATAAAAGAAATACAGTTTTACTCTAAACATTTTCTGTTCAAAAAGGTAAAAGTAACGTCATTATACTTTGGGGGTGGAACTGCTAGTTTGTTATCACCTAGTAATTTGGAAGATATATTAGAGGAAATTAATAAAGATTTTGAGTTGGCTGAAAGATGCCAAATTACTTTAGAATGTCATCCTAAGACTGTCGATGAAAATTATTTAAATGCTGTTAAGAAATTAGGAATTAATAGGGTTTCATTCGGGATACAGTCATTTAATCAGAATATGTTGAATAGTTTAAAACTAAGACAGAATGCGGAAGAAAATGTAGCCTTAATTAAGTTGGCTAAAGATATTGGATTTCAATCTGTTGCTGCAGACATTATGTACAATTTTCCGTCACAATCAGCAGAAGAACTTGAGAAAGATGTTAGAACCGCAATCGAACTGGGGTTAAACAATTTGAGTTTTTATGCCATTGATCCGGAAGTTAGAAATATGGATATTTTGCAAAGTGAGATTGCGAAAGAAAAAGAAATGTATTATATGATAAATCGTATAATGACAGAAAATGAATACTTACAAATTGCACAACCGGACTATTCGCTAAGTAAATGTGAAAATCAACAAATTATAGACTTATGGGGAATGCCACAGGCATATAATATTGGATTTGGAGCAGGAGCTTTTTCAGAAAACTTTAATGGGTATACATGGGCTAATCTTCATGACCCAAAACGATATGTTGAATGTATTGAAAAAAATAATATACCAGTGTTAATGGGAAAGAAGATGACTGAAGATGATCAGTTGAGTAGATTTCCAGCGTTAGGTGTTAGAATGCTAAAATTTAAAATTAGCGATTATAATAGAGCTTTTGGTGTGAAATTTACGGAACTGTTTAAGTATGAAATAATGAAATTAGAAGAAATTGGATATATAGAAATCAAAAATGATTTGTTCTGCGTTACCCAAAAAGGTAGCTTCTATATTGATAATATATCAAAAATGTTTTTTTCATTATCAAATAGAGGAAAAACTCAGGTTTGGGGGTGCAACTTAATTAATGTATTGCCCGAAAAAGTTTATAGTATGGATTTAGTGAAATAGTAAATGTGTTAAATGTAGTTGTTCAGAAAGAAATGAAAGGAGTTGAATCTAGCAAATTGATGATATAATTGAATGAAAAAGCGTGAGTAGTTTCGTTGAAGACAAAATGGAGATTGAGAATATAGGAGGAATATAATATGCAAACCTCAAAGTGGGCTAGAGAAGATTGGTTGATAAATTATCCTGATGGAATAATAAAATATAATGATATGTTTAGGCACACGTTACTTGGATATGATGAGATTGTACATATATTATATGGAGAGTTAATAAAATACAATGTAAAAAGTATATTAGATTTAGGATGTGGAACTGGAACTTTCTTAGAAAAATTGTGTGAAAGACATAATTTTGATTGCGTTGGAGTGGATAGAAATGCAGAAACGATTGATTTTGCAATGGAAAAAGCAAAAAATAGAAAATTACCAATCAAGTTTATTTTAGGTGATGCGTTAAACTGTACATTACAAGATAAGTTTGACGCTGTAATTGAAATGTTTGTTCCTTTTTCAAAAGTTTCACAAATGAAAATGATATTCAATTCATACAATCATTTGAAAAAAGGTGGAATTTTGCTTTTTATGGTTTGTGAAGCAATACCAGGGACAAAAGAAATTGATGAGAAAATAATCATGACTTTTTCAGAAAATGAAACTACAAAGTGTGCGAGGATTGAACCTTGGGAAAAAGAATATAATTTTTTGAGATGGAATCCGTTGCTTTTAATTGAGGAAAATGGTAGGTTTAAACAATTTACGGATCATGATGAAATACAGTTATATAATAAGGATGAACTAAAGAAATATGTAGAAGAAGTTGAAGATATCGGATTTGTTGAGAAAGAGAGATATGAATTACCTGTTCGAGACTCGTCTCCACCGTGGGCTACAGAAACTATATTTGTTATGGAAAAGATTGGTGATTAAATGGATAATAAGAGGAATATAGAAACTACAGTCCCTCTGTACATTTCTAATATTTGTGATTCTAATTGTGTGATGTGCAATATGAATAAGGCAAATCATGAGTTGACTAGAAAAAAATTAAGTAAAGATGAAATTATAACACAGCTAAGGATTATAACAGACATTGAAAAAGTATCATCTTTGCTTATCCTAAGTGGAGAACTGAAAAAGGGAAGTTCAAGAGATTTGTTATTAGAAAATGTTATATTCACAATAAATGCTGCTATTAGTATGGGGGTTGAGAAGATTAACTTAAATTTAGGAGCATTGTATGACGAAGAAATTTGTCTAATTTATAATAGTGTGCCAAAGAATTTTATAGAGAAATTGGGATTATCAGTATTTCAAGAAAGTTATGATGTTGGGACGTATAGGAAGTATTTTGGTTATAACATTGGAGATATCCCAAAATCTAATTATAATTTTAGACTAAGTTCATGTGAAAGGTGGGTTGCACATGGCTTTAAGCGGGTAAACATAGGGATTTTGATTGGATTAGATAATACATATGAAAGTATTGAAAAATTGATTGCCCATTATGAGTATCTAAAAAATATAGGAGCTGATGTGGAAATATCTTTGCCGAGAATAGTGGGTAGAGATAATGAGAGTTTTAGGTTTGACGACGATAAATATATAGAAATTGTAAAGTATATATCAAAAAAGTGTTCCAGAGCCAAAATAGTAATAACAACTAGAGAACCAGAAGATATAGTTGCAAAATTAATAGACTATATTGATGTGATTAGTCCTGGGACATCAGAGGTTGGTGGGTATACTGAATCTGGGATGATAAACAATAGTATAGAATTATCTCAATTTTCCATAGAGCCTAAACGAAAAAGACCTTCTTGGATATTAGATAATATTATGAGTAAAATGAAATTGGACAAAATAAAGTATTATAATAAATAATAGGTGCGAGCTGTGAAATCAGCATAGCTGATTTCCCCTAGCGAGCGGAAGAAATTCTGTAAGCTTTGGTAAGCTGATAATCATACAATAGGAAAAAAAAAATCCTATCAGGTAAGGTCTAGCCAACCGCCTGTACCGAGTCCTTGGAACCGAAATGGTAACATTAGGTTTAAGCGTAGGACAGGGAGCAACAGAGCCGAAACGAAAGTGAAGTGATTGAGCTGGGAAATTATTATGAGGTTGGAAATGGTCGATGTGCTCTATTACACAGCAGACAATACTGTTATGACCGATATGGCAAGGTTATAGCGGCATCCCCCAGTCTGAGAGCTTGGCGAGGTTGATGATAAGTATGTTATCGGAACAGCTGAGATCCTGTCATTTCCTTAAAAAAGGTATGGAAACCAAAACAAAGAAATGCGTTAGGAATCCAAATGAATGGCAGGAAGTCCGACACAGCCATATTATCGCAGAAGTCTGTGAAAGCAGATGGAGAAAAGGGCTGTGCACTTTATAGCTTCAAGAACAAAGAACTATGCAGACAAAAGAGAGCTGATGAACATGGTGAATGAGTTACTTGGAATACAGTATAATATCGCAAAAGCAAACAGAACCGACAGAAAGGTTCAGAATCTTGCAGCCTACATCAATGCGGATACGCTGAGAGCAATCCATAAGACTATGGACAGAAAGAAAGCGTATGGGATTGATAAGGTGACAAAAGAGGATTACGAAAAGAATCTGGAAGAAAATCTCGCAAATCTTGTGAAAAGGATGAAAAACGGAAGCTATCGCCCGAATCCAACAAGGCGTGTTTATATTCCGAAGGAAACAAAAGGCAAAATGAGACCGCTTGGAATTTCCAGTTATGAAGATAAACTGGTGGAAAATGCGATTGCACAGATACTGGAGCAGATTTATGAACCGAAGTTTTATAATGAGAGTTTTGGATTCCGCCCGAACAGGAACTGCCATCAGGCAGTAAGGGAAATCATAGAAATGGTGCAGTATCGAAAGACAAACTATGTGGTAGAAGCAGACATTAAAGGTTTCTTTGATAATGTAGACCATGAATGGCTGATGAAGATGTTGGCACATGATATAGCAGACCGGAAATTTCTTGAGATTATAGATAAATTCCTGAAAGCCGGAGTCATGGAAAATGGCAAATATCTCGACAGCGAACAGGGAACCCCACAGGGAAATCTATGCTAAGCTTTGCATAAATTGCCCTATGCAAAGAAAGTAACTATGCAAAGTAAATGTTAAAAGTACTGTATTTAAGC
>OBYS01000475.1_pt1 | contig 27359 bp, 18 predicted proteins | sample 1476791 | NCBI WGS metagenome assembly OBYS01 (sample SAMEA2580205, study PRJEB22360) | human gut metagenome | biome: human gut; feature: human-associated habitat; material: faeces | place: Denmark | collected 2008/2010
CCCCAACAGCTCCTCCCTGTTTCCGCCACTGGCGGCGGTCGTCGCTGTTGCCCCCTTTGGGGGAGCTGGCGCGAAGCGCCTGAGAGGGCTACGGCATCAGCTTCGCAAGCTCGGCCAGGACCTCGTCGCCGAGGTGTTCCAGCTTTGTTTTCGGTTGACGGTCCGCAGCAGGCGGTGTCTGTGCAGCCGTCTCCGGGAACGGGACCGCGGGCTGTGCGGACGGAACATCCAGCCGCAGCGGGGCGGTGGATATTTTGTCCAGCTCGCTCCGCAGCTCCTCACACCGGGCGGTCAGCTCGGCGTTCTCCTTCCGCAGGGCCAGCATGGTGCGCTCGTAGGCGAACATCCGTGTCTCATAGCGGCGAAGCTCGGCGTTGGCCGCGTTGAGCTTCCGGCTCAGCTGCTCGAGCTGAGTCGGCCCGGACGCAGCGGGCAGAGCCTCAGGGCAGGACTTCTCCCGTTCGGATGCCATCGCCTCTTCCACCTCCTGCAGTCTGCGCTGGGCGCAGCGATGCTCCCGGGCTGTCTCCCGGCAAAGCTGTTCCAGCCGATGCAGCTCCGGCGTCCGGCGGCTGCTCAGCCACTCCAGCGGCAGCTTCGTCTGTTGCTGCTCCACGGTACGGCCTCCTTCCGCTTTTTCTGCGCAAGGGGTTTCTCTATTCTTGCGCTTATCTACGCTTGTTCAGGATCGCCAGCAGGTCGTCGTAGTAGCTGGTGTCGCTGTTCTCCTCCTCCACGGGCTTGGCGGCAGAAGCACTGCCGGAAGCGGCGGAGGGAGTGTTGACCTCGGCACTGAAGACAGCGGACGGAGCAGAAGCCGTCACGCCGGGAGCAGTCCCGGCGGCAGCAGTACCCAGAGTGCCGCGCAGGCCGTCAGCGGCCTTGTTGTCGAAGCCGGTGGCCACGACGGTGACGCGCATCTCATCGGAGAGGTTCTCGTCGAAGGCAGTACCCCAGATGATGTTCGCATCGGGATGTGCGCTCTGGGTGATGAGGCCGGCGGCAGTCTCGACATCCTCCAGACCGATGTCGGGGCTGGAAGTGATGTTGATGATGACGCCGTGTGCGCCGGCGATGCTGGTCTCCAGCAGCGGAGAGGAGATAGCGGCCTTGGCGGCGTTCTCAGCCTTGCCGGCACCCTTGGCGCTGCCGACGCCCATGTGAGCGTAGCCGGCGTCCTTCATGATGGAGCGCACGTCGGCGAAGTCCAAGTTGATGAAGGCCGGCACATTGATCAGGGCGGAGATGGACTCGACGCCCTGACGCAGCACGTTATCAGCGGCCTGGAAGGCGTTCATCAGGGTGATCTTCTCCTGACTGATCATCTTCAGGCGCTCGTTGGGGATGACGATGAGGCTGTCCACGTGCATCAGCAGGTTTGCGATGCCCTGCTCAGCCAGACCCATCTTCCGCTTGCCCTCAAAAGAGAAGGGCTTTGTGACGATGCCCACGGTCAGGATGCCCAGGTCGTGTGCCACCTCGGCCACCACAGGAGCAGCACCGGTGCCGGTGCCGCCGCCCATACCGGCGGTGATGAAGACCATCTGGGAGCCCTTCAGAGCGTTTGCGATCTCGTCCTTGCTCTCCTCGGCGGCGCGCTGGCCGATCTCGGGGTCGGCACCTGCGCCGCGGCCCTTGGTGAGCTTGGAGCCCAGCTGCACCTTGGTGGCGGCATGGTTCTTTGCCAGTGCCTGCTGGTCGGTGTTCATTGCGATAAATTCGACGCCCTGCAGGCCGTCGCTGACCATGCGGTTGACGGCGTTGCCGCCGCCGCCGCCCACGCCGATGACCTTTATTGTCGTTACGTTTTCATCCATTTCTTCGTCGAGCATGAGTGCCATATCATTGTCCTCCATCGGATTTTATCGTAGACCGCGCCTTGGCGCAGGATAGAACTCAACATTACTGCTACTATATAACAGTATCGTATCATCTTTTGGCCCCGAATGCAAGATAAATTTGCTTTTTCGATGGTATTTTTTTCACAGCGGCGTCAAGGGGGTGCATTTCTCTGCCAATTCGTCCCCCTAAAGAGGCCAGGACTTCCCACAGACCGGCATAGCCCCGGTCGATATGACGAGTCTCTTCCACGAAGCTCTTTCCCTGTGCCGACAAAGCCGCCACCACCAGTGCCGCGCCGCCCCGCAGGTCGGGCGCAGTGAGGGTGGCTCCGTGGAGGCCGCTTTCCGGCAGCGGGCCGACGGAGAGCACCCGGCCCGACCGTTTTACCCGCCCGCCCAGCCGCTCGAAGCCCTCCGCGCAGCCGAACCGCCGCTCGAAGATGACGTCCTCGATGCTGCTCTCTCCCTCGGCGCAGAGCATGGCGGCGGCCAGCAGGGGCGCAGCGTCGGTGGCGAGACCCGGGTACACCCCGGTGAAGACCCGGCCCGCTCCGTACAGCCGCCCGAAACGTGCCACCTCGGCCCGGTCTGCGCCCCGCTCCACGGTGCAGCCCATTTGTTCCAGAATTTCCAGCACCGGCGCATAGAGCGCGGGCGGGCATCCGGTGAGTTCCACCCGCCCTCCGGCAGCAGCGACGGCACAGGCCAGCGTGGAGGCGAAGATGCGGTCCGGCAGGGGCGAAAAATCGCAGCCGGAAAGCCCCCGCCGCCCCTCGATGCGCAGTGTGGAAGTCCCCGCACCCTCGATACGCCCGCCGCAGCGGTTCAGAAATTCGGCAAGGTCAGAGATCTCCGGCTCCCGGGCCGCGCCCCGCAGGATGGTGGTGCCTCGGGCGCAGACAGCAGCCAGCAGCAATGTCTCCGTCGCTCCCACGCTGGGGAAGCGGAGGGTGATGTCGGCCCCGTGGAGGCCCCCCGGCGCGGCCAGCACCAGCTTTCCTGCCCCGGCGTCCAGCTCCTTTGCCCCCATCCGGGCCAGACCTTCCAGATGTAAGTCGATGGGACGGGCGCCGATATTGCACCCGCCGGGCAGCGAAGTCTCGGCCCGGCCCAGCCGCGCCAGCAGCGGCGCGCAGAAGAGGATGGAGGCCCGCATTTGTGCCGCGGTTTCTCCCGGAAGGGTGCTGTTTGAGGGCATCCCGGCCACCACAATGTCTGCCCCCTGCCAGTAGGCAGCACACCCTGCGCCCCGCAGCAGCCCGAGGCTGCATTCCACGTCCGACAGCCTCGGCACGGCCCGCAGCCGCACCGGTCCCCGGCAGAGCAGTGCCGCCGCAAGGAGCGGAAGTACGCTGTTTTTCGCCGCCGGTATCGCTGCCGTGCCGTTCAGCGGCCGTCCGCCCATCACCCAAATCCGCCCGCTCTGCTGTGTCATATCCGCTGCCCCCATTCCGCAAAAGATACCCCACGATATGCAAAAGCAGGGGCGGATGTCACGCTGGACGATGATTTCAGTTTGTTGGGAGGTTTGTTATGCTTCCCCGCGTGATACCCCCAGCACCACCCCCATCTCCCCCAGCAGCATCATGAGGCTGGTGCCGCCGGAGGAGAAAAAGGGCAGCGAGATGCCGGTGTTGGGGATGGTGTTGGTGACGACAGCCACGTTCAGCACCGCCTGCAGGGCCACCTGCACCACGAATCCCACCACCAGCAGCGCTCCGAACCGGTCGGGCGCGTGGGCTGCGATGGTGATGCCCCGGCAGAGCAGCAGCACGAACAGCCCCACCACTGCGCAGGCCCCCACGAAGCCCAGTTCCTCGCAGACGATGGAGAAAATGAAGTCGTTCTGAGGCTCGGGGACGAAAAGATGCTTCTGGCGGCTTTCCCCCAGACCGAGGCCGGTGGCCCCGCCGGAGCCGATGGCATAGAGGCTCTGGATGGTCTGGTGGCCGTCGCCCAGCGGGTCGGCGAAGGGGTCGAGCCAGGAGCGGAGCCGGTCGGCGGCGTAGGGGACGAGGTCGGGCATGATGGCCACCGCCGCACCAATGGCCCCGACGCCTCCCGCGCCTGCCAACAAAAACCACCGCAGCCCCGTACCGCCCACGAACATCAGCACCGCGCCGATGCCGAGAATGAGGACGGTGCCGGACAGGAGCGGCTCCAGCAGCAGGTAGATTACAGAGCCTCTCAAGCGTCGGGGCCGCCACCACCCCCAGCACCAGCGCAAAGGGCAGCACGCCCACGCTGAAATCCTTCATCCGGTCGTGGTTCAGTGCGATGATGTGGGAAAACACCAGCACCACCGCGAACTTTGCGATCTCGCTGGGCTGCAGGGTGCCGAACCCCGGGATGACCAGCCACCGCTTGCAGCCGTTGTACTCGGGCATGAAGAGCACCGCCGCCAGCAATATCAGCGACAGCCCCAGCAGCGGCCACGCCAGCTTATGGAAGATATGGTAATCTACCCGGCTGGCCAGCCACATCCCGCAGAGCCCCAGCGCCGCGTAGAGCAGCTGAGGCCGCAGATAGGCCCAGGCGTCGCCCCGCCGGTAGAGCGCCACGGCGCTGGACGCGCTGGCCAGCATCACCAGCCCGAAGCCCACCAGCGTGAGCACCAATATCAGAAACGGCAGGTCCATGCCGGGCAGCGGACGCAGGATCCTCTTCTTCATCCTCTCCCCCCTTCCCTTTAGTGTACGCACCGGGGCGGACGGCTAGTCACAGGGTCTCGCGCATATGATTGCAGGAAGGGAGGTGCTGTCTCATGTCCGAATCGCCAAAACCCGCCGACGCCCTGCGCACCCTGCCGGAACGGGCGTTCCGCACCCGGGCAAGGCTGGTGGCGGGGGTGTTCTGTCTGGTCTGCTGCGGGCTGGCGGTGCGGCTTTTATTTTTGCAGGTGCTGGGCGGCGGCTGGTACACCGACCGCGCCCTGGGCCAGCAGCTGCGGGACACCGTCGTCCCCGCCGACCGGGGCCGCGTTTATAGCGCCGACGGCGTCCTTCTGGCGGCCAACAGCAGCTGCTGGACCCTCCGGGCCTCGCCCCGGGAGATGCCGGAAGATAAACTCGCCCTCGCGGCCAAGGGGCTGGCAGAGATCCTGGAGCTGGACGAAGGGAAGCTTCTCGAGAAATTCAGCGACCGTCACTCCAACGACTGCCTCCTGCGCTACCGGGTAGACCGGGCCATGGCCGACGCCGTGCGGGACTTCTGCGAGGCAAACGGCATCACCGGCATCCGCATCAATCAGGACTCGAAGCGCTGGTACCCGCAGGGGGAGTTTCTGGCCTCGGTGCTGGGGTTCACCAATGTGGACAACGCGGGCGTCTCGGGCCTCGAACTGAAGTATGACGACCTGCTCACCGGCGAAAACGGCGTCGTCCTCACGGCGGTGAACGCCTGGGGCTACACCCTCGAGCAGAGCTATGAGACCGAGCGCTTCCCCACCGAGGGGGACGGCCTGCGGCTCACCATCGACGCCAACATCCAGCACTACCTCGAGAACGCGCTGGGCTACGCGGTAAAGGAGCACCACGTCGCAGCCCGTGCCGTGGGCATCGTCATGGACGTGAACACCGGGGCCGTGCTGGCCATGTCCACCACCCCCGCCTACGACCCCAACCAGCCCCGTGTGCTGGCCGACAAGGCTGCCCGGGAGGCCGTGGAGGGACTTTCCGGCGACGAGCGGGCGGCGGCATTGCAGCTGGCCCAGCAGACCCAGTGGCGGAACAAGGCCGTCAGCGACCTCTACGAGCCGGGCAGCGTCTTCAAACTCATCACCTGCGCGGCGGCGCTGGACACCGGGGCTGTGAGCAAAAACTCCAGCTTCTACTGCGGCGAGAGCATCTCGGTGGCCGGCACCCGCTTCCACTGCGCCAACCACAAGCGCCACGGCGCGCAGACCGTCACTCAGGCCCTTGAGAACTCCTGCAACCAGAGCTTCATCCAAATCGGCGCAAGGCTGGGCAAAGAGGCGTTCTGCGACTACTTTGCGGCCTTCGGCCTCCGCGCGCCCACCGGCATCGACCTGCCCGCCGAGCCGAAAAAGAGCCTCTACTACACCGCCGACCGGATGGGGCCGGTGGAGCTGGCGTCCTGCGCCTTCGGGCAGAGCAGCAAGATCTCTTACCTCGAGATGGCGTCGGCGGTCTGCGCCGTGGTCAACGGCGGGCGGCTGATGCAGCCCTACGTCGTCTCGGACATCCTCGGCCCGGAGGGCGAGGTCATCGACCACCTCTCCCCCGTCTGCAAGCGGCAGGTGCTGAAAGAGGAGACCTCCCGCACCATGCGGGAGATGATGGAGGCCGTCGTACTCTACGGCGGCGGACGGAACGCCCGGATCGCAGGCTACCGGGTAGGCGGCAAGAGCGGCACCAGCCAGAAGCTGGACAGCGCCGACGAGAAGGCCCGCATTGCCAGCTTTGTGGCCGTGGCTCCCATCGACGACCCCCAGTTTTTGTGCCTCGTCTGCCTCGACGAGCCCCACAGCTGGACGACAGCAGGCGGCAGCCTCTCGGCCCCGGTCTGCGCCGAGGTCCTCGAGCAGACGCTGGTCTATAAAGGCGTCCCCCGTGCCGCTGTCCCGGATACGCCCGCTTCCGATGCTGAGACTTCCGCCGACCTTCCCGAGGACGGCGACAGCTTCGACGGGGCGTAAAAATGGGCAAAAGAAAAGACCGCTGGACGGCGGTCTTTTCTCACGTTCCTGCTTCGTCCGTCAAACGTACCAGCTCTGCGGCCAGCGGCGGAAGAGTCTCTATGCTTTCTCTCTCGTCCAGATAGACGACCTCGTGATAAAACGGCTCGTCGTTCCGCTTCGATAGGATGCGCGTCACCGGATACGCGCCCTCGCTCTTGGCAAAGCCGTCCTCATCCCGCAGTGATTCCACAATGTACTTGCTGCTCTTGTACTCCCCGCTGGCGTCCTTGTGACGGTTCAGGCAGAGCACAAAGGCAAGGTCCGTCGTGCCGAACTGGAACGACTGCGTTTCAGTCGTGATATTTTCCAGCATAAAGCACTCTGAAGTGACCATGCCGGCGATGTCGCTCAGGTGTACGAGCTTGCGCTGGCAGAGCTGATAGGGGTGGTGAGGCGAAAAGAAGATCTGGTTTGCCTGCAGCGTCCCGCTCACCGCCTTTTTGTAAAAGGACATCGCGTCCAGCCCGGTATCCACGCCGGTCAGGTGACGGAATCCCTTTGCCTGATAGGCCACCTCGATGGCTCTGCCGTCGAAGACATACAAAAAGTGTTTCCCCACCAGATTTTTCTTATAGAGGCGCGCCGCCGCAGAGATTTGGGCTGCCACCTGCTTTTTATCGTTCAGCTTTTTCATACGTCCTCAGTTTCTTTTATAAAGAAAGGGCGTCAGACTCTTCATCCGACGCCCATCATTCTTAAAACAGCGGTTTTCTGCTGGCTGTCAGCCGCGATGCCCGGTAGAGCATCTATTGTCGCCGGAACTTACCGTCCCCGGCGCGGACCCACCTTATCTCCCCGGTGCGGGCGCGATGTCCGGTGGGACATCTTATGTCGTGGTAATTACCCTGCCCACGCACAGTACAGCTTTGCGTGCCGCCGCACGGAACCTTCCGGTTCACTTACAGTATACACAAAACCTGACGGATTGTCAACAAAAACCTTTCAGCTCTGCTGCGGCTGGTCGCGGAACACGATCTCGCCGGTGGCGCTGTCCATCGACTCGACGATGGCGAGGCTCTCCAGCTGGATGCCCTTGCTGCGGATGAGGTCGCCGCCCTGCTGGAAGCCCTTCTCGACGGCGATGCCGATGCCCTCGACGGTGGCACCAGCCTTCTCGGTCAGCTCCAGCAGACCCAGCAGGGCGCAGCCGTTGGCCAGGAAGTCGTCGATGATAAGAACGTGGTCCTCGGGGGTGAGGAACTTCTTGGAGACGATGACATTATAGATTTTCTTGTGGGTGAAGGACTGGATCTTCGTCTCGTAGTTGTCGTAGTCCAGGTTGATGCTCATGGACTTTTTGGCGAACACCACCGGCACGTTGAACTCACTGGCCACCACAGCCGCGATGCCGATGCCGCTGGCTTCGATGGTGAGCACCTTGTTGATGGGTTTGCCGTCGAACAGGCGCTTCCACTCCTTTGCCATCTCGCGGAACAGCGGGATGTCCATCTGATGGTTGATGAAGCTGTCCACCTTGAGCACGTTGCCCTCACGGACGATGCCGTCTTTGCGGATGCGGTCTTCCAGCATTTTCATAGTTCGTCTCTTCCTCCCAATTTTCCTGTCACAAAACGGTCAATATTTCATATCAGTATACCGGATACTCTCCCGGTTGGCAAGGCTTTTTCTGCCCAAATTTGACTCGTTCTCTCCGGTTTTTTCAGCCCTTTCGATTATAAGTGCGACTTTTGCAGTACGGTCTGTGTCTCAGGGCGGACGATTTGTGCAGTTGTCTCTTGTTTTCTGCGCAAAATCGAGTATACTGGTAGCAGCCGGAAACGGCTTGCTGCGGCCGACGAGGGCTGCACCGGGAAAAGGAGTCAGTATATGAAGACAGGGTTAGTATTAGAGGGCGGTGCCATGCGGGGGATGTTCACCGCAGGCGTTCTGGATGTCCTGATGGAACACGGCCTCACCACCGACGGCACCATCGGCGTGTCGGCGGGCGCGGTGTTCGGCTGCAACTTCAAGTCGCACCAGATCGGCCGCGTCATCCGCTACAACACCGAATATTGCAACGACAAGCGCTACGCCAGCTTCCGCAATCTGCTGCGCACCGGCAACCTCTACAGCGAGGATTTCTGCTACCACGAAGTGCCGGAAAAGCTGGACCCCTTCGATGAAGAGGCCTTCCGCGCTTCGCCCATGGACTTCTTTGTCGTCTGCACCGACCTGCGCACCGGCGACCCCATCTACCACAAGTGCCGCAGCGGCGACGCCGAAGACGTGCGCTGGATGGAGGCCTCGGCGTCCATGCCGCTGGCGGCGAAGGCCGTCCGGATCGGCCACTACTCCCTGCTGGACGGCGGCGTGGCCGACTCCATCCCCGTCCGCTTCTTCGAGAGCCTGGGTTACAAGCGGAACCTCATCATTCTGACCCAGCCCAAGGGCTTTGTGAAAAAGAAGAACCCCATGCTGCCCGCCATCCGTGCGCGGTATCTGCGCTATCCGGCCTTCGTGGCAGCGGTGGCCGACCGTCATGAGCGATACAACGAGGCCCTCTCCTACATCGCCATGCAGGAGGCCTCCGGCAAGGACTATGTCATCCGCCCGCCCATCCCGCTGGAGATCGGCGCTATGGAGCGCGACCCCGCCCAGCTGCGCCGGGTCTACGAGACGGGCCGCGCCGTGGCGGAGAACCAGATCGATAAGATAGCGGCGTTCCTGAACGATGTGAAGCTTTCCCCCGAAGCTTAAGCCTCTCCCAAAGGGAGAGCCTCTGGCGGAACCGTTCACTTTGCGAGGACTGCCAAGGTCTCTCCTACAAGGAGAGGTGGCACGCCGCAGGCGTGACGGAGAGGTTGTACAAAGACGAGCCTGCCCTCTGTAGCAAGGCCCGCCCTTTTACGCCATATTGCGCCTCAGGCGTCTAGTAGGAAGTGACCCGGCCTGCCAAGGCCTCTCCCTTTGGGAGAGGTGTCACCGTAGGTGACGGAGAGGGCAAGCCCGGCACGAAAGAGCCGCAGGCGCAGCGATAGTCAGGCTCTTTGTCAGAGCGATACTATCGCTGTGTAAGAGCTGTTTGGCAGCAGCCTTGCCCTCTCAGGCGCTTCGCGCCAGCTCTCCCAAAGGGAGAGCCTTTCAGCATTGCAAAAAACAGGAGCCCCATCCATTCGGATGGAGCTCCTGTTTTTCTTATTGCTTACTGCATATCCGTCTCAGAGATGGGGGTATCCAGCTCCTCGGCGGGGGCGTCCGCCGTCTCGGGCTGTTTGCCCTTCTTCTCCCTGCGGGGCTTTTCGCCCTTGGGGCCGCGCTTCGACTTGATGCGCTTTGCCAGCAGAAGGAGCAGCACCAGCAGGGCTGCGCCGCCGGCGCAGAAGGCCCAGACGGGGAGCTTTGCGGGGACGAAAGCCACTTCGACCTCGGTGCCGGTGGTGGTGAAGGTGGTGTAGCTGCCGAAGCTGCCCGTCTCCACCTTATGCCAGCTGCCGTCGGCCTGCTTGACGTAGACCTTGCCCTTGGCCCTGCCGGGGGTCAGATAACGGATCTGGTGGGTCTCATTGCCGTCATCGGTGAACTCCAGCAGCCACTGCTCTGTCACACCGTGGACATCGGCTGTGATGTCCTGCTGGGTGACCTGCACGGCGTTGGAACCGCCGAAGAAGCCGTCCACGAAGAAAACGGGGCGTCCGTTCTCGCGGGTGACGCTGCTGCTCAGAGACGGGATGTAGGGCGTGTACTCCACATTGACCACGGTGTCGGTGTGGAGCTGGTCGAGGACGGGTGTGCTCCACTCGGCGTAGTATCCATTCTTCTGGGGGATCTCGGGGTAGTCGTCCAGAGTGAAGGACGCACCGTAGTCAAAGCCGATCTTCTTGATGATGTGGCCGTCGGCCTTGAAGGTCAGGGTCAGCTTGCGGAAGGAGTCCGGCACATTCTCCTGAGCCAGCAGGGTCTCATAAGCGACCGGCTCTGCCTGACCGACGCGGCTCAGGCGGTCGATGCCCTGCAGATCGTCGGAGACGAAGAGGTTGCCATAGAAGCCGCCGTCCTGTCCGCCGGAGACAGCACCCACGTACTGCTGGCCCTCCAGCACAGAGACGATGGCGCGGTTGTTGATGGCGATGAGGCTGCCGTCGGTGAGGTCGCTGTCGGTACCCTGACCGACGATGCCGCCGATGTACTTTTCACCGCTGAGGGCGCATTTTGCCCAGTTGCTGCGGAGCTTGGCGCTGGCCGCACCGGCAATGCCGCCCACCTGATTGACGCCGGTGACGTCGCCGTAGGACTCGCAGGCCGTCACAAGGCCCAGCTCCTCCTGACCGACGATGCCGCCGACCATGTCCTTCTTGGCGGTGATGCTGCCCTCGTTGATGTTGCCGATGAGGACGGCGCTGACGGTATAGGAGGTGCGCAGCAGCGAAGTGCCGTCGTCCTTGTTGTCCTCCTCGGGGTCCAGCAGGTTCTCGACGCCCATGGTGCCGGCGATGCCGCCCACGTTCATGTCGGCGTCGATGCTGCCGCGGTTGATGCTGTTCTCGATCTTGCCGTCGGACTGGGAGGCGATGAGGTCTTCCGACTCATCCTCGTAGATGGTCTTGCTGCCCGGGTCGCTGATCTCTTCCACGGCGTCCAGCATCAGGTTGGACACGACACTGACCTGTGCGGTCACGGCGCGCATCTTGTCGGTCAGCTGGTTGCTGGCGGTGCGCATGGTGCTGTTGATGTCGTCCATCTTGTCGTTGATGGAGCTGACAGCATCAAAGAGGGAGTCCTTGGTGTTGGTCAGCTCTGCCGAGGGACGAGGCACCTTGATGGGGTCCTGCTGGTTGAGCCAGTGGAGGATGTCGCGGGTCTGGCCCATCATATCGGTCAGGCCGCCGAGGCCGTCCTGCATCTGGCCCAGAGCCACGGAGGTATGCGCCAGCGTTGCGCTGGTGAGGGCGGCGTCGGTCTTGAGCAGGTCGAGGGAGTCGCTCAGGTCATCCATGGCGTCGCTCAGCTTGTCGGAAGCATCGCTCAGCTGATCGAGACCGTCCTTGATGCTGCCGCCGCCGTTATTGCCGATCCAGTCCTTGATGTTGTCCATGATGCCGTCGGTGATGCTGCCCATGCCGTCCAGCGCGTCAGAGGCTTTGGTCAGAGCCGCAGCCAGCTCGGGGTGGTCAGAGGCCGAGACGGACTTGGCAGCGCTGCCCACGATGCCGCCCATCTGGGTGGCAATGGTAGAGATGGTGCCGATGGCACTTGCGATTTGGGAAGTAGCACGGGCAATGTCACTGTCGTTGGACAGGAGGGACGCCGTGCGCAGCAGGCCCATGCCTGCGGTGACGGCCTTCATTGCCGGGGCCATGCCGCTGCCCAGCGTGAAGACGCTGGCCACGGAGTTGGCCACCTTCAGCAGCTCGATACCATTCTTGAGGTACTTATCCGACTTCTTCTCGGCAGAGAGAGAGTCGTAGCCGGTCAGGATGGTGGAGATGGCCTGCGAGGCAGCGCTGTCATCGCCGGTATCGACAGACTCCAACAGCTTTTTGATACCCTCAGAGATCGCCGACATCCCGTCACGGCCATCCTCGGCCGCGTCGCTCACCTTGCCCAGACCGGAGCTGGTCTTGCTGAGGGCGTTGGATGCCATCAGCATCTCAGCGGCCATCTCGCGCATGGCCCACTTGAGGTTTCCGGTGGCGTCGGTCAGCTTGGTCATGGCATCTTCGCCGGTGTCCATGACGGGTTCGAGTTTGGTGAGGGTATCAGCCAGCAGAGTGGAGGCGCGGTCGATCTCGTCGGCCACCTCGTCGCCGTAGTCGCTGGCCTGGTCGTCCAGCTGACGGGCCGCTGCAATGGCGGTGTCCATCTGGCTGGTCATGGCGCTGAAGGAGTTGGAGATGCTGGTGGTGGAGTTCTCGACGACGCCGGTGGTGTCATCGACAAGGCCGCGCAGAACCTCCAGCTCTGAACGGAGACGCCTGATGGTGTCCTTGGAGAGGTCCAGCTCCCGGTAAGGCTCCGCCTGACCGGCGATGCCGCCCACGTCCTTGCGGCCCAGAACACGGCCCTGGTTGACACAGCCGGATACGAGGCCGTCGGTGCGGCCCACGATGCCGCCCACATTGTAGCCAACATGCTCGTAGCCGATGGTGCCGGTGTTGACGCTGGTCAGGATCATGCCGGAGGAGCGGCCTGCGATGCCGCCGGTGTCGGTGGCGACGTTGGTGACGGAATTGGTGGCGTCGTCATCGGCGGCGGCCATCTTGTTGTTGATGTAGTCCACCATCTTGGCGGTGAAGCCGTCGGTGTCGAGAGAGGCTTCCGGATATTCGGTGTTGATGCTGCCCACATTGGTGCAGCCGGTGATGGCGCCGAGGTTATAGCCTGCGATGCCGCCGGTGGAAGATTTGCCGGTGACGATGGCGCGGGCCGTGCTGTGGTCGATGGTGCCTTCGGACTCGTTGCGGCCCACGATGCCGCCCACCTCGCTGTCGCCGGTGACGACGCCGGTGAACTGGCAGCTGATGAGGGTGCCGTGGTTGATGCCTACGATGCCGCCGGTGGTGGTGTCGGCAGAGTCAGAGACAGACACGACGCCGCGGACGCTCAGGGACTCGATGGATCCCTGTTCCTCCACGATGCCGAAGAGGCCCGCCGGGGAATACTGGCCCGTAATGGTCAGGTCCGAGATGGTGTGGCCATTGCCCTTGAACTGTCCGCTGAAGGACGGGATGGGCTCCCACAGCATCCCCTCGAGGGAGAGGTCTTTCTGTAAAATAACCGTCTTGCCCACCGACCACTGGTCGTAGGCACAGTTCCTGGCCAGCGAGAGCAGGTCCGAGACGCTGTTGATGTAAATGGTATCGCCGTCGTCGGACGCGAACACCGGCAGTGCGATGCTCAGCGCCAGCACAGCGGCCAGAAGCGCAGCCGTCAGGCGGCGCAGCAGATGGTTACTGGTCTTCATTCTGCACCTCCTGTTTTTCGTTGTCGTCCAGTTCCTGAGAGACGTTGCCCGAGATGACGGTCAGCTGGACGTCGCCGTCCACGATGGCGTTCATCGTACCGGCCACAGAGCCGTGGATCTCGCCCTGCACGATGCCGTTGACCCGCATACGGCCCTTGCCGCTGCTGCGGGCCACCAGCTTCGGCACGGCAAAGGAGGTACGGTCCACGATGCGGGTGCCGATGAGCAGGATCTGGGGCAGGACGAAGAGGACGAGGAGGATGGAGATGATGGTGCCCCGGCCCAGACACTGGCCGATGCCCACGATGCAGGCGTCGGAAGTCATCCGGCCGATGAGGAGGCCGGACACGGTCATGATGGTGCCGGAAGTCAGGATGGTCGGGAACGCGAAGTTGATGGTCTCTATCATGGCCTGCTTGTGCTCCATCTTATCCTTCAGCTCGTTGAAACGGGTAGCAATGACGATGGCGTAGTCGATGTTCGCGCCCATCTGGATGGAGCTGACGATGAGGTAGCCCATGAAGTAGAGGTTGGTCCCCATGAAATACGGGAACGAGAAGTTTACCCAGATAGCGCCCTGGATGACCACGATGAGCAGGATGGGCATACCGACGGACTGGAAGGTGAACAGCAGCACCAGCAGGACGATAAAGATGGACACGACGTTGACGACGACATTATCGATGGCGAAGGACTTCTGGAAATCGTACTCGTTGGTGGCGTCACCGGCCATGTAGAGCTCGCCGTCCGGGTAATACTTCCGGGCGATGGAGCGGATGGTGTCGGTGAACTCATAAGTAGTCTGGCCGGGTTCCAGAGAGGGGCTCAGGTAGATGAGGACGCGGTTGTAGTCGTCGCCCTGCAGCTGGGCCAGTGCGCTCTCCATCTGGTCGCGGGCGTCGTGGAGGTCGTCCAGGTCTTCCTGAGAGAGGGAGACGATGCCGGTATCGGCCTCGTCGCAGACGTAGAGGAACATATCCACCAGCGGCACTTTATAGGAGGCGAAGTTGCCGATGACCTGGCCGTACTCCTCGTTCTCGATGGCGTAGGCGGTGTAGATCATCTGGGCGGCCTCGTAGTCCAGGTCGGCCATCTCGGAGAACTGGCGGGCGGTGAGCTTGTCTTCCAGCTTATAGCCGTCCTGGGCCTCGATGTTGGACAGACCCTTGGTGGAGTCTATTTCATCATAGCTTTCCAGCTCCTCCAGCATCTTTTTCTCGATGCTGTAATCGTCGCTCTTGGGGTAGACGAGGGCCACGAGGTTCGACTTGGTGAAGTTCTCTTCGATCATCTGGTCCGCGATGAGGGATTCGTTCATCTTCGGCACCTTGATGACATCGTAGCCATAGGCGTAGGGACAAAGGTTCGAGAAGTGGTAACCGATGAGGATGACCACCAGGAAGATGACAGGGATGACCTTGCGGGTGCGCCATGCAAAGCGGCCCACGAAGGGGATCTCCGGCACGAAGTTCCTGTGCCTGGTCTTATCCATGTAGGGTCCGAAGAGCATCAGCAGGCCGGGCATGACCACGAACACCGAGAGCATCGCAAAGAGGATGGACTTGATGAGGCAGACGGCCATATCGGAGCCGATGCGGAACTGCATGAACAGCATCGCCACAAGGCCGCCGACAGTGGTCAGGGAGCTGGAGCTGATCTCGGGGATGCTCTTGCTCAGGGACTCGATGACGGCCTCCTTCAGGGGCATGGTCTGGTATTCTTCCTTGAAGTGGTTGCAGAAGATGATGGCGTAGTCCAGCGACAGCGCCAGCTGCAGGATGTTCGTGACCGAGTTGGACACGAAGGAGATGGTGCCGAGCATGAAGTTTGTACCCATGTTCAGGATCATGCCCACCACGAAGGTGAGGATGAGGACAGGCACCTCGGCGTAGGTCTGGGACGTCAGGAGCAGGACGATGACGATGATGACGGCAACGTACACCATGATGACCCGTACCTCGGCATCAATGGTCTCCTGCTGGGTGTTGCCCAGCGAGGTGGAGACGTAGATGTCGTAGTCGGCAAGGTATTCCTTCACCCGGTCAAGGGCCTCGAGGCACTGGTCATCGTCCTCGGGGTAGTCGAAGGTGATGGAGTAAAGGGCCGACACCGCGTCCTTATTATAATGGTCGGTGGTGTCGTCGTAGTCCAGCATCTGGACGCCCTTGAGCTCGGCGAGCCGGTCGGAAAGCTCATCGGCCTCAGCGGGCGTGATGTTGGCCACCATGACATCGGCAGAGCCGTAGGTCGTGAACTGCTCGTCCATGATGTCGAGGCCCATGCGGGTCTCCGAGGTCTTGGGCAGGTAGGTGGTCATGTCGGTCTCGACCTTGACCCACCGCACCGAGAACACCGTGAAGATGGCAGCCAGAATGACAAACAGGAACACAAGGTTGCGGCGTTCCACGATCTGGCGCGCAAGCTTGTGCATGAAGTCTATCTGTGGTTTTTCGTGTTCGTTCAAAGCGTCCGTCCTCCTTTGTCGTGATTCTTTTGCAGTTTCATCCCCGGGGATGGGCTGCACAGTCGTCTCATAAACAACCTCCGTCCGATAAACTACATTTGGTGATTTTGTGAAATTTCGAAGAGAAATATTTGTACAAATGATATAATAGAGCGCTGCCCATCAAAAAGCAAGCGGCAAAACCGCGCGAATGATAAAATTTGCTTGTTCTTAGCCGCCCTCTCAGTCATCGCGCCTGAGAGGGCTAGTGTTTCCGTTTCCTGCGCGGCCCCGCATTGACGTAGCCGAACACTGTGCCGCAGACGCCGCCGACGATGTGCATGAAGTTGGCCACGTTGTCCCGCACAAAGATGATGTCATAGATCTGCTGGCCCAGATAGAGCGCCGCCACCAGCAGCATGGTGACGGGGATGCCGCCCGAGAAGCCGGACAGGGATGCCAGCATGATGAGCATGAAGACGATGCCCGATGCGCCCAGCAGCGCCGTGCGGGGGAACAACGCACACTGCAGAATGCCCGAGATGAGGGCCGTGAGCAGGATGCCTTTGAGCAGGGGCAGGCTGCCGTACTTTTCTTCCATCGGCGGGCCGACGACAAGGAGAAGCAGCATATTGTTCAGGAAATGGTCCCAGCCGCCGTGGCCCAGCACATGGCCGAAGAGCCGGATGTAAAACAGCGGGTCTTTCAGCGAGGAACGGTAGACGCTGAACAGATGGGTGGTCGTCCAGCCGCCGGTGTACTGGCCCAGGAACAGCACCCCCAGTGAGAGGAGGAAAAATGTCAGGATGACCGGGGAGTTGTACTGCACAGACAGCGTGAATTTGGGTCGTTTCGTAGTTGTTTCCTTCTTTCCCGGCCCGTCCGGGGCCGCAGTATGAGTGATACGACCATCATATCATAATCTTCAAGGTTTTTCCACAACTTTCGTCGGTTCAGCCCCGGGTCTTCTCCCAGTAAGCCCCCATGCTCTGGCCGGGCTGGTCGGTGACTTCGTCGCTGAGGTAGTCCGCGAGGCCCACGGCGGCAGGCTGCCAGCTGCGGGCTGCCTCTACCGTGGGGTACTCCACCTCGGCGTACCAGAACTCCGTCGGCTGGCCCTCGTCCACATGATTCACCTCCAGCACCGCACCGTCCGGCAGCAGGTAGCTGCGGCGGAGCTTCGGGATGAGGGGCCTGCCGATGATCTTGGTCTCGAGATCATTGAAAAGTTCGGGGTCGATGTCCCGCTCGATCTCTTCCCTCGCCAGCCCGCCGCCCGACTTGAAGCAGAGGACGTAGCGGGTCTTGCCTCCCGTCAGGGCCTCTTCCCGGATGCGGACGGTGGGCCGCACGCTGATGTAGCCCTGCCGCATGGCAAACTCCTCTTTCAGCGCCAGCCCCTCCGGCCAGCCGTTCACCATCCACTTGCGCTCGATCTCCATGACGTTTTCCTTCCTTTCGGCGGTTTTTGTATTTATTCTAACATATTTTTATGGTATTATAAATGGTGAGTTAGTATGTCACAAAAGCCTCTCCCCTTGGGAGAGGTGTCACCGAAGGTGACGGAGAGGGCAAGGACGCTGACGGAGATGTCTGAACACAGCGATAGCATCGCTCTGATAAAGGCTTTTGACTATCGCTGCATTCCGTCTCTTTTGTCACACGCTTGCCCTCTCAGGCGCTCCGCGCCAGCTCTCCCAAAGGGAGAGCCTTTAACAGAAGGAGTTCACAGTATGAAATCAGAACGCAGCCATCCTATTTATAAAGTAAACAAAAAAGCCGAGGCCAGCCTCGTGGGCGGGCATCCGTGGGTATACGAGAACGACATCCTCGAGTTCCCGGAGGCAGAGCCCGAGAACGGCACCCTCGCCGACGTGGTGAGCCCGAAGGGCGCTTACCTCGGCACCGGCTTCGTCTCTCTCAAGAGCAAGATCCGCGTCCGCCTCATCTCCCGCAACGCCAACGACACCTTCGACGCCAGCTTCTGGCGCCGCCGCGTCGAGTACGCCTGGGCCTACCGCAAGACCGTCCTCGAGCCTGCCGACCTGTCGGCCTGCCGGGTCATCTTCGGCGAGGCCGACCAGTTTCCCGGCCTGACCGTGGACCGCTTCAACAACATCCTCGTCACCCAGACCCTCAGCGTCGGCATGGAAAAGCTGAAGCCTGTCCTCTTCCCCCTCCTCGCCGAAGTGCTGCGGGCCGACGGCCAGACCATCGACGGCATCTACGAGCGAAACGACGAGGCCCTGCGGGCCAAAGAGGGCCTCGATCAGAGCAAGGGCTGGTTCGAGCTTCCGGGTGAGAGCCACCCCGCCTCCACCCAAACCGAGATCTGCGAGAACGGCGTCTACTACCACGTCGATTTCGAGAACGGCCAGAAGACCGGCTTCTTCCTCGACCAGAAGTACAACCGCCGGGCAGTCGCCCGCCTCGCCGCCGGCCACACCGTGCTGGACTGCTTCACCCACACCGGCAGCTTTGCCCTCAACGCAGCCAGCGGCGGCGCAGCCCGGGTCACGGCAGCAGACATCAGCGCCGACGCCATCGCCATGGCCCAGCGGAACGCGGAGCGCAACGGCCTGACCAACATGGACTTCCTCTGCGAGGATACCTTCGAGCTTCTGCCCCGCCTCGAAAAAGAAGGCCATCCCTACGATTTCATCATCCTCGACCCGCCTGCTTTCACCAAAGCCCGCCGCACGGTGGAAAACGCCATGCGGGGCTACAAGGAGATCAACTACCGGGCCATGAAGCTTCTGCCCCGGGGCGGCTACCTCGCCACGGCAAGCTGCTCTCATTTTGCCACCGAGGAGCTGTTCATCAGGATGCTGCGCTCCGCCGCAAAGGACGCTCACCGCCAGCTGCGCCAGATCGAAGTGCGCCAGCAGGCCCCCGACCACCCCATCCTCTGGGGCGTGCCGGAGACGAACTATCTGAAGTTTTTCCTGTTTCAGGTCATCTGAAGCCTGTCCCTTTGGGAGAGGTGGCATTGCGAAGCAATGACGGAGAGGGCAAGCCCGGTACGATAGAGTCTCCGCACAGCGATGAGCAGACCCTTTGTCAGAGTGATGTTATCGATACGTCCGTATTTCTCTGTCAGCGTCCTTGCCCTCTCAGTCACCTCCGGTGACAGCTCCCCCAAAGGGGGAGCCTTTGCCCGCAATAGTCATACCATCCGCGCAATGCTCCAAAAAATCGGGAGTCAGTTTGTGCAGAATCGTCAAATCTGTCTATTGCGTTTTTCGCCCCGTTCGGCTATAATCATCGCATAGACAGCAACGACGCTGTGAGTCACCTCCTGACTCGCAGCGTCGTTTCGTTTAACTCGATATTTCGCGGGAGAGCCCGCCTCTTTCCGCGTAAAAATCCGCGACCAGCTGAAGTATTTCAATTCAAGTAAGGAGTAGGATTTATGGCAGCAAATGTTATGGAGATCTACGGCAGCAAGGTGTTCAACGAGCACGTCATGAAGGAGCGCCTCCCCAGCGCTACCTACAAGAGCCTCGAGAAGACCCTGCACAGGGGCGCACCTCTGGACATCGAGGTAGCAAACGTCGTGGCCAGCGTCATGAAGCGCTGGGCTATGGAGCTGGGTGCCACCCACTACACCCACTGGTTCCAGCCGCTGACCGGCATTACCAGCGAGAAGCATGACGGCTTCGTCTCCCCCGTGGGCGACGGCACCGCCATCATGGAGTTCAACGGCAAGGAGCTGGTGCGCGGCGAGCCCGACGCCTCTTCCTTCCCCTCCGGCGGCCTGCGCGCCACCTGTGAGGCCCGCGGCTACACCGCATGGGACCCCACCAGCTTCGCTTTTGTGAAGGACGACGTCCTCTGCATCCCCACCGCATTCGTCAGCTACACCGGCGAGGCGCTGGACAAGAAGACTCCCCTGCTGCGCTCCATGAACGCGCTGTCCAATCAGGCCGTCCGCGTCCTGAAGCTCTTCGGCAAGGACGTGGATTACGTCTCCACCACCGTCGGCCCCGAGCAGGAGTACTTCCTTATCAAGAAGGAAGACTACGAGGCCCGTCAGGACCTCATCCTCACCGGCCGCACCCTCTTCGGCGCACCGTCCGCCAAGGGTCAGGAGCTGGAAGAGCACTACTTCGGCGTCATCCGCCCCGAGGTCTCCGCTTTTATGAAGGAGCTGGACGAAGAGCTGTGGAAGCTGGGCATCCCCGCCAAGACCAAGCACAACGAGGTAGCTCCCTGCCAGCATGAGCTGGCCCCCATCTTCGACACCACCAATGTCGCCATCGACCACAACCTGCTGACGATGGAGATGATGAAGAAGCTGGCCCCCAAGTACGGCCTGGTCTGCCTGCAGCATGAGAAGCCTTTCGAGGGCGTCAACGGCAGCGGCAAGCACAACAACTGGTCCATGTCCACCACCCACGAGAACCTGCTGGACCCGGGCGACACCCCCATGGAGAACCTGCAGTTCCTGGTCTTCCTGGCCGCCGTCATCAAGGCTGTCGATGAGTACGCCGACCTGCTCCGCACCTCCGTCGCCACCCCCGGCAACGACCACCGTCTGGGCGCCAACGAGGCACCTCCGGCCATCATCTCCATCTTCGTGGGCGAAGAGCTGGAAGCCGTCATCGACGCCATCGCTTCCGATTCTCCCTACGCCGGCCCCGTCAAGATGAAGATGGACCTCGGCGTCGATGTCCTGCCCAAGTTCAGTAAGGACACCACCGACCGCAACCGTACTTCTCCTTTCGCTTTCACCGGCAACAAGTTCGAGTTCCGTATGCCCGGCTCCGCCGAGAACCTGAGCGACTGCAACACCATCCTGAACACCGCCGTCGCCAAGGAGCTGAAGGGCTACGCTGACGAGCTGGAGAAGGCCGACGACTTCACCAGCGCCGCCATCGCCCTCGTCAAGCGCACCATCCGCGACCACCGCCGCGTCATCTTCAACGGCAACGGCTACACTGCCGAGTGGGAAGAGGAAGCTGCAAAGCGCGGTCTGCCCAACAAGAAGAACACCCCCGCCGCTCTGCCCGCCCTCATCGAGCCGAAGAACATCGCCCTGATGGAGGACTTCGGCGTCCTGACCAAGGTCGAGATGGAGAGCCGCTACGAAGTTGAGATGGAGCACTACTCCAAGATCATCAACATCGAGGCCCTGACCATGCTGGAGATGGCCCGCAAGCAGCTGCTGCCCGCCGTCAACGCCTACATGAGTGAGGTCGCCAACACCGCCGCCTCCAAGCTGGCCGTCAGCGAGAGCCTGAGCGTCCGCAGCGAGACGAAGGCACTGACCCGCCTGTCCGCCGACGCCGACGCCATGAGCGACGCTGTGGACGAGCTGCAGGCTGCCGTCAATGCCGCAAAGGCCCTCTCCGACGAGAGCGCAAAGGCCGTCGCCTTCCACGACGATGTTCTGCCCAAGATGGACGCTCTCCGCGCCGCCGCCGACGACGCCGAGACCATCTGCGGCGAGGACTACTGGCCTCTGCCCAGCTACAGCAAGATGCTCTACTACGTCTGATCTTCACATCCCAGCGTAGAATAAAGCACCACCGGCTGAGGCGCTTATCTGAGCCATTCTCCTTTTCCTATTTCTTACACCAGCCTGAAGACCTGCCTCTGTACAGAGGCAGGCCTTTGGGCGTTTTTTAAGAAGACATACTTTTCAGAGGACACACACCTATGAGTTATACGACACAGCAGGACATCCTCGATTTCGTCGAGGACAACAACGTAAAATTTGTCCGCTTCGCGTTCTGTGACATCTTCGGCTTCCAGAAGAACATCGCCGTGCTGGCAAGCGACCTTCCCAAGGCGCTGGAAGATGGCGTCTGCTTCGACGGCAGCGCCATCGCGGGCTTCATGCACGTGGAGGAGAGCGACCTGGTGCTCCGGCCCGACCTGTCCACCATGACCATCCTGCCCTGGCGCACGGCTGAGGGCCGGGTGATGCAGTTCTTCTGCGACGTGGAAAAGCCGGACAACACCCCCTTCGGCGGCAACTGCCGCGGCTTCCTGCGAGACATCAACCGCCGGTTCAAGCAGCTGGGCCTGCGCTGCAACGTCGGCACCGAGTGCGAGTTCTATCTCTTCGAGAACGACGACCGGGGCCGTCCCACCCGCATCCCCATCGACGCAGGCGGCTATTTCGACGTAGCGCCGCTGGACGCCGGCGAGAACATCCGCCGGGACATCTGCCTGACCATGGAGCAGATGGGCCTCGCCCCCCAGCACAGCCACCACGAGAACGGCCACGGCCAGAATGAAATTGACTTCCACTACGCCGGCCCCCTCAAGACCGCCGACAACATCTTCCTGTTCAAGCAGATCGTCCGGGCCGTGGCGGCCAGCAACGGCTTCCACTCCACCTTCCTGCCGAAGCCTCTGCCCGACCAGGCCGGCAGCGGCCTCCACATCAACCTCTCGCTGACCATGGACGGCAAGAACCTCTTTGAGGGCGACATCGCCCCCGACAGCATCCCCGGCAGCTTCATGGCGGGCATCCTCCGCCACAGCCGGGAGCTGACGGCCTTCACGAATCCCCTGCCCAACAGCTACCTCCGCTTCGGCTGCGACGAGGCTCCCCGCTACGTGAGCTGGAGCCGCCAGAACCGCAGCCAGCTGGTCCGCATCCCGCAGGTGAAGGGCGACAACTGCCGCATGGAGCTGCGCAGCCCCGACCCCGCCTGCAACCCCTACCTCGCCATCGGCCTCGTGCTGGCAGCAGGCCTCGACGGCATCGAGAACCAGATGGAGCTGTCTGCCCCTGTCAACCGCAACCTCTTCATCCCGAGCGAAGCCGCCGGTCTCGGTCTCGAGACCCTGCCCGCCTCGCTGGAAGAGGCCGTCGAGGTGGCCCAGAACAGCGAGTTCCTTCACAAATTCCTGCCCGACGAGCTGAGCCGCCGCTACTATGCCGAGGCTCTGCGCCGGTGCGAGGCGCTCAAGAACGCCTCCGACCCCGCCGAATATGAGCGCGTCCACTACTTCAATGCCATCTGATGCAGAATGACATAGGAAAGGAGTGAGCCGAATGGGACGTGCCCTGATCGTAAGCGCGGGCGCAAGCTCCAACGAATATATCTCCGCACGCCTGACGGAGCTGGGCTATGCGCGGCCCATCATCGTACCAAGTGCGGCGGAGGCGCGGCGGAGGATGCTGGAATCCGACTTTGAGCTCATCGTGGTCAACTCGCCGCTACCGGATGAGTTCGGTCACGAGCTGTGCGCCGACGCCGTGGAGAAAACGGATGCCGGTGTGATATTTCTGGCCAAGGCCGCAGCCGCCGAGCAGCTTCTGACCCCGCTGAGCGAAGAAGGCGTTCTGCTGGTCACAAAGCCCTTCTCCAACACCTTCTTTTTGCAGGCCATCCACATGGCCGCCGCCAGCAACCACCGTCTCCTGCTTTTGCGGCAGGAGAATCAGCGGATGCAGGAAAAGCTGGCGCAGGTGCGGCTGGTGAGCCGCGCCAAGTGCTGCCTCATCGAGCTGGGCCGCATGACCGAGGCCGAGGCGCACCGCTACATCGAGAAAAAAGCAATGGACACCCGGCGCGACCGCGCCGAGGTCGCGCAGGAGATACTGGACTCCTACGACCCCGCGCAATAATCCGTATTGCGCCCCCACTGAGGGAAAGTATCTGCTTATCGTGCTATTCACGGCAAAGAATATCTGTAAATTAGAGGAGAACCATTATGGCAAAGTTTATTTTCGTGACCGGCGGCGTCGTCTCCGGTCTGGGCAAAGGCATCACCGCCGCCTCTCTGGGCCGACTGCTGAAGTGCCGCGGCCTCAAGGTGGCCAGCCAGAAGCTGGACCCCTACGTGAACGTGGACCCGGGTACCATGAGCCCCCTGCAGCACGGCGAGGTCTTCGTCACCGACGACGGCACCGAGACCGACCTGGACCTGGGCCATTACGAGCGCTTCATCGACGAGAACCTGAACAAGTATTCGAACCTCACCACCGGCAAGGTCTACTGGAACGTGCTGAACAAGGAGCGTCAGGGCGCTTACCTCGGCCAGACCGTCCAGATCATCCCCCACATCACCAACGAGATCAAGAGCTATATCTACAATCTGGCCTCTTCCACCGAGGCCGATGTGGTCATCACCGAGATCGGCGGCACCACCGGCGACATCGAGAGCCAGCCCTTCCTCGAGGCCATCCGTCAGGTGGGCCTCGAGCAGGGCAAGGAGAACTGCTGCTTCATCCATGTGGTGCTGGTGCCTTACATCTCCGGCTCCGACGAGTACAAGTCCAAGCCCGCACAGCACTCCGTCAAGGAGCTGCAGGGCATGGGCGTCAGCCCCGACATCATCATCCTCCGCGCTGACGGCAGCGTGGGCAGCGACATCCGCCGGAAGATCAGCACCTTCTGCAACGTCAGGCCGGAGTGCGTCATCGAGAACCTGACCATGCCCAGCCTCTACCAGTGTCCGCTGATGCTCCACACCGGCGGCCTCGACGACGTGGTGGTCAAGCAGCTGCATCTGGATGTTCCCCCCGCCGACCTCACCGAGTGGAAAGAGATGCTGGCCCGGATCGCCACCCGCAGCAAGACCTGCACCATCGCCCTCGTGGGCAAGTACGTCAAGCTGCATGACGCCTATCTGTCCGTCATGGAAAGCCTCTACCACGCCGGCTTCGAGAACGACAGTCAGGTGGAGATCAAGTGGGTCGAGAGCGAGGACCTGCCCGATCAGGCAGCCTGCAGGGAAGCCTTTGCGGACGTGGACGGCATCATCGTCCCCGGCGGCTTCGGCGACCGCGGCATCGAAGGCATGATACAGGCCGCACAGTACGCCCGCGAGAACGATGTCCCCTACTTCGGCATCTGCCTCGGTATGCAGATCATGGTCATGGAGTTCGCCCGCCACGTTCTGGGCTACGCCGACGCCAACTCCAGCGAGTTCACCCCCGAGGGTCATCACAACGTCATCGACCTGATGGCCGACCAGCAGGGCAACATCCCCAAGGGCGGCACCATGCGTCTGGGCAAGTACCCCTGCACCGTCCTGCCCGGCACCAAGATGGCCGAGTGCTACGGCCAGAGCGAGATCTGGGAGCGTCACCGCCACCGCTACGAGTTCAACAACGACTACCGTCAGGAGATGCAGGACGCCGGTCTGGTCATCTCCGGCACCAGCCCCGACGGCCGCCTTGTGGAGACCGTGGAGCTGCCGGGCCGTGACTTCCACCTCGGCGCACAGTTCCACCCCGAGTTCAAGAGCCGTCCCAACCGCGCACATCCCCTGTTCAAGGGCTTTATCGCAGCGGCGCTGAAGTTCAAGAAGGGCAAGATGGGGCGCTGAGAGGTTGTACGAAGGAAAACCTGACCCTAAACCCAAAAGCACCCGCTTTCCACATCACTGTGGAGAGCGGGTGCTCTTTTTGCTAGGATGCTATGTAGCCGTGCTTACTTGCTGGCCTTCGTAGTCTTCTTACGGGCGGCGGTCTTGCGGGCAGGCTTTGCGGCAGGAGCGGCCTCGGCGGGCTTTTCCTCCGCCTTGGCGGGTGCGGCTTCAGCCTTTGCGGCAGCGGACTTCGCAGCAGTCTTGGCGGCGGTCTTCTTTGCCGCAGGCTTTCTGGTGGTCTTCTTCACAGCAGGTGCAGCCTTTTCCTCAACCGGCTTTTCCTCGGCGGGAGCAGCGGCCTCGGCCTTGACCTCAGCGGGCTTTTCCTCGGCCTTGGGGGCGTGCTTTGCGCGGTCCTTCACCTCGGAGATGGTCCACAGCTGGTCCTCGCCGGCAGTCTCCTGCCAGATCTGGAGCACAGCGCCGTCCGCAGTACCCATGCCCACGGTGTCGATGCACTTGCCGGCAGCCCACATGGAGCGCAGGCGGACGGTGCCGGCCGGGGTGGGCTCCATCTTCCACATCTGGGAAGTGCCGCCCACGTCCTCCCACAGGTGGAGCCAGGTGCCGTTGGCGGTGCCGGTCATCATCAGGTCGATGAGCTTGCCGGAAGCGCGGTTGCGGATGCGGTAAACGCCGTCGCCCTCGCGGACGAAAGCCCACTCCTGCTCGGGCTTGCGCTCGTACTTGCCCAGACGGATGTTGCCGCCGTCCTTGACGCTCTCCACAGCCTGAATGACGCTGCCGGTCTTGGCGGCGATGGTGTAGAAGCGGTCTGCTTCAATGATAGTCTGTGCCACAGATTTCATAAGATTTCCCTCCGTATCCCGGGGCAGGATCTCCCCGGAACTCTTCTCTGCGCTGTTTTTTGTCTTCGCGCTTTTGTTTCTTTCTGTAAATTATACCACTTGACGTGATTTTCTACAAGCAATTCGACCTTTCTTTGGCAAATTTGCCAAAAGGCATTCCATTTTTTCCTGCTTTTGCACTCAATACCCTAACTTTTTGCAACGGAGCCGACCGCCGTCGGCGCAGCGCCGCCATCTCGACATTTCCCCCGATCTGCGCTATACTTATCGTATATCTGCATTTTACCCGTTTTTTGCGCAAAGAGCGGTATTTTCTTTGATTTCCGAAAGTGAGGTATCTCTTCATGCCGTCTTCCCCCCGCACCGCATCCGACGCCGCCGAGCTGGAGCGCAGCAGGCTCCAGTTCGAGAAAATGACCCAGACCCCCGTGCCGAAGCTCATTCTCGGCCTTGCGACCCCCACCATCCTGAGTATGCTCATCACCAGCATCTACAATCTGGCCGACACCTTCTTTGTGGGCCAGCTGTCTACCAGCGCGTCGGGCGCGGTGGGCGTCGTGTCGAGCCTGATGGCCATCATTCAGGCCCTCGGCTTCATGCTGGGCCACGGCGCGGGCGGCATCATCAGCCGCAGCCTCGGCAGTCAGGACACCCATGCGGCCACAAAGTTCGCCTCCACCAGCTTCTTCACGGCACTGACCTTCGGCGCAGTGCTGGCCGTTCTCGGTCTCGCTGCCCTGCCCGACTTCATGATGCTGCTGGGCAGCACCGACACCATCCTGCCCCACGCCTGCGCCTACGCGCGGCCCATCCTCATCGCGGCCCCGCTCATGATGTCCAGCCTCGTGATGAACAACATCCTCCGCTACGAGGGCAAGGCCAGCTTCGCCATGATCGGCCTCGTCACCGGCGGTGTGCTCAACATCGTGCTGGACCCCGTCTTCATCTTCGGCCTCGGCATGGGGACCGGCGGCGCAGGCACGGCCACCGCCCTGAGCCAGAGCATCAGCTTCTGCATCCTGCTTTCCATGTTCCTGCGGGGCAAGACCGTCAGCCGATTCCGCATCACCCAGGTCACCCGCAGCGCCCGGGACTTCGGGCAGATCTTCTTCAACGGTGCGCCCAGCTTCGGCCGTCAGGGCCTGAACAGCATCGGCAGTATGCTGCTGAACGTCGCCGCCCGCAGCTACGGCGACGCCGCCGTGGCCGGCATGAGCATCGTGTCCCGCATCTTCCAGTTCGTGCTGTCGGTGGCGATCGGCGTCGGACAGGGCCTGCAGCCTGTGGCGGCGCTTCACTGCCGGCCCCCCCGCCCTTCCCAGGCGAGGAA
>OBYS01000487.1_pt1 | contig 26358 bp, 21 predicted proteins | sample 1476791 | NCBI WGS metagenome assembly OBYS01 (sample SAMEA2580205, study PRJEB22360) | human gut metagenome | biome: human gut; feature: human-associated habitat; material: faeces | place: Denmark | collected 2008/2010
ACGCCGTCGGGCGGGTGCTTCCGCGCCCGGGTGGCCAGCGGCCGCTACATCGCTGTGGTGGAAGAGCGCCAGCTGGAGCAGTTCGCCAAGCGCGGCTACGACGTGCTGGACAAGATCCGCGCCCTCGACCCCAGCGTGAACCTCTCCATCTCCATCGGCGTCGGACGCGGGGCCAAGACCCTGCGGGAGGCTCAGGACATGGCCGTTCAGGCGCTGGATATGGCGCAGGGGCGCGGCGGCGACCAGGCCGCCGAGATGACCCCGGACGGCTTTACCTTCTACGGCGGCGTCAGCCACGGCGTGGAAAAGCGCAGCAAGGTGCGCAGCCGCATCGTGGCCGACCAGCTGGTCAGGCTCATCAAAGAGGCGGACCATGTGGTCATCATGGGCCACCGGATGAGCGACCTGGACGCCATCGGCTCGGCGGAGGGCGTGCTGCGCATCTGCAAGATCTGCGATGTGCCGGCAGTCATCGCCGTGCGCCGTGACGCCACCTTGGCGGGCAGCCTCATCAACGCCCTCATCGCGGCAGGGCAGGAGGACGACTTCATCGACCCCAAGGGCGCTCTGCCTATCATTTCCCAGAGAACGCTCTGTATCGTCGTGGATACATACCAGCTGGGTCTGGTGGAGAGCCGCGAGATACTGGAAAAATGCGGCAAGGTGGCCGTCATCGACCACCACCGCAAGGGCGTCGGCTTCATCGAGAAGGCCGACCTCGTCTGCCACGAGCCCTATGCATCCTCGGCCAGTGAGCTGGTCACGGAGTTCTTGCAGTATGTGGGCGACCGGGACGACAAGCCCAACCGCATCGAGGCCGAGGGACTGCTCTCCGGCATCATGCTGGACACCCGTGACTTCACCCTCCACACCGGCGTGCGCACCTTCGAGGCCGCTGCGGCCCTCCGCCGCTACGGCGCGGAGACGGAGCACGTGCGTCAGCTCTTTGACGTGAGCATGGTGGAGTACACCACCAAGGCCACGCTGGTATCGGAAGCCCAGATGTACCGGGGCTGCGCCATCACCGTCAGCGGCGAGGTGGCCCCCGAGGCCCGGGTGGCCATCGCTCAGGCGGCCAACGACCTGCTGACCATCCAGAACGTGGAGGCCAGCTTCGTGGCCGTGCAGGTGGGCGGCGGCGTCAACATCTCGGCCCGCAGCCTCGGCGCGGTGAATGTGCAGGTCATCATGGAGTCTCTGGGCGGCGGCGGTCATCAGACCATGGCAGCGGCCCAGCTCAAGCATATCACCCCGGAGGCGGTCCGCAGCCGCATCCAGACGGCCATCGACCAGTACCGGGAGGCCCAGAAAAAGAGCGGCCTCGAGTCGGAATCCGAACAGAAGAAAAAGGATAAACAGTGATGAAACAGTACGATTATCTTATCGTTGGCGCCGGCCTGTACGGCGCGGTATTTGCCCATGAGGCCAAGAAGGCCGGCAGGCGCTGCCTCGTCATCGACAAGCGCGCTCATATCGCAGGCAACATCTACACCGAAGAGGTGGAGGGCATCAACGTCCACCGCTACGGCGCCCACATCTTCCACACCAACAACAAGGCTGTGTGGCAGTACGTCAACCAGTTCGCGGAGTTCAACCGCTACACCAACAGCCCTGTCGCCAACTATCACGGCGAGATCTACAACCTGCCCTTCAATATGAACACCTTCAACAGGATGTGGGGCGTCGTGACCCCCGCCGAGGCGAAGGCGAAGATCGAGGCCCAGCGCGCCGAGGCCGGCATCACGGAGCCGAAGAACCTCGAGGAGCAGGCCATCAGCCTGGTCGGCACCGACATCTACGAAAAGCTCATCAAGGGCTACACCGGCAAGCAGTGGGGCCGCCCCTGCACCGAGCTGCCCGCTTTCATCATCAAGCGCCTGCCCGTCCGCTTCACCTACGACGACAACTACTTCAACGCCCTGTATCAGGGCATCCCGGGCGGCGGCTATACCGCCATGGTGGAGAAGATGCTGGACGGCGTGGAAGTGCGTCTGGGCGTGGACTATCTGGCCGGGAAGGCAGAGCTGGACAAGCTGGCCGACAAGGTCGTCTACACCGGCCCGGTGGACGCCTACTTCGGCTACAAGCTGGGCGCATTGCAGTATCGCAGCGTCCGCTTTGAGACCGAGACGCTGGACACCGACAACTATCAGGGCAATGCCGTCGTCAACTACACCGACGCCGAGACGCCCTACACCCGCATCATCGAGCACAAGCACTTCGAGTTCGGCACCCAGCCCAAGACCGTCATCAGCCGCGAGTACAGCGCCGAGTGGAAGCCCGGCGATGAGCCCTACTACCCGGTGAACGACGAGAAGAACGGCGCGCTCTACGCCGAGTACAGGAAGCTGGCCGACGCCGAGCCGGGGGTCATCTTCGGCGGACGTCTGGGCGAGTATAAGTACTACGACATGGATAAGGTCATCGAGGCGGCGCTGGACGTCGTGGGCAGGGAGCTGGCGTAATAGCTTCTTCACAGAGCGCTCGCCCGGAAGGACCTCTCAGTCGCTGACGCGACAGCTCCCCTTAAAAGGGGAGCCATTGGCAGGCCGGGCCACTTTGCGCTGGACGCCTGAGGTCCGACATGGCGCAAAAGGGCGGGCCTTGCTACAGAGGTCAGGCGCTTCTGGACAAGCGCACCTTGTAAAGCTGTCGCTGGCCTAGACAGCGGAGCACTACTGTTTCCGAGACATCGTGCTTTGCTCGTCCAGTGGAAGTCTGACCGACACGCCAGTGGCTCCCCCTTTGGGGGAGCTGGCGAGCGAAGCGAGACTGAGAGGGCAAGGACGCTGACAGAGGAGCTCAGGCGTTGACGGAACAGCCCGATTGCTGTATACTAACCATAGAAATCCACCGGTTTCCCGGTGAGAAGTGAGGGATATTATCATGAAAGTGATTCTGAAGCAGGACGTCAAGGGCATCGGCAAGAAGGACGAGATCCACGAGGTCTCCGACGGCTACGCCCGCAACTTTCTGTTCCCGCGCAAGCTGGCCGCTGTGGCCGACGCCAGCGCGGTGAATATCGCCCGGGGCAAGGAGGCCGCTGCCGACTTTCACGAGGCTGAGAACGTGGCCGCCGCTCAGGCTGTGGCCGCGAAGCTCGAGGGCAAGACCGTGGTCATCAAGGCCAAGGGCGGTGCCTCCGGCCGTCTGCACGGCAAGGTCACCGGCAAGGAAGTCGCTGAGGCTCTGGCCCAGCTGGCCGGTTCTCCCATCGACAAGAAGAAGATCGAGCTGGAGACCAAGGACATCAAGGACGCGGGCGTCTTTAACGGCAAAGTCCGCCTCCATGTCGGTGTCGTGGCTTCCTTCAAGGTCCAGGTAGAAGTGGAGCAGGCCTGATTTGACCGCTATCTGCGCCCCCTCTCGGCAGGGGGCGCTTTTTGGCTTTACGGCATTTATATAAATAAAGCAGAAGGATAACGACCATGCCGAACGAACGACATTATAACGAACTCAACCTCGAGAGCGTGGGCATCAACCTGCCCTACAATATGCAGGCAGAGCAGAGCGTGCTGGGCGCGGTGCTGCTGAAACCCGAGACCCTGACCGACCTCGTCGAGATCATCCGGCCCGAGATGTTCTACACCCGGCAGAACGCTCAGATCTACTCCGAGATGCTCCGCCTCTTTACCAGCGACCAGACCATCGACTTCGTCACCCTGCTGGACGCCGTCATCTCGGATGGCGTGTTCCCCAGCGCCGACGAGGCGAAAGTCTACCTGACCGGCCTCGCCGAGACAGTCCCCAGCATCTCCAACGTCAGGGCCTATGCGCAGATCGTGCAGGAAAAGTATCTGGTGCGCCAGCTGATGGGTGTCGCAAAGGACATTTTGCAGGACGCGGGCGACGAGCCCGACGCCGACCTGCTGCTGGAAAACGCCGAGCAGCGCATCTATGAGATCCGCTCCGGCCGCGATTCCAGCGCCCTGACGCCCCTTTCTTCCAGCATGGTGGAGACGCTGACAAATCTGCAAAAGATCAGCGGCCCCGACGCCGACAAGTACAAGGGCATCCCCACCGGCTTCCGGCTGCTGGACACCGTCCTCACCGGCCTTGGCCGCGGCGACCTCATCATCCTCGCTGCCCGCCCCGGTATGGGCAAGACCAGTTTCGCGCTGAACATCGCTACCCGCGTGGCCATGCAGCAGAAGGTGCCGGTGGCCATCTTCAGCCTCGAAATGACGAAGGAGCAGCTGACCAACCGCATCCTCTCCGCTGAAGCGGGCATCGACAGCCAGGCGTTCCGCACCGGTGCGCTCCGGGCCGAGGACTGGGAGTATCTGGCCCTCGCCACCGAAAAACTGCACGACGCACCGATCTATATGGACGACACCTCGGGCATCACCATCACCGAGATGAAGGCGAAGATCCGCCGGGTCAATCAGGACCCCGCCCGCCCCAACGTGGGCCTCATCGTCATCGACTATCTGCAGCTGATGACCAGCGGCCAGCGCAGCGAGAACCGCGTGCAGGAGATCAGCTCCATCACCCGAAACCTCAAGATCATGGCCAAAGAGATGAACGTGCCCATCATCGCCCTGAGCCAGCTGTCCCGTGCGGTGGAAAAGCAGGGCAACAACTCCAGCCACCGCCCCCAGCTGTCTGACCTGCGCGACTCCGGCTCCATCGAGCAGGACGCCGACTGCGTCCTCTTCCTGTACCGCGACTCCTACTACGCCAGCCAGAACCCCGACGGCGCGGAGGTGGACGCCGACACCGCCGAGTGCATCGTGGCAAAGAACCGTCACGGCGAGACCAGCACGGTGCCGCTGGGCTGGGACGGCGCCCACACCCGCTTTATGGATGTGGACTTCAAACGCTGATGAACTACGAAGAGATCTTACAGACGGTGCGCGGCTTCTGCGCCCGGGAAAAGCTGCTGGACGGCAAAAAGCATCTCGCGCTGGCTGTTTCGGGCGGGGCCGACAGCATGGCCCTGCTCTGCCTCATCCGCCCGCTGGCCGGGGAAAAGGGCATCGCCCTCACGGTCTGCCACGTCAACCACGGCCTGCGGGGGGAGACGGCGGACCGGGACGAAGCCTTCGTCCGGGAGGTCTGCGCCCGGCTGGGCCTGCCGCTGCGGGTGTTCCATGCCGCTGAGCTGGAAGCCGAGGCAGGAAAGCCCCGGGCGGGGGAGGACTGGGCGCGCCGCCTGCGGTATGCCTGCTTTGAGCGGGTGCTGGCCGACGGGATAGATGCCGTCGCAACTGCCCATACTGGGAGTGACCAGGCCGAGACGCTGCTGTTCCGGCTGGCCAGAGGCACCGGCCTCCACGGCGCGGCGGGCATCCGGCCCAGCCGCCCGGGCTATCTGCGGCCTCTGCTCTGCCTGACGAGGGCCGACACCGAGGCCGTCTGCCGCGCCTGCGGCGAAGGCTGGGTCACCGATGAGACCAACGACGCCGACGACTACGCCCGCAACCGTCTGCGCCACGGCGCACTGCCCGCCCTCTGCGGGGTCAACAGCGCCGCCGAGCGCAATCTGGCCCGCTTCTGTGAGAAAGCCGCCAAGGCGGGGGAATACCTCCACCCGCACGCGGCTGGCGCCGTCTCGGATGCCCGAATAGTGCGCCAGGCAGGCGGCGGCGCTGCTGGCTTCGGCCCGGGCAGCGGACGCAAAAAGCCTGCCCGGCGGGGCGGGATACGCCCTGCGCAGCGGCCAGCCCGTGTGGCTGTCAGAGCCTTTGCGGCAGGCCGACCCACTCATCCTCGACATGGCCCTCCACAGCCTTGTGGAGCCGGTGCGGGACGCGGAGGAAAAATATATCCGCTTATTGGCCGACCTTGTGGAAAAGGGCAGCGGCGCGGTGCAGCTCACCGACGCCGTCCGCTTCTGCGCCCGAGACGGCGTGCTCTGGCGGGAGGAGGCCGATAAAAACACCCGCCGGCAGGGCGAAAAAGCGGACGGTCCGAAATTTGAAGTATCCCTGCCGGAGGGCGGCGATTATCCGCTGCCCGGCGGCAGAACGCTGCATATCCGGGTGGTCTCGGCCTGTTTTGAAGAAAAAACACAGGGTGTTCATAAAAAAGACTTAAAAAATCAGGCAGATTATGCTAAAATAAACTCGATATGTCCTGTTCTGCGGCTGCGCTGCCGTCAGCCCGGCGACCGCTTCCGTCCGGCCGGGCGGGGGGTAGACCGGGAGCTGCGCAAATGGATGAACGAGGCGGGCATCCCGCCCCGGGAACGGGACACGCTGCCGCTGCTGGCGGCAGGCAGACAGGTGCTGTGGGTCTGCGGAGAGGGCTTTGCCGATGGGCTGGCCCCCGGGCCGGACACCGGGCAGCTGCTGCAGGTGGAACTAGAAAATTTTGGAGGAATCGAATCATGAGCATGCATGACGATATTTTGAAGGTCCTCGTTTCGGAAGAGGAGCTGAAAGCGAAAGTGGCTGAGCTGGGCGCTCAGATCAGCAAAGACTATGAGGGCAAAAACCTCGTTCTCGTCTCCATCCTCAAGGGCTCGGTGGTCTTTATGGCCGACCTGATGCGCGCCGTGAGCATCCCGTGCAGCATCGACTTCATGGTGGTGTCCAGCTACGGCGGCGGCAACACCACCAGCACCGGCCTCGTCAAGATCATCAAGGACCTGGACGGCGACCTCTCCGGCAAGGACGTGCTCATCGTGGAGGACATCCTCGACACCGGCATCACCCTGTCGAACCTCGTGCCGATGCTCAAGATGCGCAACCCGAACTCGGTGAAGATCTGCACCATCCTCGACAAGCCCAGCCGCCGCAAGGCCGACATCGCCCCGGACTACGAGGGCTTCGCGGTGCCGGACGAGTTCGTGGTGGGCTACGGCCTCGACTACGACGAGAAGTACCGCAACCTGCCCTACATCGGCGTACTCAAACCCAGCGTCTACGAAAAGTAAGAAATAAAACCAGAACTGGAGTTGATCCTTTTGCAACCTAAGAGACCTCGTATCAATCCGCTCATCCTCGCACTGGCGCTGGCCGCCGTGCTGATGGTCTGGTCGGTGATGGGCAGCGGGTCGGGCAGCACCAGCGGCTCGACCATGAGCTACTCCACCGTCGTCCATTACTTTGAGCACAATCAGGTCACGGCCTTCACGCTGGACCGCAACACCAGCGTCATCACCCTGAACCTGAAAGAAGGCGACCTGCCCCTGCCGGACGTCTCCTCCACCCAGAGCACGGTGCAGTCTACCGGCGGTCTGCTGAGCGGGATGTTCTCCTCCTCGTCGGAGTCCACCGGCGCAGTGCAGGAGGACGACGGCACCGTCACCGTCCGCTATAAACTGCCCTACGCCTACGTTTTCATCGAGAACGTGGACAAGTATATCCAGTCCTACGACGCGGCGAACCCCGACGCGCCCATGACCTACGACTACACCTCCCTCAAGGAGACCATCCCCTGGATGGAGATCATCTTCTATCTGGGGATGCTGGGCTGCACCGGCTTTTTGCTGTTCTCGATGATGCGGGGCGGCGTCGGCGGTGGCGGCGGCATCATGAATGTCGGCAAAGCCAAGGTCAAGGACGAGCACGAGAACAAGAAGACCGCCACCTTTGCCGATGTGGCCGGTGAAGACGAAGAGAAGGAAGAGCTGAAAGAGGTCGTGGAGTTCCTCAAGAGCCCCGACAAGTTCAACTCTCTGGGCGCACGCATCCCTCACGGCGTGCTGCTCGTCGGCCCTCCGGGTACCGGCAAGACCCTGCTGGCCCGCGCCTGCGCCGGTGAGGCCGGTGTGCCGTTCTACTCCATCTCCGGCTCTGACTTCGTCGAGATGTACGTCGGCGTCGGCGCATCCCGTGTGCGCGACCTCTTCGACAAGGCAAAAAAGACCATGCCCTGCATCATCTTCATTGACGAGATCGATGCTGTGGGCCGTCAGCGCGGTGCCGGTCTCGGCGGCGGTCACGACGAGCGCGAGCAGACCCTGAACCAGCTGCTGGTCGAGATGGACGGCTTCGAGGCCAACGATGGCGTCATCGTCATGGCGGCCACCAACCGTGCCGACATCCTCGATAAGGCCCTGCTCCGCCCGGGCCGCTTCGACCGTCAGGTCTACGTCGGCCTGCCCGACGTCAAGGGCCGCGAGGAGATCCTGAAGGTCCACACCAAGAACAAGCCCCTCGCCCCGGATGTCTCCCTCAAGGTCATCGCACAGCGCACCGCAGGCTTTGCGGGCGCTGACCTCGAGAACCTCGTCAACGAGGCCGCTCTGCTGGCTGCCCGCCGCAGCCGCAAGGCCATTACGATGGAGGACATCGAAGAGGCTTCCATGAAGGTCATGGCCGGCCCCGAGAAGAAGAGCCGGGTCGTCACCCCCGAAGAGAAAAAGCTCACCGCCTACCACGAGGCGGGCCACGCTGTGGCGGGCTTCTACTGCAAGCACCATCCCCGTGTGCATGAGATCACCATCATCCCCCGCGGTCAGGCCGGCGGCTACACCATGTATCTGCCCGAGAAAGACCGCAGCTACGTCACCAAGGGCGAGATGTTCGAGGACATCGTGTCCAGTCTGGGCGGCCGCGTAGCCGAGCAGCTTATCCTGGACGACATCTCCACCGGTGCGTCCAACGACCTGCAGCAGGCGACGAATATCGCCCGCCAGATGATCACCAAGTACGGCTTCTCCGAGCGCCTTGGCCCTGTGGTCTACGGCACCTCTCAGGAGGAGACCTTCCTGGGCCGCGACCTCGGTCAGGGCAAGGGCTACAGCGAGACCACCGCTGCCGAGATCGACAGCGAGATGCGGGACATCATCGACGAGGCCTACGAGACCTGCCGCCGCACCCTGACGGAGCATATCGACCAGCTCCATGCGCTGGCACAGGCCCTGATGGAGCGCGAGAAGCTGAACGAGAAGGAGTTCAACGCCGTGATGGCAGGCGAGACCCTGCCCCAGCGTGAGGACCCCGACGCAAAGCCCGCCGAGGCTCAGCCCGCTGTCCAGCCTGTGGAACAGGCCGAGACCGCAGAGGCTGCGGAGCCTGCCGAACCTGCTGAGGCAGTGGATGCCGCCCCGCAGGAAGCCCCGGCCCCCGAAACGCCGGATGAAGGCGAAGCCAACCAGTAAACCAAGAGAAAGGGGAGAGTGTTGTGGAGGAAAATTTTGAACCGGTCGCGCGGACACGGGCCAACTATTACACCCCGGGCAGCCCGGTGCAGTTCGTCTGCGTGGAGCTGCTCAAGGGCGAAGTCAGCGGCGAACACGCGGTCTGTCTGACCTTTAAGAACATTTCCCGCGTGACCCTGACGGCACTGGAGATCCACTTCAAGTGCAAGGGCGTGGACGGCGTCATCCTCTGTGAGGACGAGTTCGAGTACCGTGACCTTACCGCAAAGCCCGGCGAGAGCTTCGGCATGGACGATGCCGTCTTCGTCACCCAGAAGGCCATCACCAGCGTGGACGTCACCCTGCGCAATGTCTACAGCGGCAGGAAGGTCGTCCACCTCGAGAGCATCAAGCGGGTGCGCCTGCCGGCCCCCCGCCGCCTGAGCGTCGAGATGCAGAAGGCCCTCGAAGCCCGGATGAACCGCACCGGCATGAAGTTCATGCCCCAGGTCTTCGAGAACGGCTGGTACTGCGCCTGCGGTGCCTTCCACCCGAAGGAAGAGGACACCGTCTACTGCTCCGAGTGCGGCAGCGACCGCATCCTTTTGCAGAACGCGCTGAACACCCTGCTGCAGCCGGAAGCCCCGGTGCGCCAGCCGGAGACGGAGCCGCAGCCTGCGGCCCAGCCGGTCCGCCCCGCCGCGCCTGCGGAGGAGCCTACCCGTATCGTGGGTGCGGCGCAGGAGGAAGCCACCCGTATCATCCCGCCCCGGGCGGCGGAGCCTGCGCCCGGCTATGCGCCTGCCGCTGAGATGGACGCGACCCGCGTGGTGACCCGCGCCCCGGAGCAGGAGGCGACCCGCGTTCTGTCCCGCCAGCCGGAGCCGGTGCGCCCGGCCAAGTCCTTTGCGCCGGACGAAGAGGTGGAGAAGTACGGCACCCGTGTGGTACCCTCGACTCCCGCCGCCGCGCCGTCCCGCCTGCAGGCAAAGCCGCTGGACGAGGAGGACGACTGCGAAGAGGAAGACCCCCGTGACAGCATCGCTGAGACGCTCATCCGCTGGGTGCCGCCCATCACCGCCATCGTGTGTGCGGGCATCGCCCTGTGCGGCTTCGTGTATTCTCAGTTCATGATGTAAAATAGGATGTACGGCGGAGGAGGCAGAGGCTTCCTCCGCTGTTTTGCTTGCGAAAAGGCTCTCCCTTTGGGAGAGCTGGCGCGGAGCGCCTGAGAGGGCAAGGATGTTCGCCGGGAGGCTTGGGCGCAGCGACAGCATCGCCTTGACCGAGGGGCTGCTTGTCGAGAGAGTTGAAAACTAGGAGAATTGTTATGTCAGAAGAATATCTGCAGGCCGCGTTCGAGATCAAAGCGGCCTGCGACGACATCAGCCGGAAGCTGCTGCGCTGGCACTGGGAGGAAAAGCCCGGCGCTCACAGCGTGGACGCCCTGATGAAGCATCTGGCCCAGCGCCAGAAGGAGAGCCCCGACTACTACGAGCGCCTGCCGGAGCTGAATGGCCGCACCGGCTGGCAGCAGCTGGATACCACCCTCTGTATGCGTGTCCTGCTGGACCCGGAAAAGGACGCCGCCCGGCCTCTCGACCTGCTGGGCAGTACGCCCCACCCGGCAGCGGCCCGCCGCGCCTGCAACGCGGCGCGGATGGCCCGCAACGAGGCCGCCCACGCCTCCGACAGGACCGCAGCCGCACAGGCGGCGATCCGGTTCAACGAGGCCGTGGAGGAGCTGGAAGCGGGCTATGAGGGAACGGCCCTGACTACCGGCGACCTCGAGAAGTATTACCGGATGGCGGAGGACTTTCTGTCCCGCTGCGGCGCGTCGGAGACCATCGAACCTCAGAAGAAGGCTGAGGACGAAGCGCCCCGCCGTCAGAAGTCCCAGAAAAGCGGCAGCACATCCCGCAAGCGCCAGAGCTGCGGAAGCCGCACGACCTCGAAGGGGACATCGGGCCGCAGCCGGAATACCTCTGGCCGGAACGGCCGCAGCCGCCAGAATATGCAGACCACGGCCCGCCGCAGGAAGCGTCAGCGCACCCAGAGCCGCGCTCTCACCGTGGTGCTGCTGGCCGTCGTCCTGCTGGGCCTGCTGGTCCGGGCATGGACGATGGGGCTGATGAAGTAACACGCTCTACTGAGGTAGATCATGTGATGAAGTGACCAAAAAATAACGTACTATAATGATTAAACGTCACTTACGCAGCTTGCGTAAGTGAGGGTATCTGCGTAAGTGACTCACTTACGCAGCAGGGGTCACTTCGTCACCTTGCATAAGTGACTTTTTGGACGACGCTGCGTGTGAAAAGCGCCACTTCCTCAGATAACGCGCGGGTCTCAGAGAAATTCTCCGCAGTCCGACCTCTCCGTCAGCGCTGACGCGGCCAAAACTGCACACAATAGCCCTATAACCGTTTATATGGGAAAGGAAACAGACAATGGAGCTGAATTTTTATACCCTCTGCGTCCTCTATCTGGTCTACTCGTTCCTCGGCTGGGTAGCCGAGACGGTGGTGGCGACCATCAAGGGCCGCGCCTTCGTCAACCGCGGCGTGGCGTCCGGCCCGTTCTGCTTCGTCTACGGCACGGCGGCGGTGCTGATGGCGGTGGGCTTTGCCGACCTGCGCTCGACGCCGGTGGCCCTCTTCCTCGGCTGTGCGGCCAACGCCACCGTGGTGGAGTGGGTGACGGCCAAGCTGCTCGAGAGGATGCACCGCCGCCGCTGGTGGGACTACTCGGATAAAAAGTTCAATCTGGACGGCTACGTCTGCCTGCAGTACTCGGTGCTCTGGGGTCTGCTGGGCATGGCAAGCGTGCTGTGGGGCAACGTCCTGCTGCTGCGGCTCTGCGCCCTGCTGCCGGGCTGGCTGCTGCATATCGGCGTCTGGGCGGCGATGACGCTGGCCGTCCTCGACCAGCTGGGCGCAGCGCTGGCCGTCAACCGGTACGCCGCCAGCCATCCGAGGCTGGAACAGCTCAATCTCGAGCTTGAAAAGCACTCGGACAAGCTGCGCCAGCGGCTCATCGCCCATGTGGAAAAGCGTATCCAGCGGGCTTACCCGACCATCGTCCAGCCTGAGCCGACTGCTCAGAAAGAAAAGGCTCTGAGCTTCGGCGACCTCGTCTGGCTCTTCGTCATCGGGGCTTTCCTCGGCGACGTGGTGGAGACGCTGTTCTGCCGGGTGACGGCGGGCGTCTGGATGAGCCGCTCGAGCCTCGTGTGGGGACCCTTCAGCGTGGTGTGGGGTCTGGCGCTGGTCATGGCGGCGGTCCTGCTGCGGGGCAGCGAGGAGCGGAGCGACCGCTCCATCTTCCTGTTCGGCTTCGTGATGGGCGGCGCGTATGAGTATATCTGCAGCGCCGTGGGTGAGCTGCTGTTCGGCGTCATCTTCTGGGACTACAGCGGCTTCAAGTTCAATCTGGGAGGCCGTGTCAACCTGCTCTACTGCTTCTTCTGGGGCATCGCGGCAGTGGTCTGGATCCGGTACGGCTACCCCCTCGTCGCAAAGCTGATGGCAAACCTGAAAAAGCACATCCTGCCCTGGATGACCGTGGCGCTGACGGTGTTCATGGCCGTGAACATGGGGCTTTCGGCACTGGCGCTGGCCCGTTACGACGCCCGCACCAGCGGCCTCGCCCCGGCGAACCGGCTGGACGTCTTCCTCGACGAACACTTTGACAACGCCCGGATGGAGCGGGTGTACCCCAACGCCAAAAAAACCGGCTGACCCGGCAGCCATAAACGCAAAAAAGCACTGCACCCGCCCGCTTTTGGGGAGTGCAGTGCTTTTGGTTTGTTCAGCCCTTACTGAGCGGCAAAGACCTTTACCTCGTCCTTGTCCATGAAGGCGGCACCGGCAAAGCCTGCTGCTTCCAGCTGGCCCAGCTGCTTGCCGAGCTTCTTGCCCTGAGGCAGGACGGTGACGTTGTAGGTATCGCGCAGGGCAGCGGCCCTGCTCAGGACGGCGGTGAAGTCGGCGTCCTTACCGTAGAGCAGTGCGATCTTCTGCTTTGCGCCGGGGATCTGATAGCCCTGCTCGAGCAGGATGCCGCAGACGCGCTCGAAGCCGATGGAGAAGCCGACTGCCGGCACCTGAGTGCCGAGGAACTTGCCCACCATGTTGTCATAGCGGCCGCCGCCGGCGACTGCGCCGCTGAACTGCGGGCAGGTGATCTCAAACACCATGCCGGTGTAGTAGCCCTGACCGCGCACGAGGCTGGGGCAGTAGGCCACCTGATAGCGGCCTGTGGCCATGGCGTTGGCAGCAGCGAGGACGTACTTGAGGTCGTCGGCGATGGCGGGGTCTGCGCAGCGGGCGGCCACAGCGTCCAGCGTCACCTCGCCGGCGGCGATGAAGTCGGCCAGTGCGTTGACCGCGCTCTCGGGCAGCTGCTTCTCGAGAAGCTCGGCCTTCACGCCGTCGGCACCAATCTTATCCATCTTGTCGAAGGTGATGCAGACGGAATCCAGCGTGTCGGCGGCAAAGCCCATGCTCTCCAGCATCCCGCGGAGGATGCGGCGGTCGTTGATGTTGACGGTAAAGCCGTCGAAGCCGATGCCCAGCAGGGCGCGGGTGGTCACGTCGATGAGCTCGACCTCGGCGTTGGGGCTCTCGTCGCCCAGAATGTCGATGTCGCACTGGACGAACTCGCGCAGACGGCCCTTCTGGGGGCGCTCGGCGCGGAAGACGCGGTCGGTCTGGATGACCTTGAAGGGGTGGGGGAGCTTGTCCTTGTTGGCGGCGTAGAAGCGGCTCAGGGGCAGGGTCAGGTCATAGCGCAGACCCATGTCGGAGAGCTCTTTCGGGTCGCCGGAGTTCAGGGCGGCGGTGAGCTTGTCGCCGCGCTTGAGCACCTTGAAGATGAGGTTCAGGTTGTCGCCGCCGTCGGACTTGTCGAGGTTCTCCATGTCCTCCAGCATGGGGGTGGAGATGCGCTCGAAGCCGGATGCGCGGTAAGTCTCGAGAATTTTGCCCTGAATGTAGTCGCGCAGGGTCTGCTCGTTGGGCAGAAGGTCGCGCATACCTTTTAAGGCCTGAGTTTTCATAAGATAGTCCTCTTTCTGTATAGCCCTCTCAGTCGCGGATGGCAGATACTGAGCCGAACCTCTCAGTCTGCTTCGCAGACAGCTCCCCTACTAGGGGAGCCTCTGGCGAAGAGATAAAGTGTTCCGAAATGCCAAAGCCTCCCCTCGATAGGGGAGGTGGCACGGCGGAGCCGTGACGGAGAGGTTTAGGCACAGAAGCAACGCGACGAAAGAGATGTTTTTTATAATACCCTTCTAATTATAAAGGATACCGTCTTTTTGTCAATCAAAAAGGACACACTATTCTCTGAGGTGATGCACGAAATGCAGAAAACAAGACCCTGGGCCATCCTGGCGGCGGGTGCGGCCATCCAGGTATTGACAGGCCTGCCCGCCGCGTGGGGCGTGTTTCAAAGACCTGTCATGGAGGAATACGGCCTCAGCGAGCAGGGGGCAGGCTATGCCTTCGGGGTGCTCATCGCATTTTTCGGCATCGGGTGCGTCATCGGCGGCTTTCTGCAGGATAAGCAGGGGCCACGCTTTGCGGCTTTGTGGGGGACGGGCCTGCTCTGCGGCGGATTCTTCGCGGCGGCGGCTCTCCCGGCAGAGAAGGGGAGGGCTTTTTTCGGGGTGTTCAGCATCCCGGCGGGGCTCGGCACGGCCTTTCTCTATCCGTCCATCCAGTCCTGCGCCCAGAAGTGGTACAAGGGCCGGAAGGGCCTCGCCACCGGCGTCATCGGGGGCGCAGTGGGGTTGAGCGGAGCGTTCCTGACCGTCTTTGTCCGCACGGCGCTGCGGGGCTTCGGGCCGGTGCAGGGCATCCGGGGCGCGTTCTGGGCGCTGGGTGCGCTGACCCTGCCGGTCTGCCTCGCGGGCAGTGCGTTGCTGACCGACCCGCCGCCCGAAAAGCCTCAGCCCAGCCAGCAGGGAAAGGCCAAGGCCGCGCCGCCCCTCGACCTCTCGCCCCGGCAGATGCTTGGCACGCGGCAGTACTGGCTCTGCGCCGGAGCGGTCTGCTTTTCCACCCCGGCGGTGCTGCTGTTCAGCCCCATCATCCTGAAGCTTGGGATGGAGCGGGGGCTGGACGAGAGCGCCGCCCTCTGGGCCGTGGTGCTGGGCAGCGTGGGCAGTGCGGCCGGGCGGCTGCTGATGCCCCTGCTCAGCGATAAGATCGGCCGCCGCCCCACCGACCTCATCCTCTTCGGCGTGTCGCTGGGGCTTTCGGCGGCGTTCCTGTTTGCCCGGGGGTGGGCCGTCGTGGCAGTGTATGCGGGGCTGACGTTCTGCTACTCGGCACTGGCGGCGGTGCTGCCCGCCCTCTCCACCGATCTGTTCGGCCTGCCCCACGCCGGGGTGAACTACGGCTTTCTGGCGCTGGGCCAGAGCGTGGGAAGCCTTTTGTTCCCCTGCATCGCTGATTTCTGGGGATTCGAGCAGGGGCGGCACATCCTCGCCATCGCGGGCGCGGCGGCGGGCTTCGCCTGCATCTGGGCCGTCACGCCGGTGCGGCGGGGGGCGCCAGCGACATGCCCCCGGCGGCGGCGCCGCGACGCCGGTGCGGCGGGAGCCGCAGAAAAAACCGAATTGAGAAGTTGCGCTCCTGCGCAGAAAAACGAAAATGACAAAAAGATTGCGAAAAATTTGTCAGAAATGACTTGCAAATTGGGCCGACGTCCTCTATAATAAAACTGTGCGTGGTAGTACCGGGAGAGGCGCTGAAAAGAGAGCGGCGCGGCCCGGTCAATGCAAGGCGGCAGGGGAGAGAAGCTTCTGCCGCACGGCATCAATTTGTCAAAAGGAGAGTATGATTATGACCTATTCGCAGCAAGTACAGAATATGTGCCCGATCACCAAAGGTCCTAAGCATGGTCCGGCCCCCATCCCTGAAGAGGGCGCATGGGTCAAGGCCTATGAGGTCAAGGACATCAGCGGCTACACCCATGGTGTGGGCTGGTGCGCACCTCAGCAGGGTACCTGCAAGCTGTCTCTGAACATCAAGAACGGCGTCATCGAGGAGGCTCTGGTGGAGACCATCGGCTGCTCCGGCATGACCCACTCTGCTGCTATGGCAGGCGAGATCCTGCCCGGCAAGACCATTCTGGAAGCTCTGAACACCGACCTCGTCTGCGACGCCATCAACGTGGCGATGCGCGAGCTGTTCCTGCAGATCGTCTACGGCCGCAGCCAGACCGCTTTCTCTGAGGACGGTCTGCCCATCGGCGCAGGTCTGGATGACCTGGGCAAGGGTCTGCGCTCCATGACCGGCACCATCTTCTCCACCAAGGAGAAGGGCGTCCGTTATCTGGAGCTGACCGAGGGCTACATCAACAAGCTGGCTGTGGATGCCAACGGCGAGGTCATCGGCTATCAGTTCGTCAAGCTGGGCAAGATGATGGAGGACATCCGTCACGGCAAGACCCCCAACGAGGCTTACGAGAAGAACGTGGGTACTTACGGCCGCTTCAGCAAGGAAGCAGGCGCTGTCAAGTACATCGACCCGCGTGAGGAATAAGAGAGGAGGAACAACTCATGGCAACTTTTGAATCTATGGATCGCCGCATGCCGAAAATCGAGGCATGCCTGAAGGCCAACGGCCTCGAATCTCTGGACGCCTGCAACGAGATGCTCCTCGCTAAGGGCATCGACTGCGACAAGATCGTCCGCGGTGTGCAGCCCATCTGCTTTGATAACGCTGTCTGGGCTTACACCCTGGGTACCGCCATCGCCGTCAAGCGCGGCCTGACCGATGCTGCCGAGTGCGCAGCCGCCATCGGCGAAGGTCTGGAAGCTTTCACCATCCCCGGTTCTGTCGCTGAGCAGCGTCAGGTCGGTCTGGGCCACGGCAACCTGGGCGCTCGTCTGCTGAGCGAGGACACCACCTGCTTCGCTTTCCTGGCAGGCCACGAGTCCTTCGCCGCTGCTGAGGGTGCCATCGGCATCGCCCGCACCGCAAACAAGGTCCGCAAGACCCCCCTGCGCGTCATCCTGAACGGTCTGGGTAAGGACGCCGCTTACATCATCTCCCGTATCAACGGCTTCACCTATGTGCAGACCGAGTACGACATCCCCACCCAGACCCTGACCGTCGTCAAGGAGATCCCCTTCTCCGAGGGAGAGCGCGCAGCGGTCAAGTGCTACGGCGCCAACGACGTCATGGAGGGCGTTGCCATCATGAAGAAGGAGGACGTCCAGTGCTCCATCACCGGCAACTCCACCAACCCCGTCCGCTTCCAGCACCTGGTCGCCGGCACCTATAAGAAGTGGGCCATCGAGAACGGCAAGAAGTACTTCTCCGTCGCTTCCGGCGGCGGCACGGGCCGTACCCTGCACCCCGATAACGTCGCAGCCGGCCCCGCCAGCTACGGCCTGACCGACTCTCTGGGCCGCGTCCACGGCGATGCTCAGTTTGCAGGTTCCTCTTCTGTACCTGCACACGTCGAGATGATGGGCCTCATCGGCATGGGCAACAACCCGATGGTCGGCGCTACGGTCGCCTGCGCTGTCGCTGCCGCACAGGCCAACGCCTAAATCCTTTTCCCAAGTTCGGCAGAGGGGGCTGCTTGTAAAAGGGCAGTCCCCTTTTTATGCTGATAGATGTTCGCAACCACAAACCACGAAGCAAGCAAGAAAGGAAAAACATGAAGAAAGCTCAGATCAAGAAGAGCGTGTCTGCACTGGCTATGGCAGCGGTCATCGCGGTCAGCCTGTTTGGCTACGGCTGCGGTGCAAAGTCTGCCTCTACCAGTTCTGACGCGGGTGTATCCGGTGACTTCACCGGCACTGCCAAGGGCTTCGGCGGCGACGTTTCCGTCACCCTGACCCTGACCGACGGCGCCATCACCGGCTGCACCGCCGAGGGCAAGGACGAGACTCAGGGCGTCGGCTCTGAGGCCATCGCCCAGATGCCCGGCAAGATCGCCGAGAGCGGCAGCATCGCCGTGGACGGCGTGTCCGGCGCTACCGCCACCTCTACCGCCATCAAGGAGGCTGCTGCAGCTGCCCTGACCGCTGCCGGCCTGAACCCCGATGACTACAAGACCGCTGTGGAGAAGGACGCTGCCGCCGAGGACTCCACCGTTGAGGCCGACGTCGTCGTCGTCGGTGCAGGCGGCAGCCCACTGCTTGCCCTCGCGGCGCAGGCATGACTGCTGCCATCACCGCTGCCGGTGAGGGCAAGAGCGTCGTCGTCCTCGAGAGCCAGTCCATGGTGGGCGGCAACTCCGTCCGCGCCACCGGCGGCATGAACGCCGCCAAGACCGTCTATCAGGATGAGAACGAGTTCGGCGAGTCTGCCGGCGTCGAGAAGACCCTGAAGACTGCTGCCGAGAAGTACGCCGACAACGAGACCATCACCGCTCTGGCAAAGACCGTCTCCGAGCAGTGGGCTGCCTATCAGGCCAACCCCACCGGCTACTTCGACTCTGTCGAGCTGATGGAGCTGGATACCATGATCGGCGGCAAGGGCATCAACGACCCCGAGCTGGTCGAGACCCTGTGCGCAAACTCCGCTGACGCCATCGACTGGCTGGACGAGCACGGCATCACCCTGCACAACGTCTCCAGCTTCGGCGGTGCATCCGTCAAGCGCATCCATCGCCCTGTGAACGCAGAGGGCAAGACCGTTTCCGTCGGCTCCTACATGATCCCCCTGCTGCAGGAGAACTGCGAGAAGGCCGGCGTCAAGATGATGCTGGACACCACCGCAACGGAGATCCTGACCGATGCCAATGGCGCTGCCGTGGGCGTCAAGGCCACCGGTGCTTCCGGTGAGACCGTCACCGTCAACGCCAAGGCAGTCGTTCTGGCTACCGGCGGCTTCGGCGCAAACCTCGACATGGTCGTCAAGTACAAGCCCGAGCTGAAGGGCTTCATGACCACCAACGCCCCCGGCATCCAGGGCCAGGGCATCGAGATGGCACAGGCCATCGGCGCTGCTACCGTGGACATGGACCAGATCCAGATCCACCCCACCGTTGAGGCCAACACCGCTGCCCTCATCACCGAGGGCCTGCGCGGCGACGGCGCTATCCTCATCAACGAGGAGGGCAAGCGCTTCATCGACGAGGTCGGCACCCGCGACGTCGTCTCCGCCGCTGAGATCGCCCAGACCGGCAGCTACAGCTGGCTGGTCGTCGATCAGGCCATGGCCGATGCTTCCAGCGTCATCCAGGGCTACATCAAGAAGGGCTACACCGTCACCGGCGCTACCTACGAGGAGCTGGGCAAGGCTATGGGCGTCGATGCCGCTGCCTTCGCAGAGACCATGGAGAAGTGGAACGGCTACGTTGAGGCCAAGAATGACCCCGACTTCGGCCGCACCAGCTTTGCAAACAAGCTGGATACCGCTCCGTACTACGCCATCAAGGTCACCGCCGGTGTCCATCACACCATGGGCGGACTGAAGATCAACGCCAACACCGAGGTGCTGAACGAGAAGGGCGAGGTCATCCCCGGCCTGTTCGCAGCAGGTGAGGTGACTGGCGGCGTCCACGGTGCAAACCGTCTGGGCGGCAACGCTGTTGCTGACTTCACCGTCTTTGGCCGCATTGCCGGTGCCGCTGCCAGCGACTACGCCGCATGAGCACCCGCAAGCAGCCCGAGCCGGCAAAAGGCGCAAAACGCCTGAGCTGGAAGGCGAACCTCCTCTTCGCAGCCGTCATCCTGACGGCAGCTGCCCTGCTGGTCTTTCTGCTGCGTCCGCGCAGCAAGGCGGAACCGCTGGCAGCAGTCGTGGACTTCGGCGGCGGCATCACCGAGGTGCTGCCGCTGGATAGGGACTACGATTACCTGTACGATGTGGGCAGCTATGTCGTTCATTTACAGGTAAAAGACGGCACCATCTCGTTTCAGGACAGCCAATGCCCGGACCATGTCTGTGAGCAGTTCGGCCGGCTGAGCGAGAAAGGTGCATGGGCGGCCTGCGTCCCTGCCGGGGTGTATGTGCAGCTGGCTCCGCTGAGCGAGGCCGAAGCCGCATCCTGACAAGATCATCCGAGACACCCGCAATGTTCTGTAAAGGACACTGCGGGTGTCTTTTTTGCATAAAAACCGGAAATAATTTTGTAAATAAAGGGTGAAATGAAATTTGGACGCTTGTGTATTTCAGAAAAATGCGATACACTACCAATAACGGATTTTTCGTGCAAAAGGGTCACGCTGCCCTTTTGCATACCATAGGAGGAAAAGCATGATCTGGAAAAAGAAAAAGGATGCGTCCGCTGAGGCTGCTGAAGCCGCAGAAGCCAAGTCCGGTGCGTCTGCATTCGCCAAAAAGAACTGGAAATGGCTCGTGCCGGTGGTCGTCGCGGCGGCAGCGGGCGCTGTCTTTCTTATAAGCGGCGGCGGGAATAAAGCTGCCAGCCGCGATGTGACCTACGCCGAGACGACGCCCGTCCGTCAGGATGTCTCCAACTCCCTGAGCGGCACCGGCACGCTGAACCCGGCCAATACATATACCGTCAAGTCTCTGGTGGACGGCAAGATCCTCACCGGCGGCTTTGAAGAGGGCGATAAGGTGGAAGAGGGCGATGTGCTCTACACCATCGACAGCTCGGACGCCTCCACCAATCTGGAAAAGGCCAGCATTGCCCTGCAGCAGGCCCAGCGCAGCTACGACAAGACCGTAGACCTCCAGTATGTCCGCGCAGAGGTGGACGGCACGGTCAGCAGTCTCAAGGTCGCAAAGGGCGACCAAGTGACCAGCGGCCAGGAGGTGGCGGTCATCCGCGACAGCTCCAAGATGCTGCTGAACCTGCTGTTCCCGGCAGCCGACGCCGCCAACTTCTCGGTGGGCCAGAGCGCCGACGTGGTGCTGGACGGCACCTTTGAGACGCTGAAAGGCACCATCACCGCCATCACCGGCACCGACGAGCTGAGCACCGGCAACCTGCTGGTGCGCACCGTCACCATCCGGGTCAACAATGCCGGCGGTCTGACCACCGCTCAGGCCGCTACCGCCAGCGTCAACGGCGTCAGCTCCATCGCCTCCGCCACCTTTGCCTATCAGGCAGAGCGCACCCTGACCGCTCAGGCTGGCGGCACCGTTTCCGCCATCAATGTGCAGGAGGGCGACGCGGTCTCCAAGGGCGACATCCTCATCGAGCTGACCGGCGACGATCTGACCGAATCCATCCAGTCTGCTTCCGAGTCCCTGCGCAGCGCCGAGATCTCGATGCAGAACCAGCAGGACAATATGTCCAACTACACCATCACCTCGCCCATCAGCGGCACCATCATTGAGAAGGACGCCAAGCAGGGCGACGCCCTGACCTCCGGCAGCACCCTCTGCGTCATCTACGACCTGAGCTATCTGGAGATGGTCATCAATGTGGATGAGCTGCAGATCGGCGCATTGTCCGTGGGCCAGAAGGTCCAGATCACCGCTGACGCTGTGGCGGACAAGACCTATGTCGGCACAGTCACCCGTGTATCCATGAAGGGCAGCTCCAGCGGCGGCACCACGACTTACCCCATCACCATCCGCATCGACAACACCGACGGCCTGCGCCCCGGCATGAACGCCAACGCTGAGATCGTTGTGGCCGAGGCCAACAACGCCCTCGTCGTGCCGAATGCTGCCGTTATCCGCGGCGGCTATGTGCTGGTGAGCAAGAAGTCTCCCAGCGCAGCCAATGCGGTGGAGGACATGGACGCACCGGAGGGCTATGTCTACGTCAAGGTCGAGACCGGCGTCAGCGACGACAGCTACACCGAGATCAAGAGCGGCCTGCAGGAGGACGACACGGTGGCCTACGACACCAGCTCTGTGTCGTCGGATGACTATTACAGCGACAGTCACAGCGACAGTATCTGGTAAGGAGGTGCCTCATGAGCGCTCTGATCGAATTTGAGCAGGTGTGCAAGTATTATCAGATGGGCGATACGCTGGTAAAGGCCGCCGACCACATCACGATGAAGATCGAGAAGGGGGAGTTCGTGGCCATCGTGGGCCAGTCCGGTTCGGGCAAGTCTACCTGCATGAACATCATCGGCTGTCTGGACGTCCCCACCCACGGCATCTACCGGCTCAATGGCCGGGATGTGGGCAAGATGAACCGGGACGAGCTGGCGGATGTGCGCAACGAGATGCTGGGCTTCATCTTCCAGCAGTATAACCTTCTGCCCCGACTGAACCTTCTGGAAAATGTGGAGGTGCCGCTGGTCTACGCCAACATCTCCCGCGCCGAGCGCCACAAGCTGGCCAAGGATGTGCTGGAAAAGGTGGGTCTGGGCGACAAGCTCAAGAACCTGCCAAACCAGCTTTCCGGCGGCCAGCAGCAGCGCGTTTCCATCGCGCGGGCTCTGGTGCGCAACCCGGCGGTCATCCTCGCCGACGAACCCACCGGCGCTCTGGACTCCCACACCGGCCGCGAGGTCATCGGGATGCTTCAGCAGCTCCACAGCGAGGGCCATACCGTGGTGCTCATCACCCACGACAATTCCATCGCCGTGCAGGCGGAGCGTATCATCCGTCTGGAGGACGGCCAGGTGGTGTACGACGGCGATGCCCACGCGCCTGAGGCTGTCGTGCAGCCCGCTCTGTCCGACGAAGCGGCACAGGAGGAAGCGAAATAATGGTATTAGAGACTTTCCGCCAGGCACTGCAGAACGTCTGGAGCAATAAGCTGCGCACGTTTCTGACCATGCTGGGCATCATCATCGGCGTCATGGCGGTCATCGTCATCGTCGGTCTGGGCAACGGCATGACCAGAAGCATGCGGGACAGCTTTTCCGCATTGGGAACCAACACCCTCTCCATCCAGATATGGGGCTATGGCTCCCGCACTGCGACGGTGGATGATTTGTACGACATCGTCAAAAAGAACCCCAAACTGCTTTCCTCCGTCTCGCCGCAGCTGGATTTCAGCGACAACACCCCCAAGGTGGGGACTACGACCTACCGCTACAGCGGAATGTACGGCGTGGATGAAAGCTACATCGAGATGAAAGGCTACACCCTTGCCAAGGGCCGGAACATCCAGTATATGGACATCGCAGACAACAAGCAGATCTGCGTCATCGGCGATTACATCAACCGCACGGCCTACGGCGGAAATGCGGTGGGCCAGACCATCAAGCTTGGCCCCTATAAGTTCCGCATCGTGGGCGTGCTGAAGGCCAAGATCTCCAACCCCGACCAGCAGGAGGGCAGCGACGACGACAGCGTCTACCTGCCCTACACCACAGCCATGCGCCTTTCCAACGAAAGCTCGCCGGACTCCTACTCCGCCATCATGGTGGACGAGAGCCAGGCCAACGAGGCCAAGGCTGCGGTGGAGCAGGGACTGTATGACATCTTCAAGAGCGACAGTGCTTACTACGTCTACAGCGCCAGCGAGTGGCTGGAAGAGATGAACAAGATGATCAACATGGTCATCGTCATCCTCACCGGCATCGCCAGTATCTCGCTGCTGGTGGGCGGCATCGGCATCATGAACATCATGCTGGTGTCCGTCACCGAGCGCACCCGTGAGATCGGCATCCGCAAGGCCATGGGCGCGAAGGAAAGGACCATCCTGGCCCAGTTCGTCACCGAGGCGGCTACTACCTCGGCTTTTGGCGGCACACTGGGCATCGTCCTCGGCTACATCGTGTCGGCCATCGCCAATCAGGTGCTTCCCATGTTCACCGACGGCATGAACATCACGGTCAGTCCGTCCTTCAACTCCATCGTGGCAGCTTTCGGCATCTCGGTGTTCATCGGAGTGCTGTTCGGCTATCTGCCCGCAAAACGCGCCGCGCGGCTCAACCCCATTGACGCACTCAGATATGATTAACCTCTCCGAAATGCGTAAGGCTCTCCCTTTGAGGAAAGACTTCCCCCGGCCGGGGGAAGATGTCGCGCAAGCGACACAAGGGGGAGTCTGTCACCGAAGGTGACTGAGAGGGCAAGGATGCTCTTCTTTTGTCAGGCGGCTTGCCCTCTCCGTCTCGCATTCGCTCGCCACCTCTCCCAAAGGGAGAGGCTTTGCGATGATCTCAACAAGGAGTAACACAATGAAAAAACGTCTTCTCGCATTTCTGCTGGCGGTCAGCATCGCGGTGTCGATGCTGGTGATGCCGGCATCGGCTGCGGGCAACAACACCGCCGTCCAGTTTGCCATCACGCTGGGTGCCATGGATTCCGAGCAGTCCGGCGCACTGGATGCAGCCGTGACCCGCGGCGCATTTGCCAGAATGCTGACCTCTTACTCTACCTACCGGGAGAGCGTCTCCTCCCAGGGGGCAGTGGGGACCCTCTACACCGACCTGCCCGGCTCCTCGGCATGGGCGCCCTATGTCCGCATCGCTGTGCAGCAGGGCTGGATGAACGGCTACACCGACGGCAGCTTCCGTCCGAACAATGCCGTCACGCTGGAAGAAGCCTGCACCGCAGTGCTCAAGCTGATGGGCTATAAGATGACCGACCTGAGCGGCGCGTTCCCCAACGCCCAGCTCAACAAGGCCGGCGAGCTCGGCCTGCGTGCCGGCCTCGACCGCCGTCAGGGCGAAGCGATGAACTACGAGGACTGCGCCGTCCTGCTCTACAATGCCCTCACCGCCAACAACGCCAGCGGTTCGGCCTACGGCACGACCCTGGGCTTTACCGTGAGCAATGGTCAGGTGGACGGCTCCACCATCCTGCTCAGCAGCCTGAAAGGCCCCTTCGTGGCTTCGGAGAGCACGGTGCTGCCCTTCGTCCCTGCCAGCGTCTACCGCAACGATAAGGTCTCCGGCTCCGCAGAGCTGAACAAATACGACGTCTACTACTACAGCGAGAGCCTCAAGACCCTGTGGGTCTATACCCGCCGTGCCGCAGGCCGCATCACCGAGGTGTCTCCCTCGGCCAGCGCTCCCGCTTCCATTACGGTGGCAGGCACGTCCTACACGCTGGGCAGCACGGCCATTGCTTCCCAGGTGTCCTCCCTCAACGGCGGCGGTGTCGGCCAGGTGGTCACTCTGCTGCTGGGCATGAACAATGTGGCCGCAGGCATCATCACCGGTGAGGAGGCCGACGAGGTCTTTTACGGCGTGGTGCAGTCGTCCGCCCGCAACCTCATCGACGAGGACAACAGCGCCGATGTGCTTCAGACCGTCAAGGTCCTGTGTACCGACGGCCTTGCCCGCGAGGTGAACGTAGACAAAAGCCTGAACTTTCCCACCGGCTGGCTGGTGGAAGTGCGGGTCAGCCCCGAAGGCGAGAGCGTGGAAAAGATCAATCAGCGCTCCGTCAGCGGCACTGTGAACGAGAACGCCACCGCGCTGGGCGATAGGGCTCTGGCGGATGACGTGCAGATCCTTGATACGAGTACAGGGGGTGTGGCTGGGACGGTTCGTCCCAGCCGCCTATCGGGGGTAAACTTAAAGGCTTCCGATGTCCGCTACTACACCACCAACCCGCAGGGGCAGATCGACAAGCTCATCCTGAACGACGTGACCGGTGACTTGTGGCACTACGGTGTGCTGGACGATGTGAAGAACATCGCCACGAACTACAGCACCCTTCTCAGCGCCATCGAGGCTCAGCCGGGCGACGGCACCATTGATACCGATGCAGTCGTCAGTCAGGTGAAGAGCATCATGGTACCCACCACCACAGAGATCCTGTGGGGCGTTATCTCCGGCGACATCCTCAGCACCGCGTGGGAACGCCTGACCAGCAACACCGGCGCACTTCTGGGCATCGGCTTCCAGCAGATCGCCAAGATCACCGGCACTCCCTTCAGCCAGATATTCGACTTCATCGGCAGCGGTGCGACCTATATCGGCTACGTCAGAGGCCAGCAGGTCAGTCTGAGCACCTCCATCAAGTATCCTGTGCTGGCCGGCGGCATCGCGGTCTGCCAGGAGACGACCGGCGCTGTCCGCAACATGGTGCAGCTGATGCCCATGAAGATTGACAAGGTGGGTGCGGCCAGCGTCCTTTCCTCCAAGGGCGAAAGGTTTGAAATGGACGATGATACGCAGGTCTACCTGTGGTACAAGGGCCAGTATTACTACACCAAGCTCACTTCCGTCAACTCCGATGATTACTACCTTACCGGCTGGTACGACAACTTTGGCTGTGCGGCTGGCAAAAAGGTGCGTATCATCGTCGCCGTCAAGAAAGACTGATGACGGGCTACTACAGCTGCCCCGCGCGGCTTGCCCGGCAGATGCGCCAGCTGCTTTTCCCGAGGCGGTGTCCCTGCTGCCGCAGGGTGCTGGGAACGCTGCCGTTCTGTGAGGTGTGTACACCGCGGCTGGAAGAGCTGCGCCGCGGCCCGGTCATGCGGCTGGACGCGAGCCGCCAACATCCGTCGTTCCGGCA
>OBYS01000511.1_pt1 | contig 24899 bp, 25 predicted proteins | sample 1476791 | NCBI WGS metagenome assembly OBYS01 (sample SAMEA2580205, study PRJEB22360) | human gut metagenome | biome: human gut; feature: human-associated habitat; material: faeces | place: Denmark | collected 2008/2010
AAGCCGTAACGGCCGTTGGGCTCTTTTGGCGCCAGCCCTTCTCGACCCGCACGCATTTGCTTAAAGCAACAACTTTCCCGATCGATGTAATCACCAAATCAAAACGTGTACATCAGCCACCAAAGATGCCGAAAAATGTCGTTTTTGGTGACTGATGTACACAATTGCAGAATACAGCGCAGCTCAGAACCACCCTCCACATGTCTGGACTCTCTATGCTTGCGCTGGATAGACATCGCCAGAACGGGTATAGTATCGATAGTTTTGTCGTTTACCAGCGGGGGAGTCCTGTGGGCATCAAAAAGAAGATCAAAAAGGAGCTTATCGGCACTTCCGATTACCCGTCGAATAAGATCTTCACGATCTCCAATTTCATTACCTTCACGCGCCTGATCCTCACGCTGGTCTTCCTGTACCTGTTTGTGACGGACAACAACCGTGTCGTCGCCATCGTCATCTATGCCATCGCGGCCTCCACCGACTGGATGGACGGCCAGATTGCCCGCATGACCAAAACGGTCTCGTGGCTCGGCAAGATTATGGATCCCATCTGCGACCGTGCGCTGCTATTTACCGGCGTACTGGGCCTGGTGGTCCGCGGCGAGCTTCCCATCTGGGTCTGCGTGCTCATCATTGGTCGCGATATCTACCTTGGTATCGGCACGCTCATCGTGCGCCACTATCACCGCCGCCCCATCGACGTCGTCTTTCCCGGCAAGATTGCCACGGCGCTGCTCATGACCGGCTTCTCGCTCATGCTGTTGGGCTTTCCCACTGTGGACGGCTGGCATCTGCTACCCGCCACGCTCACGGCCTTCCCGGGCCTCAACGGCAGCCCGGTACCGCTCGGCATCTTCTTCGTGTATGGCGGCGTCATCTTCTCCATGCTCACCGCTGTCATCTATTCCATTAAGGGTGGAGCGGCCATTAAACAGGCTGTCGCGCATCCCGAGGACGAAGACATCGACTTTCTTAACCCCGAAATCGAAGACTAAGCCATTGGGGTATGATTACGTACAGTTCATTCTTTGCGGCATGTCCGCGTTAAGTTAGGGGTTGTCATGGACAACATGGTTAACAATATGCCTCAGAACGATAAGGCCTCAGACGCCACCTGCGTTTTCCGCGTTCCTTCGAGCGATGTCACCGTTCCCGACCTCATGGCCAACGTGCGCATCACCGCGCCCGTGTTGTCTATCGTCAAGGGCCCGCAAACCGGCGCCGCCTTTGAGCTCGAGGACAATGTGACCACCATCGGCCGCGATCCCGCCAACGGCATCTTCCTCAACGACATGACCGTGTCGCGTAGCCACGCGCGCATTATTCGCGAGGGTCTGGGTGCCCGCATCGAGGACCTGGGCTCGCTCAACGGTACGTGGGTTGACGGCGCTATCGTCAACGGCGCCCCGTTGCACGATGGCTCTTCCGTCCAGATCGGTACGTTTACGCTCATCTACCACGAGAGCACGCCGGAGCGCATCGAAACCGGTGAGTAGGGCATGGCCGAACACAATTATCTGAGTATCGGCCAGGTCGTCAATCTACTTCGAGGCGCATACCCCGATCTTTCGAACTCAAAAATTAGATTTCTCGAAGATGAGGGGCTCATCACCCCTCATCGTACGCCTAAGGGATATCGTCAGTACTCCAAAGAGGACGTTGACCGCCTGGAGGTCATTCTGCACCTCCAGAAGACTCGCTACATGCCGCTCAACGTGATCAAGCAGCGCCTGGAAAACGCCACGGACCTGTCTACGCTCGCCTACGAGGTGGGCCTGTTGTCCGATGTTCCGCTTAAGACGGAGCCCAAGGAGACCAAGCAAAAGCTGCATCCCATCGAGACGATTCCCGACATGCTCGGTGTTGAGATCTCGTTTATCCGCTCCCTTGCCGAGAACGATCTTATTCGCATCATCAAGAGCCCGCAGAACCGAGAACTCGTCGATGGCCGAGATTTCCCGATTATCCGTTACTGCTCGGAGCTGTCGCGCTTCCACATTGAGCCGCGCAACCTGCGTCAGTACGTATCGTCGGCAAACCGCGAGTCTTCGATGTTTGAGCAGGTTCTCGTGAGCATGCTCGGCATGGATACCTCCGATGACGAGCGCGACGCCAAGCTCGAGCGCGCTTTTAAGAAGCTGCACGACCTCACCGAGGGTGTGCACACCGCGCTCCTTAAGAACCGTGTCTTTGAGTCGCTCAATGCCGTGGTCGAGGACGCTGACATCGATGCTCTCGATGAGGAGATCACGCGTTCCGAGTCCACCAAGGCTAAAAGCGAAGAGACATCTACCTCCGCGGTCCCCGTGCGTGAGGAATCCCTCGTGCAGCCTCTCAAGGTTGTCGCCCCCTCGCACGCAGCCACCGCCAGCGCGAACAAATAGACGCTGCCGCCAAACATCCTCTCCTGAAAGGTCACGCCATGTACGACTTCGAATCTCATATCGTCGATATCCCCGACTATCCCGAGCCCGGAGTCGTCTTTAAGGACATCACGCCGCTCTTTGGCAATCCCGAGGCCCTGAAGGCCATGGTGGATGCCCTGGCCGAACATTTTGCCGGCATGGGCATTACCAAGGTCGTCGGCCCCGAGGCTCGTGGCTTTATGGTGGGCGTGCCCGTGGCCGTCGCACTGGGCGCCGGCTTTGTGCCCGCACGCAAGCCGGGCAAGCTGCCGCGCAAGACGGTAAGCGAGAGTTACGAGCTCGAATATGGCACCGACTCTATCGAGATCCACGCCGATGCTATCAGCTCTAAAGATACCGTGTTGATTCTGGACGACTTGGTCGCGACGGGCGGAACCGTCGAGGCAACAGGTAAACTGGTGCGAGATATGGGCGCAAAGCTTGTGGGTTACGGTTGTATCCTCGAGCTTGCGTTTCTCAACCCGCGCAAGAAGCTCACGCCTTCTAACGAGGACGTTGAGCTCTTTAGCCTGGTAACGGTGGACTAGCCGCTACCCTTAGATACCGGAAAGGAAGCTCCATGCGCACAGCAAACACGCACAGAAACATGGCACGCTGCGCTGCTACGGCAACCCTCGCTTGTGTTTTGGGCCTGGGCCTCGTGGCTCCGGCCTACGCCGATACCGCATCCGACCTTGCCGCTGCTCGTACTAAACTCGAGCAGATCGGCACGCAAACCCAGCAAATTCATGAAGAACTCTCCGCACAGACGCAGGAGCTTGATCAGACTGCAGGCGAGATCACGCAAAAGCAGCAAGAGATTGCGGAGGGTCAGGCAAAGCTTTCGAGCTACGTTGCCGGTGAGTACAAGACCGGCGGTCTGAGTCTCCTTCAGGTTCTGACGGGCGTCGACGATCTGGGCGACATGCTCAACCGTCTGTTCTACTACGGCAAGGTTTCCGACAAGCAGGCCCAGACCATTCAGGAGGTCAAGGACCTTAAGCAGCAGCTCACCGATAAGCAGACGGAGCAGGAGAAGAACGTCGCCGCAACGCAGAAGAAGGTCGACGAGCTCAATGCCCAGCAGGCTGAGGCCCAGAGTGTCGTGAACTCCCTGGATTCACAGCTGCAGGCCGAGCTTGCCGCCGAGGCCGAGGCCAACGCCGCGCTTCAGGCTGGCATCAATGCCAGCACCGCCGAAAAGGCCACGGTAAGCAACGATACCGCCGGTACGACCGAGAATACCCCCGCGCCCACACCTGCTCCCACGCCGCAGCCTTCGACGCCCGCTCCTGCTCCCACGCCGCAGCCTTCAACTCCCGCTCCGGCTCCGACGCCTTCCGCACCGAGCCAGTCCGTTGACGGTGGTACCGTTGTTTCGCGCGCCTACAGCAAGCTCGGTTGTGCTTATTCTTGGGGCGGCATTGGGCCGAACAGCTTTGACTGCTCCGGCTTTGTGAGCTACTGCCTAACCGGCCGTTATTGCCGTCTTGGCACCACGGGCAACTTCATGGGCTGGACCCGCGTGTCCGATCCCCAGCCTGGTGATGTCGTGGTTAACTCTTACCACACCGGCATCTACATTGGTAACGGCCAGATGATTCATGCTTCCGACTACAGCACGGGTGTTATCATCAGCTCCGTTGCCGCCGGCATGAACAACAATTACATTTTCGTACGCTACTAGGTGTTCTAACTCAGCAAACGAAAGTGGACCTCGTATCCTTTGGGTGCGAGGTCCATTCTTTTATCTCGACCGTAAGTTTTGCGTGTAAGCAACAATCTAGTTTTGAATACTAGATATGCACAGCGTCTGTCCAAAAGATAGCTATAATTGTTGAGGAACAACTAGAAAGGACCCTCAATGAGCTGGGCACTTATCTCCGATTCAAGCTGCAATCTTCGCGATTGGCAACCAACCGCACCCCATACCACCTTTGCATTTGCACCCCTTAAGATCCGAGTGGGGGAGCGTGAATTTATTGACGACCTCTCGCTCGATGTTCACGAGCTTAACTGCGCCGTACAGGCGGAGTCGAAGGCCTCTTCGAGCGCTTGTCCCAGCGTAGGGGAGTGGGCCGAGCTCTTTAAGCTCGCCGACAAGACGATCTGCATGCCCATCTCGGAGGGTGTCTCTGGAAGCTATAATGCAGCCGCGACGGCACGCGATATGGTACTTGCCGAGGAGCCCAATCGTCAGATTCACCTGGTTAATTCGCGGGCAGCAGGCGGCAAGATGGATCTGATCTTCTTACTGTTTGATCGTTATCTTGCAAGCAACCCGGACGTTTCCTTTGAGGACGCCTGCGCTTACTTCGATAGCTTGGAGCAGAACAGCAAGATTCTCTTTAGCCTGTGTAATTACGAGAACCTTGCAAAGGCTGGACGCATTCCTAAGGCAGCCGGCGTCATTGCCAACAAGCTCAATATCCGCATTTTGGGCACGGCGAGCGAAGCGGGCAAAATTGAACTCGTTGGGCACACGCGCGGCGAAAAGAAGATGCTCAACAAGATTATTGACACCATGGAAGCCGAGGGTTTCACGGGCGGCGAGGTCGTTATCGACCATGTCGAGAATGAGGCGGGCGCCCAGGCACTTGCCAGTCGTATTGTGGAGCATTGGCCCGGCTCCAAGACCATTATCATGCCCTGCAACGGACTGGATTCATACTATGCCGAGATGCACGGGCTCATTATCGGCTACGGGATGGGCGTTGCTTCGGGCCGATAAAATCCAACTAAACAAAAACACGGGCGGGACAAAGTGTCTGATGGCTCTTTGTCCCGCCCGTCTTGTACGTCGGCCAGCTATTTAAACCCATTGAACTTTAGATAGCTCATCAGATACGCCTTCGATACAAAAGACGAAACCGCACTGCGCACGAGCAGCGACTCGCGCGTGACCTGATGAGCCGTATCGGGAACAGGAACCTGCTCAATTGAAAAAGCCGCACGAATCGATGCCTCGAGCTGATCAATCACATAATCAAAGGCGGTCGGTGCATCGTAGCTCAAGCGCTGAATGTTAAAGAGTGCCTGAACCGCAGCGATAGGCAGCACCTGTTTAAAGATACAAATGGAGATGAGACGCGCAATCTGCTCGCGACCATATTGCTTTTTTACCGGAGCGGGAACGAGGCCGACCTTTACGTAGTTATTGATCATCGATGGCGTAATGACGGGCTGCTCCACACAAATCGAAAGCGGCTCCATCCACAGCTCGATGTACTCAATGACCTGGTCACGGTAGAGCGTTACATTCGGCAACTGGTTATAGCGCGGCAAGCTGAGTGTATTGAGTTTACGGACTATATCAGACTGGATAAATGCATCAGGTAGCACCGTGGGCTGAATATCCTCTGGGCTAATGCTAACCGACGTATCGGACATAGGAATGACATGTTTAACGTGATTCATATGGTACCTCCGTTCGTTTTAAATATTGTATTCTAGATAATCTAGTTTTGCATACCACAATGAACGGTATGATCGTCGGCTTTAGCTCGGGTCCGGCCGCAGGATAACTGGCTTGTTTTTACACAACAAAACGTCCAGCAGCAACGTTGCCTCAAGCTCGTTACTGCTGGACGTTTAAGTAACATAACAACCTTACATAAGATATATTATCGTACTTATCAGCGTAAGAAAGCGTATGCGCTGGTAGCGGCTATGGCTCCGTCCGAAACAGCGGTCACAACTTGGCGTAAACGCTTGGAACGGATATCGCCGGCAGCAAATAAGCCAGGCGTGCGGGTTGCCATCGATTCGTCGGTCAAAATACCGCCGTCGGGCGCCAGTTCAACCAGATGCTCTACAAGCTCGGTATGGGGCTGTGTGCCAGCAAAGACAAAGATACCAAACGAGCCGGGATCGAAGGACTCGGAATAGGTTTCACCGGTAGCGTTTTCCTTAAACATAATAGTCATGGGCATGGCCTCGCCCGATAGTTCCACGATACTAGTTTGGTACCTAACTGAAATATTATCTTTTGCGAGCACCTTTTGAACCACGCCATCAGGAGCCCGGAACTGATCGCGGCGCAAGACGATGGTCACGCTGCTGGCGATTTCTGACAAGAACAGGGCTTCCTCACAGGCAGCATTACCGCCACCGATGACAAAGACCTGTTTACCGCGAAAGAACATGCCATCGCACGTCGCGCAATAAGAAACGCCACGACCGCGATACGTATCCTCGCCAACAAAACCAGCAGATCGCGGCGTGGCACCCATGCAAGCGATAACGCTCGAGGCCAGCGTATCGCCCATATCGTGATGCACCGTAAACAGCGCCGCATCCGCATCGTAATCGATACCCGTAACCATGCTCCATGTAACCTGTGCTCCCAGGCCCTCTGCATGTTGCTGAAACCGCTCGCCGAGTTCGGCGCCACTCAAGAGCGGAATGCCCGGATAGTTCTCGACCTCATTGGTTGTGGCGATCTGTCCTCCCGACATACCTTGCTCAATCACGGTCGTCGTTAGGTTGGCGCGCGCCGCGTAAATGGCTGCAGCATAGCCCGCAGGCCCGCCGCCGATAATAGCAACATCGATCGGCTGATGGGTAGTCATGAAAAGACCTCCTGTCGAAGGATTGGCGTTCTTTGCGCTCATACCCAAATTTATGCGAACGTGACACTCATGCACTACAATGATTCTCTGTGAAACAAAGATGAAGGGGAGATATCGATGGATCAGACGCAGACGAGCGACGACGCTCCCCTGCTCACGCACAGCACTCCCCAATCGGAACAAACCACGCTCTTGGCTCAGCAAAAACCTCTCGTGACTATCGTGCACGCCTCGGTCGGCTCGGGCCACCAGGCCGCCGCAAATCAGCCGATGTGCCCGCCCCGGTCGCCGCGGGCGAAAAGGCCGCCGCAAATGCGATTGCGCAGGCATTCGACCTCATCCGCGGCACCAATGGCATCCCAGAGGATGTTGAGATTGAAGTGCTCGATATCCTTGATTTTGGACGCATAAAATTCGACGGCAACAAAACGGCCGCCTCGTTTACCGGCGCCACGCGCCCAATCTATGACTTGACCTGGCGTTATACCCTTACCGGACACCTGCTTTGGGGCGGTGGCACGGCATGGTCGCGCATCATGTTCCCCGCATTTAACGAATACGTTCGAACTCGCAGGCCCATTGCCGTGGTAGCCACACATATCACGGCAGCCAACGTCGCCGTCGGCGCGCGCGTCATTACGGGCATCGACTATCCCGTCATTTGCGTACCGACCGATTACGAGGTCGAGGGCTGGTGGCCCCATAAGGACACCGACCTATTCTGCGTGGCAAACGAGTTTATGGCCGAAACACTCCGACCCCGTAAGGTTCCCGAGGCAAAGATCCGCATTACGGGCATCCCCATTCGCGCCGGGTTTGATACGGACTACAATCGCGAGGAAGAACTCGAGAAGTTCAATCTCCCCACAGACAAGCTCGTTGTGCTGGTAATGGCCGGGGCCAGTTTGCCTCAACCGTACGTTCGCTTTCGCGCTGAGATGGACCGCACCCTCCCCTTCCTGCGCAGCTTCGAGGACATGCACTTTGTCTTTTTGCCGGGCAAGGATGCCGAATATGCCACCCGTCTCAAAACGCTTTTCGATGCCATGAAACTCGAGAACGTCACGGTTCTTGACTATGTCGATGACATGGCAGCGCTTATGCACGGCTGTGACCTGGCAATCCTCAAATCTGGCGGACTCACTGTTACCGAATGCCTGTGCGCACACCTGCCGATGATCCTATTGGGCAAGTCATATGGCCAGGAAAAGGCCAACACCACCATGCTCACCGGCATGGGCGCCAGCATGCATGTCACCACCGCACGCGAGCTCATCGTGACACTGCGCCATCTCCACGATCATCCCGAATCGCTCAAGGCACTACTCATTAACGGCGAAGTGCTGCGCCGTCCACGCGCAGCCGAGGATATCGCCATCGCAACCATGGAACTTGCAGGCAAGCCCCAAAAGCGCAAACGAGCCTTCTGCCGCTTCTACTGGGGCGAAAAACCTGCGCATATCCGCTAGCCGAAAGTTCGCTGCTCGGCGGGAGCCGCCCATATATCATTCCATGCTCAAACATTCTCGCGGGGCGCTCGCATCCCTCCCGCCCACCTCTCACACATATCATTCCATGCTCAAACATTCTCGCTTCGCTTCGCTCGCTGCGAAACTGCGCGTGGAACGATATGTGTGAGAGGTGGGCGGGCGTCTACTCGCTTGAAAACAATAATCAATCTTTCTGATATGCAGATGCGACAAAGGAGCAATCCCTTTGCCGCATCTGCAAACTGCAATTAATTACTTTGGTTCACCTTTGCAACTTCTAATGTGAGGATCCGGCGCAGCTTGTAGTGCGTAAACGCAGCTGACCGGCCCGACCCGCCTATATATCGTCCCACGCGCAGTTTCGCAGCGAAGCGAGAATGTTTGAGCATGGGATGATATATAGGCGGGTCGGGCCGATCAGCGGAAAGTACGTAAACGACTAGGATACGCCGCTAGAACCGAAACCGCCGGCTCCTCGATCAGTTTCGTCTAGTTCTTCTACTTCTACGAGATTGACCGTGGGGACTTCTTGGATGACGAGTTGGGCGATGCGGTCGCCTTTGTTGATCTGGATATTGTTGGTGGGATCTAGGTTGATGAGGATGACCTTAAGCTCGCCTCGATAGTGGGCGTCGATGAGACCAGGTGTGTTGACTATAGACAGGCCCTGCTTAATGGCTAGACCGCTGCGGGGTTGGACAAAGCCGGCGTAGCCATCGGGCAGCGCAATGGCCAAACCAGTGGAGACCAAACGACGCTCAAAGGGCTTGAGGGTGCAGTCTTCGTTGGCGCGGAGGTCAAGACCGGCATCTGTGGGGTGAGCGTATTTGGGAAGCTCGACCGTGGGATCGAGTCGCTTAATGATAACGGTAATGTTGGACATGAAATCACCTTAGCTTGTCGAGCTCTTGCAAAAACTCGTCGACGTCTTTGAAATCGCGATAGACCGAGGCAAAGCGAATGTAGGCCACCTTGTCGATCTTGGCCAGGCGCTTGAGCACCATATCGCCCAGTTCGTGGGACGTTACAGCCGTCAGCGTACGCGAACGCAGCTCCACCTCGATATCATCGATGATCTCGTTGAGCTTTTTCGTATCGATATCGCGCTTAATCGTGGCGCGCATCAGGCCGACCAGCAGCTTGTTGCGATCGAACCGCTGCTTAGACCCGTCGGATTTGATAACCTCGATGGGATCTTCGCAGCGCTCGAACGTCGTAAAACGATAATTGCACGAACAGCATTCGCGACGACGCTTGATAGTGTTGTTCGACTCCTGCATACGGGAATCGACAACGCGGGTATGTGCCTTGCCGCATTTGGGACAGCGCATGGTACCTCCTCTTAAACGATAACAAGGGTACCATGCGACCGAGCGGAAATCTTACGAACGAGCCGGAACTTTCAGAACTGCACCAGCATCAAGAGAGCCACGATCGAGGTGATTGAGGCTACGAATCATGTCGGAAGTCTCCTGCGTGGAAAGGCCATCGATGGGATGCTCCTGGGCAAGCGACCACAGAGAATCGCCGGACTGCACACGAACCGTCTCGTAGATAACGTTGGCTACGGAATCGGCATATGCTGCGTGACGAGCAGAAAAGACTGACGTGGCGAGCACAAAGAACAAGGTGAATGCTACAGCAACAGCAACAATCGTCGAGGCCTTCAGGGCAACAGGAGCCGAAGCAGCGGCCGCACGCTGGGTGCGAACGGGTTTAGTGGCCACGGCCTGAAAATGGGAGCGTCCACCCTTCACGACCGTGAAGGCAGGCGAGGCAGGCGCCTCGAGCTTAAGAGCAAGGTTTCCCTGGACCATATCCGCTGCGTTCATTCTGTTCTCCTCTCGTTTGTTTTGACGAGAACTGTTTTATCAAGCCGCGGGGACAAAAAAGTCTAGCGCGGGAACGAGTGTTCGGTTATTATTATCTTCGAACAGTTGTTCCTGTCAAGCAAAAATAGAACATTTGTTTGGTATGGGTAGAGAGGAACCCCTGATGGCTCGCAAAATTACCAAGCGTCAGCAGCAAATTTACGACTTCATCAAGGAATATCAGCAGGAGAAGGGCTATCCGCCCAGTGTACGCGAGATGGCTTCGGCTGTGGGCCTTTCCTCCCCTAGCACCGTACATGCGCACCTCTCCGCGCTGGAAGCACGCGGCCTGCTCAAGCGTGACGCCACCAAACCTCGCGCTCTCGAGCTCTTTGACGAGGACGGATCTTCCGTCTCCATCTCGAAGTCCGATGAGCCCACGGTGCCCCGCGGCACCGTATCGCTGCCTCTCGTAGGCCGTGTCGCCGCAGGGATTCCCATCCTTGCCGAGCAGAATATCGAGGACACCTTTACCATCCCAACCGAGATCGCAACAGAACAGGGGTCCTTTATCCTCGAGGTCCACGGCAATTCGATGATTAACGTCGGCATCTATAACGGCGACTACATCATCGTTCGCGAGCAGAAGAGCGCCATGAATGGCGAGATTGTCGTGGCCATGATCGATGGCTCCGCAACAGTCAAAACATTCTATAAGGAACAGGGACGCGTTCGCCTGCAGCCCGAAAACGACACTATGGAGCCTATCTACGCGACAAATCCCACGATTCTAGGCAAGGTCGTCGGTTTGATGCGCCGGTTTTCGTAATGCAAAAACGCATCACGGTCTTTGATACCATTCGCGGGTTTACCATGCTGTCGATGGCGGGATTTCATGCCTGCTACGACCTTGCCTACCTATATGGTTGGAAGATGCCCTGGTTTACCCAGACCATCTTCCAAGACATCTGGCGAGCCAGCATCAGTTGGGTATTTTTGTTTATTGCCGGCTGGATGTGCACCCTCTCGCGCAACAACATCAAGCGTGCCGCCAAATATGCCGTAGCCGCTTTGGTCGTATGGGTCGCAACGACGCTCGTCTCAGTCGATGACTCGGTGAACTTCGGCATCATTTTCTGCATGGCGGCGTGCACCGCCATTGTTGCACTCGCGCGCCCGGTTCTCGATAGAATACCGGCAGTTTGGGGTATAACGATTTGCCTCATACTCTTTGCCTGTACCTGGAGCATTCCTAAAGCGGTCTACCCTATCCCCCATCTAGCTTGGCTGGGGTTCCCAAGTCCAGACTTTGTCTCCGGTGATTACTATCCGCTCATACCCTTCTTATTTATGTACCTCACAGGCTTCTTTGCCGCGCGCACGGCTCAGAAAGCAAACTGCGAGGCACCAGCATGGGCCTATGAAAATCCCATCCCGGCGCTCGCAAGCCTCGGACGCCATGCACTGCCGTTCTACCTGCTTCATCAACCGGTTATCTTGGGTGTACTGGAGCTGATTTATTCCGTTCGGTAACGCTCAAGACGTGGTGCGATACGGTCCGGAAGCTTTGCCACAATACGAATGCCGTCCTCGAGGTATTCCTCGTGCAGAAGGGTTCCCTGTTCGTGTACGAGCGTGATTAACGCGCCCTCTCGATACGGGATATCGGCCGAGAGCAACACGTCCGTGGCGGCCGCTTCACGAGCGATGCGGTCGACTAAGTCATCAAGACCCTCACCCGTCTGAGCCGAGAACAGCACCGCCTCGGGATAGCGCCGGCGAAAGCTCAAGCGATCGACGCTATCGAGCAGATCAATTTTATTGAACACGGTAAGTGTCAGGCGCTCACCGGCACCAATCTCATCAAGGACACGATCAACCGCCTCGAGCTGACGCTCATAATCCTCATCGGAAGCATCTACAACTTTAAGAATCAAATCGGCGCCGAGCACCTCGGAAAGCGTAGATTTAAACGCGTCGACCAGGCCATGTGGCAGCTTTTGAATAAAGCCGACGGTATCGGTGATCGTCATGCCACGACCACCGGGCAAACGGTACGAGCGCGTTGTAGGATCGAGCGTGGCAAACAGCTTATCCTGCGAAAGTACCGTGGATCCCGTCAAACGATTAAGCAGCGTCGACTTGCCGGCATTGGTGTAGCCAGCCAACGCAACGCGAAACGCTGGCGATTCAATACGGCTTTTCGATTGCACATCGCGGCGCTGTTCAACCTGTTTCAGTTCGCGTCGAAGCGCAGCGATCTTATTGCGAATCAGACGACGGTCGACCTCGAGTTGGCTTTCGCCCTGGCCAAAGCGCGAGCCAATACCGCCACGCGTCTGTTCCTTGGCAAGGTGGCTCCACATACCTCGCAAACGAGGCAACAGGTACTGCAACTGTGCCAGCTGCACCTGCAAGCGGCCCTCACGCGTCTGGGCATGCAGACCAAAGATATCCAAAATCAACGCCGTACGGTCAATAATCTTGACCGGTTCGCCCACGGCTTTCTCAAGATAGGACTGCTGTGAAGGAGTCAGGTCGTCGTCGAAGATAACAACATCCGCATCCATGCGATGCACCAAACCGCACAGCTCCTCGACCTTTCCGGAGCCGATAAACGATTTGGGATAGGGCTTGACCAGGCGCTGAGACAAGCGTGCAACGCATTGGGCCCCAGCAGTGTGGGCTAGACGCTCGAGCTCGTCGAGCGAACGGTCGAGCGGCCAGGCGTTATCGTGCCACTCAACACCAACCAAGATGGCGCGCTCGGGTTCAGGCGCCGTGGGGACCAAAGGGAAACGAGCCATTAGGCAGCCTCGATGCGATGGTAAATATCATCAACGACCTCATCGATCGTAAACTCATCCATATCGAACCACACGATGCGATCGTCACGCTTAAACCAGGATAGCTGGCGCTTGGCATAGCGACGTGAGCGCATCTTGATAAGCTCACGGGCCTCATCCATGGTAATAGCGCCACGCAAGGCATCAATAATCTCTTTGTAACCAATTGCCTGCATCGACGTGAGCGCATCGCCCAGGCCCTGGTCCATAAGGCCACGGACCTCATCAACCAGTCCCTGCTCAAACATAAGGTCGACACGTAGGTTAATGCGCTCATACAGCACTTCACGGCTACGCGTCAGACCAAACCACAAGGCATGATAGCGCTCGCGCGGAACACTGAATTTCGACTTCTGCTGGACATATGACACGCCGTCATCGTGCATCTCGAGCGCACGAATCACACGACGCACGTTATGGGGATGAATCACGGCAGCTGATTCAGGGTCGCGCTCGGCAAGCAGGGCATGCAATGCTTCCTCGCCAATGCGCTCGGCAAGCTCCTGATAGCCCACGCGTCGTTCGTCCTCGAGTTCTCCCGAAGGAAAATCCATTTCATCGAGAGCGGCCTTGAGATACAAGCCCGTACCGCCGCAAAAGACCGGAAGACGCTGCTCGCCAAGCAAACGCTCGACATGTGCTCGGGCGTCCGACTGGTAGAGCGCAGCAGAATACGCGACGCCGGGATCCACGATATCGATAAGGCGCAGAGGTGCCGAGCACTCCTCGGGCATCATTTTGGCCGTACCGATGTCCATGCCGCGATAGATTTGCATCGCGTCGCACGACAACACTTCGGACGATAGACGAGCGGCCAGGCGGTCGGCAACATCGCTTTTTCCGACCGCTGTCGGACCGACAATCGCTACAGCAGAAAGGCTTGCACCAGGAGAAATCATTAGCGAGGCTCGCCCACGACGGAGCCAGACAGATACCACGTCTTGGCGACATCAATATCAACATCGACGATCTTGCCGATAAGCTGATCGATGCTATAGCCAGCAGGAATCGGCGCATGCACCGTCTGGTTCTTAGGGCTCTTGCCCAGAAGGACAGCGTCGTTCTTCTTGCTCGTGCCCTCAATGAGCGCAGGCACCACAGTGTGAAGCTCGCCCTGGTTAAACTCGTGTGCCGTCGTCTCGATAACCTTGACCAGACGGTTAAAGCGCTCAAGGATAACCTCATGCGGGGTGGGATCATAAATCTCGGCGGCCGGGGTACCGGCGCGCTTGGAGTAAATAAACGTGTAGGCTTGGGCATAGCGCACCGTCTCGGCAAGCGAGAGCGTCTGCTCAAAGTCTTCCTCGGTCTCACCAGGGAAGCCCACGATGATGTCGGTCGAAAGCGCAATATCGGGCATACGGTTACGAATACGATCGACCAGGCCCAGATAATCCTCGCGCGTGTACCGACGATTCATCTCTTTAAGGATGCGCGTGGAACCCGACTGAACGGCCAAGTGAAGCTGCGGCATGACGGCAGGCGTCTCGGCCATAGCATCGATGGTCTCGGGCAGCAGATCTTTGGGATGCGAAGAGGTAAAGAAGATACGCTCGACACCCGTATCGCCCACAGCGCGCAGCAGATCGGCAAAACGCGGCTTGCCAAAGAGATCGCGACCGTAGGAGTTAACGTTTTGGCCCAGCAGCGTAATCTCGCGCACGCCCTGACGCACAAGCCCGGTAACCTCGTCGACAATCTCCTCGAAGGGACGGCTCTTCTCACGACCACGGACGTACGGCACGATGCAGTACGTACAGAAGTTGTTGCAGCCCGTCATGATGGGCACCCAGGCGTGATACTGCGTCTCGCGATGCCACGGCATACTCATAGCGTCGGTATCCTCATGCTCATTCGTACGGATATGGCGCTTACCATCCAAAAACGCCTCGGCGATAAGCTCAGCCACGTGCGCAATAGAATGGGTGCCGAAAATGACGTTGACGTTATCGACGTTGGTGAGCAAGCCCTCACCATCGCGCTGGGCGATGCAGCCGCCCACGGCGACAACACGCTTACCCGAAGGCGAAGGAGGAAGGCTCTTGCAGGAATTGCACTGACCATACAGGCGCGTATCGGCAGCCTCGCGCACACAGCACGTCATGAACACGACAATATCGGCATGCTCGGGATCGAGCGCCATAAGACAGCCATACGAATCGAGCAAGCCACTCACGCGCTCGGAGTCGTGCTGGTTCATCTGGCAGCCGAATGTGCGGATAAAGTAGGTTTTACCGGCAAGAATATCGCGTACGGAACGCTGGTCCATGAGCTTACATCCTAACGATGGTATCGACGGGGCGCATAGGTGCTACAAGCGTGCAGATGGCTCGCTTACGCAACAGGCTTAACGTCATCCATAACGACGTTATCCATAGCAGCCCGATTAATCTGGTGAACGTAGATAGAAAGACGAATTGCCGTGCGCGACTCTCCGTTAATGAGAATGTCGGAAAACACTGGCGCGCAGGAGACATCAAAGCCGGTCGGAATCAGAAAGCCGCGCGCAATGGCAACGGCCTTGATGGCCTGGTTGACGGCACCGGCGCCGACGCACTGAATGTTGACGGGGACGCCATCTTTGACCATGCCGGCAATGGCGCCGGCAACGGACGCGGGCGATGATTTGCTTGATACCTTCAGGCAATCCATGAAGAAACTCCTGCGTTTAAAAGTACGTTTTAACTGCAATAACTGTATCGTACCGAGCGGACTCGGTAAAGATTTTATTCCTCTTTGGCAAGATCGAACGTCACCGTGATGCGATCACGCGAAACGCGAATCTTAGGGTCGCCGCACAGATTGAGGTAATACCGGGCAGCGAGGTCGTTAAAGTCACGCTCGACCGCACGCGAAAACTGCGCCATATCATCCTTGGCGATGCGAAGACCTCGACGGTCCTTGGCAAGATCGACGGGAGCCGGCGCATGCGAGGTGGAATCACGCTCGCGCAGCAGGCGCGCGGTCACGCCGCGAACGGGCTTAATCTGTCCCGACAGAATACGGTGGGCAGTGCGCTCGGACATCTCGAGACCCAGCCCGGAGCAGATCCGGATAAAGTCCTCGGCATCCGAGGCAAGGCCCAAACGATCGATAACCGGAAGCTCGCACTCGTCATCGATAAAGAGCAGGCGCGACGTATCGAGACAACTCGAAGCCTGAGCGTACAGGGTCGCAGCGATCTCGGACGGAGAGCCCAGATACACATCGCAGCAACGCAGCTCCTCAAGGGCAAACTCACAGGCCGCGCGAATGATGTTGTGGGGGCCGCGAGCACATACATAGCGGCCGTCTTCGTCTTTAACCGCCTGAGGCCAGCTCGACTGGTCGGCGCGCTCACCCAAGCGTTCGGTGGCAACGCGCACCTTAAACGAAGAGCCCAAATCGACGCCCGATGTAACAACGCGCGCCTCATCCGTGTTCTGCTTGATAGAGAACAGCGCCATACCACGACCGTGAACACCCCAACGGTCCATTTTCATGCTCTCGAGCTTGGAAGTGACACGAGCATCGAAGATACGCTCCTGCATATCCTGCGGCACACCAGAACCGTTATCCAGGAAGAGGAGGGTGCGAACACCCTCCTCCTTGGTCGTGGCAAGATAGACCTTATCGGCTCCGGCATCGCGAGCATTACGCAGCATCTCGATGACAATGTCCTCTACATGCTGAATGTCATGCTTGGCCTGACGGCGCTCGGCCTCCGAAACGCGGAGGCGAACATACCCCTCGCCAAGGTTTTCCTCGACGCGAAGGTTGCCCTCCCCCGACATCGACGCGATAAATGAGATGAGCTCGTTCGCGTCGTTCATGTTATTTAGCGATATCGACGGCACGGCTCTCGCGAATCACGACAACGCGCACCTGACCGGGATACTCCATCTCTTCCTCGATCTGATGGGCGATATCGTGCGCAAGCACTGTGGACTGGGCATCGGAGATCTTGTCCGGCTGAACCATGACATGGACCTCGCGACCGGCCTGCATAGCATAGGTACGCTCGACGCCTTCGTGAGAGTTGGCAATCTCCTCGAGCTTCTCAAGACGCTTGATGTAGTTCTCGGCCGACTCGCGGCGGGCGCCGGGACGAGAAGCGGAAACGGCATCGGCAGCCTGGACCAGAACGTCGAGCACCGTGTTGGGATCGACGTCGGCATGATGGGCCTCGATCGCGTGGACGATAACGGGCTTCTCGCCATAACGGCGGGCAAGCTCGGCGCCAATGACGGCATGCGGACCCTCAACGTCGTGGTCGATGGCCTTGCCCAGGTCGTGCAGAAGACCGGCACGCTTGGCGGTCACAACGTCCAGACCAAGCTCGGAGGCCATAACGCCGCACAGGTCAGAAACCTCAAGCGAGTGCTGCAGAACGTTCTGGCCAAACGAGGTGCGGTAGCGAAGAGCACCCAGGGTCTTGACGATCTCGGGATGCAGGTCGTGGATACCGGTATCGAAGGCGGCCTGCTCGCCAGCCTCGCGCACACGCTGCTGAACCAGGTCGGCGGCCTTGTGATACATCTCCTCGATGCGTGCGGGGTGAATGCGGCCGTCTGCAATGAGGTTCTCGAGCGCCACGCGGGCAGTCTCACGACGGACTGGATCGAAGCTCGAAAGTACAACGGTCTCGGGAGTATCATCAATCACGAGGTTGACGCCGGACACCTGCTCGAAGGTGCGGATGTTGCGACCCTCGCGACCGATGATGCGACCCTTGAGGTCATCGGAGGGAATATGAACGGAAGTGACGGTGACCTCGGCGGTATGGTCGGCGGCGCAACGCTGAATCGCCAGGGAGAGAATCTCCTGGGCGGTCTTGTGGCACTCGGCGCGGACCTGCTGCTCGGACTCACGGATGATGGTAGCCGCCTCGTGGGTAACCTCGCCGCGGACCTTGTCGAGCAGCTCCTTGTGAGCGTCCTCGCGCGTAAGGTCGGCAATACGCTCGAGCTCGGAGGTCTGCTTGGCGCAGAGCTCCTCAAGCTCGCGAGAGCGCTTCTCGACCTGACCGGCCTGGCTGGACAGCTGGTGCTCGCGTTTATCGAGCGCATCGTTGCGACGATCGAGCGATTCCTCGCGCTGCATCACGCGGTTTTCGAGCGTGCGAATCTCGCTCTTACGCTGCTTGTCCTCGGCCTCGGCGGCCTGCTTGTTCTTGATGATCTCTTCCTTGGCCTCGAGCAGAGCCTCTTTTTTGAGGGTCTCGGCCTGACGCTTTGCATCACCGATCAGGGACTCTGCCTGCGCGTGTGCCGACTGAATCTTTTCGTCGGCCTCGTGAAGACTACCCTGCTTGGCGGTGCGCATGTAGGCAATGGCGGCGATGGCACCCAAAACGAGGCCAACGAGCGCTGCAATGATAGGCATGCTCACTCCTTTTTATGGATTCGTTACACAGCAAAGCGAACCGTCCTTACGAACGGCTCGCGACATTTGAGTAATATGGGCGCAGCTTATGCGGGTCAGATACAGATAAACATATAAACAAACTCATCACAGATGAGCACATATCACAGAGCAAATGACAGTAAATATCCTACGTTGAACCGCAACAACTGTCAAATAAACGCACCCGGCACGGCGCCAATCGAGCGGAGAACGGCAGGGGCGTAACGGGCGAACGCTTATACGGCGCATTCCTCGCTTAAGGCATCGAGGCGCGCCTTAACGGCATCGGCGGCGATGTGATACGAGAAGCCTTTACCCATCAAAAATCTGACGAGCTTTTCGAATGCACGGACCTCGGGGACGCGACGTTTAGCGAGCAAGGCCGAAGCGCGGGCCAAGTCGTCATCCACGGCAAAATATGCCTCGGGATACCCGGGGATATCGTCAAGCACGACATGACGACGCTTGAGCTCAACCTCGATCTTGCGCTGTCCCCAGCCGCGACGTTTGCGCTCTTCGATAAAGTACGAGCAAAAACGGTTCTCGTCCAAAAACCGATACTCGGTCGCTCGAGCAACCGCAAAATCGATCGCGGGCTGTCGAAAGCCATAGCGCGCCAACTTATCGCGCACCTCGCCCGTGGCATGATCGCGGCGCGAAAGCATCTCGGTCACCATGGTGAGTGCACATTTGCGTTCGATAAGCTGCACCGCCTCGCGAAAGTCATCCCAATCACAGGGAAGATCGGGGCGGTTCTTAACGTACAGGCGCGCCACGCGCACGGGAATCCAAATGGAACGTTCGAAACCGCCCTCGAGATCGCAATCGATATGCGCGCAGGGCTTTTTAGACGCATAACCACTCGAGAACGAAGAGGCCGCCTTCTTATCGGGAAAGACGACCGTAGCCTCGGTCACCGTATACGACATGTCGGCATCCGCTACTCGTCGTCATCGTCGAGCATTGCGGAGCCATCGATGGCGTACAGCTCATCAAACTCCTCGGGGGCGGGCTGATCGGTCAACTCAACCTCAGAGGGGGCATCGTCGTCATACTCAAGACCGCAGGCAAGGCGAACCTTGTGCTCGATCTCGTCGGCGCAATCGGGGTGCTCGCGCAGGAACGTCTTGGCGGCCTCGCGACCATTGCCGAGCTTGTCCTCGCCATAGGCAAACCAGGACCCCATCTTTTTGCAGATGCCGCACTCGACGGCCATATCCAGAATCGAGCCCTCTTTGGAGATGCCGGTGCCGTACATGATGTCAAACTCGGCCGAACGGAACGGAGCCGCCACCTTGTTCTTAACGACCTTGGCACGAACGCGATTGCCGATAACCTCGTCCTTGAGCTTGATGGTATCGATTTTGCGAATATCGATTCGCACGGAAGAGAAGAACTTGAGCGCGCGGCCGCCCGTGGTGGTCTCGGGGTTGCCGAACATGACGCCGATCTTCTCGCGCAGCTGGTTAATGAAGATGCAGGTCGTGTTGGACTTGGCAAGCGAGCCGGCGAGCTTGCGGAGTGCCTGGCTCATCAAGCGAGCCTGCAGACCCACCGTCGTGTCACCGATCTCGCCCTCGATCTCGGCACGTGGAGTCAAGGCGGCAACAGAGTCGACGACGATGGCGTCGATGGCACCTGAGCGCACAAGCATATCGACGATCTCGAGCGCCTGCTCGCCCGTATCGGGCTGGGAAATGAGGACCTCATCGATATCAACACCGATGCGCGCGGCATAGGTGGGATCAAGCGCGTGCTCGGCATCGATAAATGCAACGACGCCGCCCATGGCCTGTGCTTCTGCAAGAATCTCGAGCGAAAGCGTCGTCTTACCGGAGGACTCGGGACCATAAATCTCGACGATACGGCCGCGCGGCACGCCGCCGATACCCAAGGCGGCATCGAGCGCCAGAGAGCCCGTCGGAATAGCCTCGACCTCGAGCTCCGGACCGCCGTCGCCATACCTCATGATAGAGCCCTGGCCGAACTTCTTCTCGATCTCGGCCTTGGTGGTGGCGATCATCTCATCGCGCTCTTTACCCGTCGTGCGTGCATGAACGGTACGTACGGGACCTGAATTCTTGGCCATGAATAGCCCTCCTCTTAACAACCTGAAACGATAATAAACGAACGGCTGTTCGTGGTCAACCGTTCAGATTCATCATATGCACCCGACCATTCCAAAACCCGACCAAACGCCGACCAATCACCGACCAAACGCTTGACCACGCCAATCACAAATACGGGTGTTCGAACAAATTTAAGCCTTGTACCAGCCCAAACGGCAATATCATCAAAGGTCCCTATCTCCACAATTAAGGGGCCCTAAGGCCCCTTAAACCACGTCTAATCCATAGAATTGAGCACGCGGACAATGCGCTCCAAAGCCTCCGTGACCGCATGGGCCCGAACGCACGACCGATCGCCCTCATAATGACAGCGCGCAGACTCGACAACCGGCGCTCCCCCATCGGTCGCGCGATACGCCCAGCCAATATAGAACATACCGGCGGGGTCTTGCTCAGTGCCACCACCGGGCCCAGCGTAGCCCGTTGCGCTCACGGCCACATCGCTCTGATAGAGGTCCAGCGAGCCCACGGCCATCTCGCGCGCCGTCTGGTGCGACACGGCGCTAAACCGATCGAGCGTTTCCTGCTCGACGCCGAGCACGCGATGTTTGATCTCATCGCAGTAGGTCACCGCACCGCCACGAAGCACCGCAGAGGCACCCGGGATATCGGCAATCGTCGAGGCGATCATGCCCGCCGTCAGCGACTCCGCCGTCGACACCGTCACACCACGGGCACTCGCGCGCTCGACAATATAGCGCGCCAGCTCCTCGTTGTTTGCGACGATCTGCAAATAAGACTCCGTCATACCCACCAGGACCTAGACCGAAAAGACGATCTTGCGACAGTTCCAGAAGTACTGGGCGCCCGAGACAATGGTCAAAATCACGGCGATGACGTACAGGAAGCGCGACACCGAATAGACACCGAGCAGCAGCGACACCGGCCCCAGCTGAAGGCCGGCCATCGCAAAGACGCACAGATAGCCGCAGATGGAGACCATCGTGGTCGCCGTCTTGTACTTGCCGAGCTTATCGGCGGCAACGACTACACCGGCAGCACTCGCGACCATGCGAAGGGCGCTCACCAGCAGCTCACGGAACAGGATGATGAACACGGACCACACGGTCACCGCGCCAAAATCAAGGAACAGCAGCAGGGCCGAAAACACGAGCAGCTTATCGGCGATGGGGTCCAAGAACTTGCCAAAATCGGTGATCTCGTTGCGCGAGCGCGCCAGATAGCCGTCGACCTTATCGGTGCACGACAGGATCACATACAAAATGAAGGCAGCGGCGGCGAGCGGGCCGTCGAAGGTGCTCCAGTCCGTACCGGCAACGCTCGCGTGAGACAGGGCCGAAACGATCATGAACACCGGGATAAAGACGATGCGAACGCACGTCACGATGTTGGCGGGCGTCCAAACACTCGTCAGTTCCTTATTGCTCTCGTTTGCCACGACGCTCTCCTACTCCACAACATGACCGATAAGCTCATAGCAGAAGCTATCGGTAAACTCGACGGTCAGAATATCGCCCACGGACGCCTCGCTGGCGTCCAGATGCACCGCGCCATCGGAATCGGGCGCCTGGAACCAGGCGTGACCGATCAGCTCGGCGCCGTCCTCGGTCTCCTCGATGCCATCGACGATCACCTGGGCACGCTCACCCACATGGGCTGCCGTGGCGGCAAAACCGAGCGACTCGGCCAGATCCATGGCCTCCTGGGCACGCTCGAGCTTGACCTCCTCATCGACCTGGCCCTCCATCTTGGCGGCCAGGCTGCCCTCCTCACGCGAGTAGGCGAAAACGCTCGTGTAGTCAAAGCCGACGGTGTCCATAAAGTCGATAAGATCGCGAAACTCGTCGTCGGTCTCGGTCGGGAAGCCGACCATGGCCGTAGAGCGAATCACGATGCCAGGGATGCGCTCGCGAAGGTCGCGGAACAGATCCTCGAGCTCCTGGCGCGAACCGGAGCGACGCATGGCCTTGAGGATGCGCGCATCGCAGTGCTGTACGGGGATATCGATATAGGGCAGCACCTCGGGCGTATCGCGAATCGTCTCGATAAGCTCGTCGGTCATGCCCTCGGGCTGCAGATAGAGCACACGGACCCAGACGTTATGCGGGCGCACAGCCTCGGCGACGGCGCGCAGCAGCTGCGCCAGATTGCGCGGCGAGCCCTCGGCGACGTCCTCGTCGGCAAAGTCGGTGCCCCAAATGCCCGTGTCCTGGCCGATCAGCACGATCTCGCGCACACCGCCGGCAACCAGGTCGCGCACCTCGGAGATAATGCTCTCAGCATTGCGCGAATGATAGCGACCGCGAATGTAGGGGATCATGCAGAAGCTGCAAAAACGATTGCAGCCATCGGAAATCTTGACGTAGGCAACGGCACCCTCGACAGTACGCTTGACCTGCGGGATATAGGCCGCGATCTCGCGCTCCACGCCAAGAACGTCATCGATGACTGAGACGATATCGTCTTCCTCATCGGCCTTCACAAAGGCCGCGACCTCGGGAAGCTCGTCGGGCAGGTCATCGCCGTAACGAGACGGCACGCAACCGCACATGACGATGGGGCAGGCGCGAACGCCGTCCTGCACCTCGTTAGCGAGCTCGAGCGTGGTCTCGATGCTCTCGGACGTCGCCGAGGCGAGAAACGAGCAGGTGTTGACGATAACGATATCGGCATCCTGCGGTTCGAATGCCTCTTCGTAGCCCGCAGCGGTCAAAAGAGAACGCATGCGGTCGGTATCGACCTCGTTCTTGGCACAGCCAAGCGTGATGTAGAGTACGGAGCCCAACGGAGTATCCATGTTGGAGAGCGGTCCTTTCGAGTAAGTTAGCGGTAGTTGGTAAACTGCAGCGGCTGGCCGTAGTCCTGGTCGCGCAGGAACTGAATCACCGTCTGAAGCGCATCCTTCGAGGCCGAGGTAACGCGCAGTTTATCGGCCTCGATGGTCACCTTGACCTTGAGCTTTTGATCCTTGATGTCCTTATTGATCTTCTTGGCGGTCGCCTGGTCGATGCCCTCGACGATATGGCCGAGCACGCGCACGGTACCGCCCGAAGCCGCCTGCGGCGCGTCCCAAGAGACAGCCTTAAGGTCGATGCCGCGCTTGATGAGCTTAGAGCTCAGCACGTCAATGATCTGCTTGGAGACAAAATCGGCCGGGGCATTGATCGTAAAGAGCTTGTCGCCCTTCGAAAGCTCGATGGTGGCGCCGGAGTCCTTGAGGTCATAGCGCTGAGAGATCTCGCGGGTGGTCTGTTGGAAGGCGTTATCAACCTCCTGCATATTGACCTCGGACACAACGTCGAAGCTGGAATCTTTAGCCATGGTTCTTCCTTTCGGTACGGGGAGCCTTAGTAGCTGTCGTACGAATAGTCATCTGAATCGTTTGCAGTCTGGCCGTCGGATGCCGTGTCGGTACCGTCGGTAGATTGGGCGTCGGTGCCGTCGGTAGACTGGGCGTCGGTGCCGTCGGCGGTATCGGTGCCGTCGGCACTCTCACCGTCTTCGGAGTCAGTGGTCTCCTTCTTAGGAACGGTAATGGTCACGCGCGCCACGCCCGATGTCTTGGTGTCGTAGCGAACCTTTTCACCGTTCTTGGTAACCGTGACATCGGAGGGCTTGGACGTGGTGATCTCGATCGAGGACTCGGGCGTGTACTCCTGCTCAAAGGGACCGGTTGCCTGGGCGCCAAAGACCGATTTACCGTCGACCTTGACCTCGATCCAGGCGGTCTTGCCCTTGGCAACGGAGACCTTGACCTTGATAACCTCGTCCTCTTTCTTTTTCGCGTTCGCCTTGGCGGCATCGGAATCGGCAGAATCCGTCGCCTCGTCGGTGCCTTCATCCTCGTCAACAGATTCGGTCGTCTTGGAAGACTTCTTGGTCGTCGTCTTGGTGGCCGCGGGCGTCTCGGGCGTCGACTCGGGTGCAGAAGAGCCGCAGCCACGCAGGAGGACCACGATGAGCAGAATCAACAAAAGCGCCACGGCACCGATGCCGGCGTAGATGATGCGCGGATCGAGTCCATTGTTCTGGGGGGCACGTCCACCGCCGCGTCCGCGATTAGAGCCACCGCGACCGTTTACCTGCGGCATACGGCCGCGACTGCTATCGGGACGACCACGATATCCGCCTTGGCTCTGCGAGCCGCGCTGACCCGAACGCGGCGCAAGCTCGCCACGGTTCTGATAGCCACGCTGGCCAGAGCGAGGCGCCGAAGAGCGTTGCCCGTAAGGCTGCGATTGAGAACGGAGGCGCGGCGTCACCTGCGTGGTATCGGCGTCGGCATATCCACCGTGGGAACG
>OBYS01000537.1_pt1 | contig 23658 bp, 18 predicted proteins | sample 1476791 | NCBI WGS metagenome assembly OBYS01 (sample SAMEA2580205, study PRJEB22360) | human gut metagenome | biome: human gut; feature: human-associated habitat; material: faeces | place: Denmark | collected 2008/2010
ATCCCGCTGTGGCCGACGCCCTCCTTGAGGAGTGGAGCGGCAGCCGTGGCGACGGCGCGAACCTGCATGAGCGGCAGATCGCTAAAGACAACGGACAGGCGCACACCGCGCAGGCCGAGCATCGGGTTGGACTCGACCATGCCGTCGATACGACGCAGGCGGGCACGCAGGACGGCAAGCTCTTCCTCGCTGGCGCCGGCGGCTTCCTTCTTGGTGATGGCGACCTCGAGCTCGCGAGGATTATCCAGGAACTCATGAAGCGGCGGATCGAGCAGGCGAACAACTACGTCGCGACCGGACATGGTCTTGAACATTGCCAGGAAGTCCTCGGTCTGAACCTTGAGCAGGTCGGACAGGGCCTGCTGCTTCACGGCCTCATCATCGGACAGGATAAAGCTCTGGATGATGTTCTTACGATCGCCCAGGAACATGTGCTCGGTGCGGCACAGGCCAATAGCCTCGGCACCAAACTCGAGGGCGAGCTCGGCATCCTCGGGATTGTCGGCGTTGACGCGCACATGGTTGGCGTGGCCACAGGTCTCGTCCAGACGGATCTCGTCGGCCCAGGACAAGATGGTGTCCAGGTCGCCGGTGAGCTCGGCGGAGACCAAATCGACAGCGCCATCGACGACGATGCCCTGGGTGCCGTCGATGGAGATGACATCGCCTTCGTACAGCACACGATCGCTACCCTCGATGCGCACAACCTTCTCGGCGGCGTCGATGTGGAAGCGCTCAACGCCGCAGACGCAGGGCGTACCCATGCCGCGAGCGATAACGGCGGCATGGCTCGTCTTGCCACCGTGGCTCGTCAAGATACCCTCGGCGGCGACCATGCCCTTCAGGTCATCGGGGTTGGTCTCCCAGCGAACCAAAATGACCTTGTGGCCCTCGTTGGCGCGCGCGACGGCATCGTCGCTCGAGAACACGACCTCGCCCACGGCGGCACCAGGGCTGGCGTTGAGGCCGCAAGCCAGAGCCTCGTACTTCTTGGAGGCATCGAACTGTGGATGCAGGAGCTGGTCGAGCTGCGCGGGATCGATGCGGCTCACGGCCTCCTCGCGGGGGATCAGACCCTCCTCGACCATTTCGATGGCGATGCGCAGGGCGGCGGTAGCAGTGCGCTTGCCCACGCGGGTCTGGAGCATCCAGAGCTTACCCTGCTCGATGGTGAACTCGATATCGCACATATCGCGGTAATGATCCTCGAGTGTCAGGAACACGCGCTCGAGTTCCTCACCTGCAGACTCGAGGCCCGGAGTGTTCTTGAGGTCGGCGATGGGCTCGGTGTTGCGGATGCCGGCGACAACGTCCTCGCCCTGGGCATTAACCAAAAAGTCACCATAGAACTCCTTGGTGCCGTCGGCCGGGTTGCGCGTAAAAGCGACGCCGGTCGCAGAGGTCTCCCCCTTGTTGCCAAAGGCCATAGCCTGCACGTTGACGGCGGTGCCGAGCTCGTCAGAAATGCCATGCTGCTTGCGGTAGATGCAGGCGCGCTCGTTCATCCAGCTGCCAAAGACGGCCTGGATGGCAAGGCGCAGCTGGAGCTCCGGGTCGTGCGGGAAGATGGGCTTGCCGTCGGCAACCTTGAGCTCGGGATACAGGGCGGCCTCGACATTCTCGGAGAAGATGCCCTTAAAGGTCTCGACGAGCTCCTGCAGGTCTTCGGCCGAAAGCTCGGAATCGACGCGAACGCCGGCGACCAGGCGCGCCTGGGTCAGGGCGTTCTCGAACAGATCGGCATCGACACCCATGACGACATTGGAAAACATCTGAATAAAGCGGCGGTAGCTATCCCAGGCAAAACGCGGGTTTTGCGTCTGGGCGATGAGACCCTGAACGGAGTCGTCGTTGAGGCCCAAGTTGAGGACCGTGTCCATCATGCCGGGCATGGAGAACGGAGCTCCCGAGCGAACCGACACGAGCAGCGGATCGGAGGCGTCGCCGAGCTTCTTGCCGCAGCGGGCCTCGAGGTCGGCCTCGGCGGCAACGATCTCATCGAGTGCGCCTTCGGGCCACACGTTGCCGGCGCCGGAGTACTCGACACAGGTCTGGCAGGTAATGGTAAAGCCACCGGGAACCGGCAGGCCGATGCGGCTCATCTCGGCAAGGTTTGCGCCCTTGCCGCCAAGCACGAAGTTCATGGACTTGTCGCCCTCAGTGACACAGGTGCCCTGGGCGTCGGTTCCAAAACGGTAAACCCTCTTGCAATCGCTCACGATACTTCCCCTTCCATGCGCTCTCGCGCACGACCGTGGTAACGAATCGACCCGCCGGATGCGAGTCGTGAGGGTACTATACGGCGGGCATTGAGCGGGCTTGCGTAGAGGGTGCGGGGTTTGGTAAACGAGGTAAATATGGCGGTAAACGGTAGGTAAAGGTGGTTACCTCATGAAGATACCAATGCAGCAAACTTGCAGGTCAAATGCAAGTTCTTTGCTAAATCGCTTTACCATAAGTAGCTAATTTGGGACGGGGCTATTTTAGCTACCCCCACACGAGCGTTCGACCCCGTCCCAGAAAAATCATCCCAGAAAGGACTACTGCTGTTGGGCGCGGCGGGCGGCCCGGCTGGCTCTTGCCTCTTGAATCTCTTCGAGGTGAGCGATGATCTCGGAGGCGCTCTCCTCGATCGCCTTACCATCGGTACGCACCACAAAGCAGCCCAGGTGCTTCATGAGGGCGCGGGCCTCCTCAAGCTCACTGCGCACGCTCTCGGGCTCGGCATAGGAGCCAGCGACGGCGCGAGCATAGTCATCGCCCAAGCGGCTATCGCGAATCTCGGAGATGACGCCAACGGTCGAAATCAAGCCGAACAACCGCATCGGGTCAACCTCGTAAATTGACTTCGGCGGCTCCATGCCATGGGCCAAAGGAACATTGGCAACCTTGTAACCCTGATAGGCCAAATACATCGACAGCGGCGTCTTAGACGTGCGCGATACGCCCAGCAGCACGATATCGGCCCCCGACAGATCGTCGCAGCCGCGCCCGTCATCGTGCTCAACGAAATACTCCATGGCCTCGATGCGATGGAAATAGCGGTCATCGGTCTTGTGAATCACACCCGCGACGCCCTTGGGCGGCACACCGATAAGCGACGACAGCACGGCAAGCGTCGGACCGATCAGGTCGACCGAGCGGATATGCAACATGCCCAGGTAATCGAGCACGCGGGCGCGAAGCGCCGGATCGACAATGGTATGGAACACGGCAATATCGCGATGGTCCGCATCGACACGCGGCCCCACAAACGACTTGACCTGCTCCACCGAGGTCACCTTGGGCAGGCGCAAAACACGAAAAGCCCCTTCATCAAATTGCCCGGACGCCGCAAGCACCACCTCACAAGCGGTATCACCGAGCGAGTCGGAGATAACGATAACGGTGGGACGAGCGGTGACCGGGCAATCCATGCGGGGCTCCTTTTGCGCTTACGCGCAGGCTGGCTTACTTTTTGCGGGCAAGCTCACCGATGTTGGCGATGCCGGAGAAAACGGCCTCGAAGCGGTTGAGCAGCTTAAGGCGATTATCGCGAAGCTGCTCGTCCTTGTCCATGACCATGACATCGTCGAAGAAGCGGTCGATGGGGGCACGCAGAGCTGCAAGGGCGGCAAATGCGGCCGGGTAATCCTCGGCAGCAAGGGCGGCGTCGACAGCGGTCTGAGCGGCCTCGGAGGCGTCGGCGAGCGCGAGCTCGACCTCGCCCATCAGGCTGCGGTCGTACTCCGCACCCAGCTCGGGCTTGGAGATGTGCGCGGCGCGGGCATAAGCGGTAGCCAGGTTGTCGAAGGTCTCGGCATCGTTCTTGCGGGCCTCGTCGAGCGCGGCACAGCGGGCGAAGAAGACGGACGGGGCGATGATGTGCACCGCGGAGACGGCGGCAACGGTATCGGCAGGAATCTTCTCATCGCGGGCCATGCTCACCAGGCGGCCGTGGAAGAAGTCACGGACCTGCTGGGCGACCTCGGCGGCGTCGAACTCAATGCCCTGCTCGCTATAGAGCTCAAGGGCGAAGTCGATGAGCGACGTGGGGTCAATCGGCAGACGATCGCGCAGGATGTTGATGATGCCGATGGCGGCGCGACGCAGCGCGTAGGGGTCCGAAGAGCCGGTCGGGGGCTCGCCGATGGCAAAAATACCGGCAATGGTATCGAGCTTGTCGGCACAGGCCACGATGCAGCCAGCGGTGCCCTCGGGCAGCTCATCGCCGGCAAAGCGGGGGCGATAGTGATCGCGAATGGCATGGGCGACCTCGTCGTTCTCCCCCATCGCGGAGGCGTAGTAACCGCCCATCACGCCCTGCTGGCTCGTGAACTCGACGACGGCGTTGGAAACCAGGTCGGCCTTGCACAGGTGCGCGGCGCGTGCGGCATCGGCAGCCAGGTGGGCGCCCAGATGGGCCTCGCGAGCGATGGCGAGCGCAAGCTGCTCAATGCGCTCGGACTTGGCGAGCACGCTGCCGAGCTTCTCCTGGAAGGCGACCTTGGCCAGACGCTCGCGGAACTCGTCGAGGGAGATCTTCAGGTCCTCCTCGTAGAAGAACTTGGCGTCGTCCAGACGGGCGCGCACGACGCGCTCGTTGCCGTCGATCACGCGCTCGGCATTCTCGGGCTTGCTGTTGGAAACGACCACGAACTCACGCGTAAGCTTGCCCTCGCCGTCATAGATCGGGAAGTAGCGCTGGTTGGTGAGCATGGACTCGCAGATGATCTCGTGCGGGACCTTGAGGAACTCCTCGTCAAAGGTACCGACGAGCACCGTCGGCCACTCGCAGAGGTTGATGACCTCCTCAAAGACCTTCTTGGGCGTGTCGACATGGCAGCCGGGGCGAGCGGCCTCGACCTCGGCGATGCCGGCAAGGATGGCCTCACGACGACGCTCGGCAGAAAGCACGCCGGCGTCCTCGAGCACCTGCTCGTAGACAGCGGGGCTGGCGACCACATGGTCACCGGGGCCCAGAACGCGATGTCCGCGCGTGGTATTGCCACTCGTCACATCGGCAAACGACACGGGCACGACGTCCTCGCCCAAAAGGCAGCAGATCCAACGGACCGGACGAACAAACGTAGCGTGCTCGTGGCCCCAGCGCTGGCTGCGGTAGTTGGGCCACTGCAGGCCGGCGATAGTCTTCTCGCACAGAGACGTCAGGATCGGCGTAGCCGGTGCGGAGGGAATGTTCTTCTCGGCGAACACGTACTCGCGGCCGTCGGTGTCCTCGCGACGGACCAGGTCCTCGGCAGCCACACCGCACTTGCGGGCAAAGCCCTGGGCGGCCTTGGTGGCGTTACCGTCGGCATCAAAGGCAATGTTTGCCGCGGGGCCGCGCTTGACCTCATGGACCTCATCGGTCGCAGTGGCGACGTTGGCCACGAGCGCAGCCAAACGACGTGGGCTCGAAATCACGCGGACCTCGCCATGGGCCAGACCGGCCTCGTCGAGACCCTTGGCAATCATGGTGCCAAGCTGCTTGACGGCATTGTTCAGCGGTGCGGAGGGCATTTCCTCCGTACCGATCTCAAACAGGAAATCCTTAGCGTCTGCCATGGCTTACGCCACCTCGCCTTCCTGGTCGGCATTCTCGTTGACTCCGGCGACCTCGGCCATATAGGCCTCGCAGCACGCCTTGGCGACGGCGCGGACGCGCAGGATGTAGTTGGCACGCTCGACCGCGGACAGTGCGCCGCGGGCATCGAGCAGGTTGAAGGCATGGCTGCACTTCATGACGCAGTCGTATGCGGGCAGCGGCAGCTTGCGCTCCAGGCAGGAGTGGCACTCGGCCTCATAGTCGTCAAACTTCTGACGCATCATCTCGACGTTGGCGACCTCAAAGTTGTAGGCACTAAACTCGCGCTCGTTCTCCAGGAACACGTCGCCATAGGTCATAGGCGTGCCGTCGGGCAGATAGCTCCATACCAGGTCGTAGACGGAGTTGACGCCCTGGGCGTACATGGCGATGCGCTCCAGACCATAGGTGATCTCGACGGGCACGGGGTCGACCTCGATGCCGCCCACCTGCTGGAAGTACGTAAACTGCGTGACCTCCATGCCGTTGAGCCAGACCTCCCAGCCAAGGCCCCAGGCGCCCAGGGTCGGGCTCTCCCAGTCGTCCTCGACAAAACGGACGTCATGGTCGTTGGGGTCCAGACCGATAGCGGCAAGAGACCCCAGGTAAAGCTCCTGGGCGTTGACCGGAGACGGCTTGATGAGCACCTGGAACTGATAGTAGTGCTGCATACGGTTGGGGTTCTCGCCGTAGCGGCCGTCGGCAGGACGGCGGCAAGGCTGAGCGTAGCAGGTGCGCCACTCGGCGGGACCGAGCGAGCGCAGCGTGGTCGCGGTGTGGAAGGTACCGGCACCGACCTCGGAGTCATAGGGCTGCATAATGACGCAGCCCTGCTCGCCCCAGTACTGCTGGAGGCGCAGGATGATGTCTTGGAAGGAAAGCGATGAAGCGTTCATGCCTCTAATATCCCCTCGTCGAAACGATTACACGGTTAGGTACTGTACTATAGCGGTTTTTAATCGATAGCGCCGATGCGGTTGAGCGGCCAGTAGCGCACAAGCGCCACGGCGATCAAGTCAGAGCGATCGACGGGACCAAAGTAGCGTGAGTCGGCAGAGTTTTCGCGGTTGTCGCCCATCACCCACACACACCCGTCGGGAACGGTGTAGGGATAGCTTACCTGAACGCCGGGAGCCTGGACCGAAAGCGGCCAGCTCATGCCGGTCGTGTAGTCCTCGTCGAGCGCCTGGCCGTCAACGACCACCTTGCCGTCCTGAAGGTCGACCGTCTGGCCGGCCGTGGCAATAACACGCTTGACGAGAACATCGTGCTCGGAGGTGCCATCGGGGTTGTGGAACACCACTATATCGCCTTGGCTGACAGGCTGGCCGAGCTCGAGGCTCACCTTTTGCGCCAAGATCTGGTCGCCAATCTCGATCGTGGACTCCATGGAACCGGTGGGCACCACAAAGGGTTCGACCACAAACGAGCGAATCAGGAAGGTGGCGACAAGTGCGATCGCGACGACCACGATCCACTCAAACGCACCCTTTAGCACGGAATGCTGCGATGGAACCATTCTCACTCCTCGCTCTGCGAATACGACGCGTCCAGGATCTCCTGCGCATACGCGCGCTCCCCGGGCGTAAGCCGCGCCGTCTCGATCAGGTCGGGGCGCCAGCGGCAGGTGCGCTCGATGGCATTCTTACGGCGCCAGGCGTCAACCTTGGCATGGTCGCCGCTCACGAGCACCGGCGGCACACCCTCGCCGTTGAACTCGGCGGGGCGGGTGTACTGCGCGTACTCGAGCAGGCCACCGTCCTCGGCAGTCGAGAACGACTCATCGACGTTGCTCATCTCGTCACCAAGGGCGCCGGGAATCAGACGCACGACGGCATCGGCAACGACCATAGCGGGAAGCTCGCCGCCCGTGAGCACGTAGTCGCCGATCGACAGGCGCTCGTCGGCATACGCATACGCGCGCTCGTCGACGCCCTCGTAGCGGCTGCATACAAACAGCAGACGCTCGCTTTTGAACAGGCGCTCGGCCACATGCTGCGTAAAGGGCTCGCCGCAGGGCGTAAAGAACACCACGGTGGGCTTGGGACCCTCGGAGCTAATAGCCTCGATGGCCTCGGCGATGGGCTCGACCTTCATGAGCATGCCCTGCCCGCCGCCGTACGGCTCGTCATCGACGGTACGATGGCGGTCGTGCGTCCAGTCACGCAGGTTATAGGCCTTAAAATCAAAAAGGCCGGCCTTGCGGGCGCGGCCCAAGATCGATGTGGACATGACGGGCTCAAACATCTCGGGAAAGACCGAAAGGGTCTCGATCAGCATGTTTTCCTCCCTACTTGTCCATATCGATCAAACCGTCCATAACGTGGACGGAAATTGTCCCCTGATCGGGAAGATCGAGCACAACCTGCTCGATCACGGGAATCAGCACCTCGCCGTACCGATCGCCCTCGACAACCCAAACATCGTTGGCGGGCGTCGACATGATCTCGACAATCGTGCCGAGCAAGCCAAAGCGCTCGTCGACCACCTCGCGACCCATCAGGTCGGTATAGGCGGCGTCGAGCGAATCGAGCTCAAAGTCGTCACGATTTGCCAGCACGTAGCATCCGGTGATGCCCTCGGCGGCCGTCAAGTCGTCAATGCCCTCAAACGAGACCAGATCGCCATCGCCCGTATCGGTGACGGATACGACCGTGCAAAAACGGTCGCGCTTGAGCGCCGGTGGCGTCAAGGCGACGCGCATACCCGGCGTCAATACAGAAGGAAGCCCCCGCAGCGGCTGCGCGAGGACCTCCCCCTTCCTTCCGTGCGGCTTGACCACACGGGCGATGTTTTTGTACTGGGACCTCAAGGTCCTAGCCCAGAACCTCTACCTCGACTGCAGTGTCGAGGCGAGCGGCCAGTGCACGGGCGAGCGTGCGAATGGCCTTGATGGTACGGCCACGACGGCCGATGACCTTAGCGACGTCATCCTCGGCAACAGAAACCTCAATCGTGGAGGCGTCGTCACCATCGATGACCTCGAGGCTCACGGAATCCGGGTCGTCGACGATCTGAACAACGAGATATTCGACGAGATCGGCGATGCGATCTGAGAGCATTGCCTCACCCTCGAGCTGTGCAGCGTCAACCTCAGGCACGATTTACTCCTCGGCGCCCTCAGCGGCCTCAGCGGCAGCCTTAGCGGCCTCGGCCTCTTTGGCGAGCTGCTTCTTGGACTTCTTGACGACGGTCTCGGTCTTCTCACCCTCGTTGGCGGCCTTGACCAGAGCAGCGACAGCGTCGGTGAGCTGAGCGCCCTTGGACTGCCAGTCGGCGATCTTCTCGAGGTCGAGGTTGATGGTCTTGGGGGCGGTCATCGGGTTGTAGCGGCCAACCTCCTCGATGATACGACCGTCACGCGGGGCGCGGGAATCGGCGACGACGACACGGTAGTACGGACGCTTCTTAGCGCCGTGACGAGCAAGGCGAATCTTGACTGCCAAAGGAAACTCCTCCAACCAAGCAGCTTTAGGCTGCAACTACAAACAAACAGTTGAACATAATACGCCATCGACGCGGGCAGGTGAAGTCCGTGAGACCAACTTCTTCGGTGTAGTCGAAGGCAAATCCATATCTTAGACAAGAATTCGCGATTTGCAAGCACATCCACGCACCCCACATGAGCTGCGCGGTATACTCATGCCATGAAAAGACGCGAACATACATACGGTTATGAGGATGCTGCGGGCGTCACGCCGCCGCCCTGGACGGGACCGGCAGTGGGCCTCATGGATCTCGATGCGTTTTTTGCGAGCGTGGAGATGCTCGATCATCCCGAGTGGCGCGGCAAGCCGCTCATCGTGGGTGGCGATGCCGATTCCCGGGGCGTTGTGTCCACCTGCTCATACGAGGCGCGTCGCTTTGGCGTGCACTCCGCCATGCCCTCGGCCGAGGCACGGCGCCTCTGTCCGCAGGCCATTTGGACGCATGGGCATTTCGATCGCTACCACGAGGTCAGCGCGCAGGTCATGACGATTCTCGCCGACGAGACCCCGCGCGTTGAGCGCGTATCCATCGACGAAGCCTTTATCGATATCACACCGGGTCGTTTTGCGCCCGAAGACCCGCTGCTGGTTGCGCGGCGCATCAGTGATCGCGTGGCGGCGCTGGGAGTGACCTGCTCCATTGGCGTGGGCTGCAACAAGACGGTTGCAAAGATCGCAAGCGAGCGGGACAAGCCGTTTGGGCTGACCATCGTGCGCCCCGGAACCGAACAGCGCTTTTTGGCCGCGCTGCCGGTATCTGCCATGAGTGGCATCGGGCGCTCGGCAGAAGAGCGACTGCGCCGCATGCGCATCTACACGCTCGGCGAGCTATCCCGCGCACCGGAATCCACCTTGGCCTCTATTTTTGGCATCAACGGCGAACGCATGCGCCAGCGTGCGCTGGGACTCGAACTCTCCGAAGTCACGAGCCTCGATGAAGAGCGCGAGGTCAAGTCGGTCAGCAATGAACGCACCTTTGCGAAAGATTTAACTGAGCGTGGGGACATCGAAGCGGCGATTGCGCTATTGGGAGAGTCAGTGGGACGCCGTCTGCGCCGTCAGGGACTAACGGGCGCCACGGTGACGCTCAAACTCAAGTATTCGTATGGAAGCGGTCGCTCGGCACAGCGCCGGCTGCCCCATCCGACCGACGATGAGAACATCTTCGTGGCAGTGGCGCTCGAACTGCTCGACACCATCTGGCAGGAAGGGATGCATGTGCGCCTGGCGGGCGTCGGCATGAGCGACTTCGACCATCAGGGCGGTATCCAGACCGACCTGTTCTGCGAAATCGACGACCGCGGAGCCCAATCGAGCGACCGTCGCGACCTCTCGGTCGCCATCGACGCCGTCCGAGACAAGTTCGGCGACACCGCTCTCTCCTTCGGCCGCCAATCCCGCTTCAACGATTAGTCCCTATGGCAAAAAGAAAACCGGGCAGCTGCAAGTAGTGCAACTGCCCGGCATACGGCAGAGGGTAGCTAAAAAAGCCCCGTCCCAAATGAGCTACTAGAGGAGGTCGAGGGGAAGCTGGGGGGCGTCGCCCCAGAGCTTTTCGAGGCGGTAGAACTCGCGCGCCTCGGGAGTGAAGACGTGGACGACAACCGAACCGTAGTCCATGAGCATCCAGGTCTTCTGCTCGCGGCCCTCGATGGAAAACGGGTGCTCGCCGCAAGCCTCGGCGACCTTCTCCTCAATCTCGTCAACAATCGAATCGACCTGGCGGTTGTTGGTGCCGGTAGCGAGAACAAAGTAGTCGCACACATCAGAAAGCTCAGTCAGGTCGAGCACCTGAACGTCCTCGCCTTTCTTGTCGTAGGCGGCCTGCGCGGCGGCGCGGGCGACATCCTCGGCGGCGACACCGCTCGCGGACAGCGAGGCGGCAGTGCGGTCGGACGTGGCAACGAAACTCTTGTGCTCCACACCTTCAAGAATCTGCTCGTCGGTCATGGTCTCGTCGGCCATGGAATACCTCTTTCTAGACAGCCCGAGCTAGCGCAGCTGGGCGTAATGGTTGTAAATCGTAATAGCCGTGGGATAAAGATAACGCCCGGTCTGGATCACATAGACCAGACCCTGCGCAAAACAGGAGAAGAACAACTCGTCGAGCGAGGACTTCCCCACCATCTTGCGCAGCGCATGGGCATAATCGCCGTGGCGGTTGGGTTCGATGGCATCGGCCACAAAGACCACCATATCGAGCGGCGTCATGTCGCAAGCGCCCACGGTGTGACGGTCGACAGCCTGAAAGACCGCCGGCGACAGCTCGGGAAAGAGCTGCGGAAGCTCATAGGCGGCAACCGGGCCATGCAAAAGCGGCGTCGCGGCAGACGGAGAGCCGGCAATCTTGATGCCATAATGCAGAGCGCGCGTGACCAGCTCGTCGTCGGAGAGCACCTTGTCCCAGTCATGGATCAGGCCGGCGGCAGCGGCATCAAAGCGGTCGACACCGTACACCTCGGCTAGGTGCAACGCAGTCTCGGCAACCCCGAGCGAATGCACGTAGCGCTTACGCTTATCCTTCATGCGCACATCGAGCAATTCGTGGATACGCGTCAAGAGCGCGCGCTCGTCGTCCTCAAACTGTTCTTCTACCGACAACGTTCTCCCCCATCAATCAAAATCGTCTTGCCCAAGATCGGCATACAGGCCACGCTTACGGATATAGCCGAGTACGGACTCGCTCGTAAGATAGCGCACGCTCATGCCGCGAGCAACCCGCTTGCGAATGTTGGTCGAACTAATCGCCAGTGCCGGAATCTGGATATAGCGCACGTCGAATGGCAGTCCCGATTCCTTAATCCGCGCTCGCGCCGTATCGATGTCAAAGCCGGGACGCGTCGCAGCAATAAAGGTTGCCAGCTCGGCAATCTCATCAGCATTGTGCCAGGTCACAATATCGATAATCGCATCGGCACCCGTAATAAAGTAAAGCTTCACCTGTAGCGGGTAAAACTCGCGAAGGGCGCGCAGCGTATCGGCTGTGTAGGTGATACCGGCACGATCGATCTCGAAGCGGCTTGCCAAAAAGGCCGGGTTCGCGGCGGTCGCGAGGACCGTCATGGCATAACGGTCCTCGGCCGGCGTCACCGGTTTGTCGAGTTTAAAGGCAGGCGAGCCCGCCGGCATAAAGAGCACGGCGTCCAAGTCGAGGGACTCACGTGCCTGCTCGGCGGTCACCAGGTGACCGTAATGGATGGGGTCAAAGGTACCACCCATAATGCCGAGCCTAAACTCCTGCCCGTCCTCTATGGGAAGCTCGGGCAGACCGATTCCACCGCGCAGCGACATGGCCTACTCGCCCTCCGGGGTCTCGACGTCTTCCGCAGCAACAGCGTCATCAGTACCGTCAATGGCATCCACTGCGTCGACAGCCTCCAAACTATCGTCCGCGACATCCTCGACATCAACGACCTCGACGGCGACGTCCTCGCTACCGTCCTCAAGCTCGTCCTCGAACTCCGAGAAGTCCTCGGCGCCCTCAAAGTCAAAGGCGCGCTGGCAAATGCGAACCTCGTCGCCGGCACGGCAGCCGGCCTTTTGGAGCGCATCGTCAACGCCCATGCGGGAAAACTTATGCTGCAGGTAGATGACGGCCTCCTCGTTTTCCCAGTCGGTCTGGATAACCAAGCGCTCGATGGCGCGACCGACCACGCGGAAGGCACCGGGCTCCTCCTGGACGATACGGAAGCGCTTCTCGCGCTGCAGGCGGCGACGCTCCCACTCCTCGTCGCGCAGATCGACCGGCTCATCGGAAACCGCAAGTTCCGCGCGGAGCTTGGCCACCTGCTCGCCCACGGCAAGCATCAGGGTGTTGAGACCGGCGCCCGTCACAGCGGAAACGGCAAAGAACATATGCCCGTCGTCGAGCGCAGCACGCTTAAGGTCGGCTATCTTATCGGCTGTGCCCGGCGCATCGCACTTGTTGGCGACGACGATCTGCGGGCGCTCCGAAAGCTCGGCACCATACTGCTCGAGCTCACGGTTAATAATGCGATAGTCCTCGACCGGATCGCGATCCTCAAACCCGCCCGTCATGTCAACGACATGCATGATCAAGGCCGTGCGCTCAATGTGGCGCAGGAACTGATGGCCCAGGCCACGACCCTCGCTCGCGCCCTCGATGAGACCGGGGACGTCGGCAACGACGTAAGAATATTCGCCGGCACGCACCATGCCCAGATTGGGCACAAGCGTGGTAAACGGGTAGTCGGCAATCTTGGGACGGGCAGCGCTCATACGCGCGATGAGCGAGGACTTGCCGACAGAGGGAAAGCCCACAAGCGCGGCATCGGCCATGAGCTTCATCTCAAGCTCGATCCAGTGCTCCTCGGCCGGCTCGCCCAGCTGGGCAAATGCGGGCGCGCGACGCACCGACGTCACAAAGTGAGTGTTGCCCAGACCGCCGGCACCACCGGGCGCCACGACAACGCGCTCACCGTCGTGCACCAGGTCGGCAATCTCGAACATCGGGGTCTGCGTCTCGGGATCGAGCTCGCGGACTACGGTGCCCATGGGGACTTTCAAAATCAGGTCCTCTCCGCTTTTGCCGTTGCGGCGGGCACCCTGGCCATGCGTTCCGCGCTCAGCACGGAAGTGATGCTTAAAGCGGTAATCGATCAGCGAGGAAAGCTGAGCGTCGGCCTGGATAACGACGTTGCCGCCACGACCGCCGTCGCCGCCATCGGGGCCGCCCTTGGGAACAAATGCCTCGCGCCTAAACGACATGCATCCGGCTCCGCCGTCGCCGCCGCAAACGTTAATTCGGCTGATATCGGTGAACTGTGACAACAGAATCGCCTCCTACAAAAAAGAGGGAGACCCTTGAATCCTAAAACTCAAGTGCCTCCCACATATGTGCTCTATGAAGGGTGAATTACGCGTTCGCGAGCGGGCGTACGCTGACCCTGTGCTTGATACCCTTGTGGAACTCAACGGTACCGTCGACCAGCGCGAACAGCGTGTCGTCCTTGCCACGGCCAACGTTCTCACCCGGGTGGATGTGCGTGCCGTGCTGACGGACGAGAATCGTGCCCGTGGTTACCGTCTGGCCGGCATAGCGCTTCGTGCCAAGGCGCTGACCGCGGGAGTCACGGCCATTACGGGAGGAACCGAGTCCTTTTTTGTGTGCCATTGTGTATACCTACTCTTTCGTTACGAGTGTAATCTACTCGGCGACGGGAGCCTCGGCAACAGCCTCAGCCTCTGCCTTGACAGCCTTCTTGGCGCGGGAGGTAGCCTGAACCTTCACGATCTTCAGCTTGGTGAGCTGCTGACGGTGACCCTTCAGACGACGATAGCGCTTGCGCTTGTGGAACTTGAAGACCAGCTGCTTCTCGCCCTTGAACTGCTCAACGATCTGAGCGGTAACCTTGGCCTTGGCCAGCTTGTCGGGATCGGTGACGATCTTCTTACCATCGTTGAGGAAGATAACCGGCAGGGTGATCTTATCGCCCTCATTGCCCTCGATCTTCTCGACGGTGATGACATCGTCGGTGGCGACCTTGTACTGCTTGCCGCCCGTGTTAACGATTGCGTACATGTTTACTTGCCCTTCATGCATCAGTTAGTGCAACAGCCGAATATAGTAGCAGGCGATAATACCCCCGTCAACGAGTATGTGGAGCAAATCCACAAGTTCGCACAGGTATGGGGCTGACGAGTCGGCCCTCGTCGTCCTCGCATGCTTGATTCTGACGCTCGACATCGTAGGAGCAGATGGTCACGAGGTCTTGCATACCGGTGGAAACGATAGGTGCATCGACGCCCGGGGTCAAGCCCTGCAACAAAACATCAGCGGCAGAAAGCAAAATTTCCGGACGCATGGAGCCCTCGTTGTCGGCATGGGTGTCGAGCATGAGCACCAGATGGTCCGGGCGCTCCCCTGCCGTGAGCTCATAGCCCACAAGCGTGTGGTCAAGGTCTAGGCGTTTGCTCTTCTTACCACGCGCGTAGTCGATGCCGTGGCCCGCGCGCAGCGTATCGATAGCACGACGCACCTCGTCGGCGGAGGCCGGTGCCTCAGGGTCAAGATGCAGGTCGATACGATAGGACAGACGCGTGAGCTGCGCCGTCAGCGCCGGTGTGCGCACGTCGATGTATGCCGCCTCGATGGGGGCCAGATCGGCCGGAGATGCCGCCGCCAGGCGCTCAAACGCCTCGTCGAGCGCGACGAACTCGGTCATAAACAGGTCATACCACTCGCAAGTCGACGACGTGCCCACCGGCAGCGCCGACGAAAAGCCCACGCGCATGTGCGGAGAGAAGCCCTGCGTCACGGCGTAGGGCAGCCCCGCGCGACGCACGATGCGCTCAATGGTATGAATCACTTCGAGATGGCCCAGGTACTTAAGACGGTCGCGCTTGCCATAGCGAACGCGAAGCCTAAAGAGCGTGGAGTTGTCGGTCAAGCGCTCACTCATGCGCGATCACCCACCAATACGTTCTTGGCATGGAGCGTGGGGCAGATTCCACAGCCGGTGCACGACGTGCGGGTGCAGTCGGGCGTCGTGACACCCTCCAGCGAGCGGCGGTACTCGCGCTCGAGAAAGCCGCGCGAGCAGCCGGGGCTCACGTGCTCCCAGGGCAGGCGCCAGTCCAGTTCGTAGGGCAGGTGCACGAGCTCGTTGAGGTCGATGCCGTTTTTGGCCGCCGCCTCTTTCCAGTTATCGAGCGAAAAATGCTCCACCCAGGCGTCAAAACGCGAGCCCGCACGCCAGGCGTCGATGATGACCGGCGTCATGTCACGGCCGGCGCGAGACAGCGCGGCCTCAACGAGCGAGGTCTCGGCATCGTGGTAGTGCACGCGTACGGCGCGGTTGCGCACGCTCGTGATGAGCAGCTTTTGGCGACGCTTGACGTCATCGTAATCGAGCTGCGGGCACCATTGGAACGGCGTGGCGGCCTTGGGAATAAACACCGACACCGAGATGGACACCGAGATGGAGCCGCGACGCGCCTTGGGAACCACGGAGCGGCCGAGCTCGAGCACATGGTCGGCCAGGTTGGCGATGGCCACGATATCCTCGTCGCGCTCGCCGGGAAGGCCCATCATAAAGTAGAGCTTCATGCGGTTCCAACCAGCCTCGAAGGCCGCCTTGGCCGCACGGTCCAAGTCCTCCTCGGTCACGTTCTTGTTGATGATGTCGCGCATGCGCTGACTGCCGGCTTCGGGGGCAAACGTCAGGCCGCCCTTCTTTTCGCCGGCGACCGACTCGGCCATATCCACGCCAAACGAATCCAGGCGCTGCGAGGGAATGGACACGCGAATGCCCGTATCTTCCAGACGGCGGTTAAGGCGACCGAGCACATCGCGGATGCAGGAGTGATCGGTGGTCGAAAGCGAGGTAAGCGACACCTCGTCATAGCCGGTCTTTTCCAGGCCCTGGATCACCGAGGACACAATCTGGTCGGCCGAGCGCTCGCGCACCGGGCGATAGGTCATGCCGGCCTGGCAAAAACGGCAGCCGCGGGCACAACCGCGCAGAATCTCGATCGACAGGCGGTCGTGAACGAGCTGCGCGTAGGGCACGCACGACTGCGACAACGGATTGGTAGCGCCAAAGTCCTCAACGACGCGCTTGTAGACCACCGGTGGGACGTCCTTGCCTTCGCGCGGCACGGTGTAGCCATGCGGCGAGCAGGGCTCGTCATGGCGCACCTCGTAGAGCGACGGCACATAGGTGCCACCGACCGTCGCGAGCTGCTCGACAATCTGAGCGCGCGAGACGCCCTCGTCGCGCAAGCGGCGATGCAGCTGGCAAACCTCGAGCAGCGACTCCTCGCCCTCGCCAATGAGGATGGCATCGAAGAAGGCTGCATACGGCTCGGGGTTATAGACCGAGGGACCACCAGCAATGATGATGGGGTCGTCCTCGGTGCGGTCGGCCGCCAGCAGCGGAATGCCGGCTAGATCGAGGGCCTCGAGAAAGTTTGTCACGGCCATCTCATGCGGCACGTGCATGCCGACGATATCGAACGAGGCCACGGGTGCTGCGCCCTCGAGCGACAGCAGCGGGATACCAGCCTCGCGCATGGCATCGCCCATATCGGGCCACGGCACATAGCCGCGCTCGCAGGAAATGCCCTCGGCCTGATTGAGGATGTTGTACAGGATGGCAATACCCTGGTTGGGCAGGCCAACCTCGTACACATCCGGGTAAATCATGCAGCAACGATAGTCGGCATCGGCCTTGGAGAGCGTGCCCCACTCATGGTCGATATAGCGACTCGGCTTCTCGACCTTTGCGAGCAGGGGCTCAATCAAATGAAAACAGTCTTGGTACACAGCGCGCAAAAGAAACCCCTAAGCAGCGAGATCGGATGCGTCCTCAAAGGGACCCATGGGACGAGTAGCGCCGGCAACCGTGGTCACCAGGTCGCGAACGCGCGAGAACGTGGCGGCAGCCACCTCGTTGGCACGGCTGTAATCGATGTCGCGCTCATACAGCGAAACGAGCGCACGGCCCATACCATAGGTGCCCGCGGCGGCGGTCAGCGCCTTGACGACAAACCCGATATGCGGCGTCTGCTTTACCAGGGCGCGGGTGACGGCGCGGAGCACCAAGCCGCCGGCAAGCACGCCCGCGACCTCGTAGCCGCGCTCGGGCTTAATACCGCGTCCAAAGATGGCCGCGAGCTCAAAGAGCATGCCCACCTGCGCCAGCGCCATAACGGGATAATCGGCCCCCGGCAAAAACACCAGCGCACCCGTCGCCATATTGGTAAGCGCGCACGAGGTGATGATGCGGTTGGCGGCGGCGATACGCATAAAGGCAAAGTTCGCCGCAAAGGCTGTCTCCTTGTCCGTGCGGTCGAGAATCCAGCGAGCGAGCGTCTCGAGCAGATACGTCTTATCGGTAGCCGCCACCGCGCCGAGCATGGGCGTGGACTCCTGGATAAAAGGCACCTCGACAGCGGACTCGGCCAGCACGCACACGGGGGCGCCGGCAATCACGAGTTCCTGCACGGCGCTCTCAAGGCGGTCAGACCCGCACGAAAGCACCAGCACCACATCGGTATCGGTCTTGGGGACGATACGGTCCTCACCCAGGCGCTCAACGCGCACAATGCCCGACGTCGTCTGCGGCACGAAGGCATCGCGCACCGTCTCGACCAAAAAACGCGAGGCAGACGAATCGAGGTAGACGGACACGCGAACCGGCGTGTCGGAATCCTTCTTGGTGGTCGCGCCCATCTTAAAGACGCGGGTCAGCTTGTCCACGGGAATCTTCATAGCAAACCCCTCCAGCGGTTACGCGGCGCCCGAACGATGCCGCCATATGGATTGTACGATACCCACCGTCAGCAACTGAATCATCATCGAGGACGAACCAAAACTAATAAATGGCAGCGGAATACCGGTAATCGGCATCATGCCAATGCACATGCCGATGTTCTCGAAGGTCTGGAACGCCCACATGCCGACGATGCCCACGCACGATAGGCGCAAGAACAGCGACTCGCACTTAAAGGCAACGCGGATCGTCGAGAAAATCAGCAGCACGTAGAGGCACAGGAGCAAAAAGGAGCCGCAGAAGCCGAACGTCTCGGACAGGAAGGCGAAGACGAAGTCGGTGTGGAACTCGGGCAGAAAGCCACCGGCAGACTGCGTCGCATGGCCCAGCCCTTTACCGAAAAAGCCACCCGAGCCGACGGCAATGAGCGACTGCTGCAGGTTGTAGGCATCATCCGAATCGGCATTATCGGGGTCGATAAAGACGGTCAGTCGGTTCATCTGGTACTGCTTGATCAAAACGTCATGGCCCAAAAGAGAATCGAGCACCGAATCGAGCGCCAGGATGAGCGCCACCAGGCCCACAAGCAGCGCCAAGGTCGACAGCACCCATTCGCGACGCGCACCGCTCATGCAGATCACAACGGCACCCGACACCAACACGACCAGGCCCGAACCCAGGTCGCCCATGGCGACGACGGCCAAAAACGGAACGGAGAGCATGCCACAGAGCTTAATGTAGTCGCGGGCGGTATCGATGCGGCCGTTGTACTGCGAACCAAGCGTGGCGATAAAGAAGATCGTGATGAGCTTGGCAAGCTCGACCGGTTGGAAGGTAAGGCCGATACCGGGAATCTTGATCCAGCCCGTCATGCCCAGACCGCCCGTATAGGACAGACCCGGAATCTTAGGCGAGAAAATCACAATGAGATCGATGACGAGCAGCGCCGTCGAGAAGTTAGAGATGCCGCGCAGATCGGTACGCCAGACGAGCACCGCAAGCACCGTACCGATGCCGATGCCCAACAGGTGGCGCGAGAATGAGGCGTCGGCCTTAAACTGCGAGGCCGACCAAATGATGATGGCACCATAGGCTACGAGCGCCAAGGCTGCCAGCAGCACGCCGATGTGCACCTTCTGGCGAAACGTACCGCGCGAGGCCGAAAGCTGCTTGTTGACACGGTCCAGGCTGCTGCGAGAACCGGTTTTAGTTGAGCGGAACAGGTCCGCCGGCGAAAAATCCATCGCAACCTCCTATCGAACCGAGGAATCGCCCGTGGCAGAAGATGTGTCGGGCTCATCATAGATGGCACCGAGGACATCGCGCACGACATGCAGCGCGGTATCGGAGCCACCACCGCCCTGTTCCAAGACAGTGACAATCACGTACTTGGGCTCATCGGCCGGCGCGTAGGCGCAAAACCACGCGTAATCGTCCTCGCCGCTCTTCTCGCCCGTGCCGGACTTGCCGTAGACCGTGGGGGTCAAGGAGTTAAAGTGCGCGGCAGTCGAAGTCGACGCCGAGTAAATCACATCGTGCATGCCGTTACGGACCAGCGCCAGGTCGGCATCGCTATTGATATGGGCCTCCAGGCGCTTCTTTTTGCCCTTGCCGTTGTACTTGTAGGCATCGCCGTCGCCATCACGCGAGACAGCAGACAAGAACACATGCGGCACATACTGTTTGCCGCCGTTGGCAAGGCCCATGTAGGCACACGCCATCTGCAGCGGCGTCACCAAAATGTCGCCCTGGCCGATAGCGATGTTAGTCATATCGCCGGCATTCCACTTGCGGTCCTCGGCCGAGGCGTCGGTAAAGTAGGACTCTTTCCACTTGGCGTCAGGAATGCGACCGGTGCCCTCACTTGGCAGATCGATGCCGCAGGTCTTGCCCAGGCCCCAACGGCGAAAGACCTCTTGCAGACCCTCGGGATGCTGGTCGTTGTAGAAAAACGCCTTACCCATATCGTAAAACACGGGGTCGCACGAGTTGGCGATACCGGACTGCAGCGTCATAGTGCCGTGACCGGAATGCAGCCAGCAGTACTTACCCCATGACTTGCCCAGGCCCGTCCAATAGCCCGTGCAGTTCGTGGTCTGGCCTGAGGTATAGGTTCCAAACTCAAGACCGGCCAGAGCCGAGAGCGGCTTGATGGTCGAAGCCGACAAATACTGGCCGCTAATGGCGCGGTTGAGCAGCGGATGCGAACCCTTGTCGTCGTTGAGCTCGGTCCACACGTCGTTGGAAACGCCGCCGATGAACACCGACGGATCAAACTTGGGCTCGCTCGCCATACCCAGAATCTCACCATTGTTGGGATCGAGGCACACCACGGCGCCGTTGCCGGCATCGCTATGACCCGTGGTCTTGGCAAGCTCAATGGCATTCGCCAGAGCCGTCTCGCAGGCCTGTTGAATCTTAAGATCCAGCGTAAGCTTAATGTCAGAACCGGCCTTGGCGGGAACGGCGCCGGCTTGACCGGTCACATTACCCGAGGCGTCAACTTTCACGGTCTGCTCACCACGAATGCCCTGCAGCAGATTTTCGTAGTAAATCTCTACGCCCGCCTGGCCCACAATATCGCCCGATTGATACGAGATCTGGCCAGCCGCGCTATCGCTGCCGTCCGACGACTTCTTGTTCTGCGCCTCGAGCTGCTCGGAGGTAATGGTGCCGGTATAGCCCAAGATATGGCAGGCGGTCTCGCCATACGGGTATTGGCGCTCGGTGCGCTCGGCGATCTTCACGCCGGGAAACTCACCGGCGTGCTCCTGAATGTAGGCGACAGTAGAGCGGCGCACGTCAGTCGCGATCGTATGCAGGCTCTGCGCGCCTTCGGAATTGTCCTGGATGTTGCGCAGCACCGCGATATACGGCATGCCGAGCACGTTGGCAAGATGACGCACCAGTACCTTGTCGTCGGCAAGGTCGCGATAGGCGACGACGGCGAGCGAGGGGCGGTTTTGCACCAGCGCGACGCCGTTGCGGTCCAAGATGCGGCCACGAACGGCAGGCGTGGTAACGGTACGGGTCTGATTGCTCTTGGCCTGCTTGTCGTAGTAGTCCGACGAGACCATCTGCATGCCCCACAGCTTAACGGCAAGCGCGGCAAACATCGCACCCACGCCCGCGGTGAGGATGGAAAAGCGGCCCTTGAAGGCCGTAGCGGCCGTATTGCCCTCGCCCTCGGTGGCGCGCGGGGCCGTTCCGTGCTGCGTGTCGTAGGTAAAGCGGGAGTCGCCGCGGCGCATGATGACCAGCGCGACCACAATGGCCACGACCAGCACGATACCGGCGACAACAACCGTCAACTGGGAAGACATCTACAGGCCTCCCCTATTTGAGCTTATGGGTCTTGGGCTTAAAGCGCATACCCGTCTGACGCCCACCGCGCGCGGAGAACCCATAGCCAGACTGCGGCGCGACGCCGGACATCAAAAACGGAACGGCGACCAGGCCGGTCAGAATCGAAGACGGCAGGGCATGTCCAAAGATCGCCACGACAAAACTCGATTCCAGTCCCATAAACAGCAAGATAATGCTGTAGATCACGTTAATGGCAAGCGCAAAGGCGCCCACCGTGATGCCGCGAGCGCTCGGGGTGCCGCCCGTCTGACCGGCGGCACTGTGTGTCAGGGCAAAGCTGCCCACTGTCAGCAACAGCGACATCACGCCCACCGGCACGGCTGCCGACAGGTCGTAGAACAGGCCGCTGCAAAAACCGCAGATGACGGCCCGCGTGGGATCGCCCGAAAACACGCTCAGGCACACCAGGATAATCATAAAGTTGACGCGACCGCCCGCGATGGAGATCTGCGGCGCCAAGCCCGCCTGCAGCAGGACGCAGACAATGGCGGCAATCGCAAAAGTGCGGGAGCCAGTCCCCTGTTCGTGTAGATCCATGGACATGCCTCCCTATTCGCTCGAGCCCGAGTCAGTCGTGTCGGACGCATCGGAGCTTTCATCCGAGCTTTCGTCTTTGGACTTGGTGGCCGCATCGCGCGAGGTGCCCTGCGGCGTACTGTTGGCGCTGCTCACATCCTCGTCCGAAGCCGACTGCTCATCGGTCAGCGACGTAATGACCAGCACTTCCTCGTTGTTTTCGGCCGTTGTCTGGGCGCGCACGACGATGGTGTAGTACACATCGTTGGCAGACTTCTCCACCGACGAGACCGTACCGAGCGGCAGGCCCTTGGGGAATAAGCCGCCGATGCCCGAGGTCACGATGATGTCGCCCACCTTCACGTCGGAATCGACACTCACGTGCTCCAGGCGCAGGGTACCGTCGGGCTGCCCCTGCAGCATACCCTGAGCGCGCGTATCCTGCACCATGGCGGACACGCCCGAGTTCTCATCACTAATCAGACGGACGGTGGAGGTCTTGGCCGAAACCTCGATAATCTGACCGATGACACCGGCAGAACTCGTCACGGGCATGTTGATGGTAAGACCGTCGGCAGAGCCCTTGTCGATGGTGACCGTCGAGGTCCAGGCATCACCCGAAGCGCCGACAATGCGAGCCGCGGTGGACTTAAGGTTGTAGGTCGACTGAAGACCGACCAGGCTCTCGAGTCGCTCGGCGGTCTTTTGAGCCTCGGAGAGCTCAGCAACCTTTGACGTCAGGACCTCGTTTTGCTTCTTAAGCTCGTCGAGGGTGTCTTGCGAAGCCGTAAGGTTTGAGAACACGTTTCCGATTGCGTTAAAGGGCGCAGCCACAGCCGAGCCCACAAAACGCACCGGCGAGGTAATCGTCGTCACGCCAGAACGCACGGCATGAATCGGTCCCGCCTCACCCTCGCGAATGTAAAACGTAAGCAGCAGCACCGAAATTACGCTGAAAACAATCAACGGGCGCATACCCGTTGATTGTCGCTTGGTATTCAGATTTGAAGAGAAACCCGAAGATCGTGCCAAATGGAATCCACCTTTTGGAAATTAAGCATTGGTCTGGACGAAGCCACCGTCAAACGCGTTGGCCTCGAGCACGCGGGCGCAGCCGTTGACGACGTTGTCGAGCGCCGTAGGGCTGACGTTGACCGAAACGCCGGTCTCGTCGCGCAGACGCACGTCGAGACCGCGCAGCAGCGCACCGCCGCCGGTCAGCAGGATGCCGTAGTACATAAGGTCCGAGGCAAGATCGGGCGGCGTGGCGTCGAGGGCGTCCTTGACGGCCTTGGCCATCTCGTCGAGCGGCTTGTTGAGCGCGCGACGAATCTCCTCGCTCTCGATGCGCACGGTCTTGGGCAGGCCCGTAATCACGTCGCGGCCGTTGACCTCGACGTCGAGCTCGTCCTTGAGCGGCACGGCAGAACCGACCTTGATCTTGATGTCCTCGGCCGTGCCACCGCCGATAGCCCGGCGCGCCGTT
>OBYS01000538.1_pt1 | contig 23623 bp, 20 predicted proteins | sample 1476791 | NCBI WGS metagenome assembly OBYS01 (sample SAMEA2580205, study PRJEB22360) | human gut metagenome | biome: human gut; feature: human-associated habitat; material: faeces | place: Denmark | collected 2008/2010
ATTCGAAACACCCCTCCCTACCTCTGGCCCGCGCGGAGCGCAAAGCCATTTGACCGAAAAAGAAAACCTGCCCCACGCCGCAGGCGCGCCCGCGCGGAGCGCAAGCCTTTACCGCTTCGCCACTGCCATCAGCGCCCGATTCTCGAGCAGAATACGCAGCAGCACCGTATTCACCGCCGTGAGCACCAGCGCATTGGGGATGCGGGCGGCGAGCACTGCCCATGCATAGCCGTAAAAGATGTGGAGCGCCAGCGAGTTGATGACCATCGAGCCGACGAAGTGTGCCGCCAGCACACTGCACCACAGCCGGGTGCCGGTGCGCAGATGGGGAAGCTTCTGCCAGCCCAAGCCGCCGACCAGGCCGATGGACGCCGCACCCAGCGTGATGAGCGGATTGATGGCATAGCCCGCCAGCACGCTGCCGATGATGTCGGCCACCATGCCCACGACGAAACCCGCCCACGGTCCAAAGAGGATGCCCGCCAGCAGCACCGGCAGACTGCCCAGATTGAACCGGACAAAGCCGGTGGAGATGCTCAGCACCCGGGAAAAGACGATGCTCATGGCGATGAGCAGGGCCATCGCCGTCAGGGTGCGCACAGAGATCCTGGATTCGTTTTTCATATCAACTGTCCTCCTGTTTTTCAGGAACTGCGGGGGGAGCAGAAAGAAAAGCCCTCCCCTGTGACAAACCGCACAAAGGAGGGCGTGAGTTCAACAAACTTCACTTCCGGACGACGCCGTGCAGACGGCCTCGCCCGCACCCAAGTCCATGCAGCAGCGGGATGCAGGCCATGCACCGCGGGTCTCCCTTCGTCCGCAGCACAACTCCCCGTTGATGCGGCACTTGACGCGCATAGCCTTACTCTGTTGATACTGTTATTATATGCTTTTTTTCGCCCTGTTTCAATCACGGGATGCAACAGGTTTGCTAAAACAAAGCCGCAGAATTTATCACATATGCTCAAAGTCTTTCTTTTTTGGCCCAAACGTGATAAGATGGGTATGATATTGAAAGGGGCTTTCCCGCCCCGGAAAGGATTTTTCACGATGAAATTCAGTGAGATGACCTATACCCGCCCTGACATCGACGCGCTGCTGGCCCGCTGCAAAGAGCTGACCGCAAAGGCAGCTGCCGCTGACAGCGGCGAGGCCCTTGTGGAGGTTTACTACGAGCAGAGCCGCGCCTTCGCCGACTACAACACGGCGGCCAACCTCGCCAACATCCACTACACCTGCGACACCCGCGACGCCTGCTGGAAAGCTGAGCAGGACTTCTTCGACGCCAACGGCCCGGCAGTGTCCAACGCCAGCGTCGAGATCAGCCGCGCCTTCCTCGCCAACCCCCATGTGGACGCCCTGACCGAGGCCTTCGGCTCCACCTGCGTGGCCGGCATGAAGAACGCCGTGCTGGGCATGGACGAGCGCACCGTGGCCCTTCAGCAGGAGTACAACGCCCTCGTCAGCTCTTACCAGCAGATCTACGGCGGTGCGCTGGTGGAGCTGGACGGCAAGCAGCTCACCATCCCCCAGCTTGGCCCCTACAAGGAGAGCACCGATGCCGCCACCCGCCGGGCCGCTTATGAGGCCGAAGCCGGTTACTTCGACGCCCACCGCGCCGAGCTGGACGAGCTGTACACCAAGATCGTCAAGAACCTGAACCAGCAGGCTCAGGTGATGGGCTTCCACGACTACAGCGAGCTGTCCTATGTGCGGATGAATCGCATCGGCTACGGCCCCGAGGACATCAAGCGCTTCCGCGATCAGGTAGCCCACGACGTCGTGCCGGAGCTGCAGAAGGTCATCGCTCTCAAGAACAGGCGCACCGGCATCCAGCACCCCACTTTTGCCGACCTGCCGGTGGCTTTCAAGGACGGCAACCCCAAGCCCATCGAGGGCTACGACGCCCGGATGTCCGCCGCCCGCACCATGTACCATGAGCTCAGCCCCGAGACGGCAGAGTTCATCGACTTCATGCAGGACAACGAGCTGTTCGACGTCGAGAGCCGCCCCGGCAAGATGTCCGGCGGCTACATGACCAGCCTGCCCTCCTATAAAGCCCCCTTCATCTTCGCCAACTGGAATAATACTTCCGCTGACGTGGATGTTCTGACCCACGAGTGCGGCCACGCCTTCGAGGGCTATGTGGCTGAGCGCGATCCGAAGATCCCCGCCGACCTCGAATGCCCCGGCATGGAGAGCGCCGAGATCCACTCCATGGCCATGGAGTTCCTCACCGCACCGTGGCACCACCTGCTCTTCGGCAGGGACACCGACAAGTACGCCCTGCTCCACGCCGAGGACAGCTTCCTCTTCCTGGCCTACGGCTGCGCGGTGGATGAGTTCCAGCACATCATGTACCAGAACCCCGATCTGACCCCTGACCAGCGCAACCAGACCTGGCTGGAGCTGGAGCACAAGTACCGCCCCTGGATCGACTTTGACGCTCTGCCCTTCTATGGCCGCGGTGCAGGCTGGCAGCGTCAGCTCCACATCTACGAATGCCCCTTCTACTATATCGACTACTGCCTGTCCACCATGGCCGCTCTGCAGTTCTTCCTGCTGAGCCTCCATGACCAGAAGGATGCATGGGCGCGCTATCTGCGCCTCGTCCGCCGTGCCGGCACGGCCAGCTACACCGAGCTGTGCGAGACCGCCGGCCTGCAGGTGCCGTTCAACGACGGCTCCATCAAGGCCATCGCCCAGCAGATGAGCCAGTGGATCGCAGAGCATCAGGTCTGATAGCCCTCTCAGGCGCTTCGCTCCCGCTCGCATCCTGCCGTCCGCTGCCCCCACTGCACTTCGAAGCTCGAGGACTTCCCCGAAGCAAAGCTGTAATTTTCCCTGTTTTCTCCCCGGCGCTGTCCGCTCTTTGGACGCCGCCGGGGCTTTTTTGTACCCTTTTTTCGGGGCGCAGAAAAGAAAACCAGAATTTTTTCGAAAAAAGTATTGCTTTTTCGGGCGAGTCATGATATTATATCAAAGTCGTCATGACGCAACAGAATATGGACGGTTAGCTCAGCTGGTAGAGCATCTGCTTGACGTGCAGGAGGTCACAGGTTCGAGTCCTGTACCGTCCACCATACAGTTCGTACTCGAACCCAATCCTCTATGAGAAAGGGTTCGGGTACGTTTTTTGTTTACAAGAGGTTCTGCGGCGAGAGTACGCAGAGCGGTAAACGAACAAAGGCAGGGTATCACCGTGGCGGTGGTATCCTGCCTTTTGCTTTGAAATCAAGTTATCATCGTGCGAACTTGATTGCCCTTATGGAGAAAATCATTTTACTGGTCTGCGCTTTCGTACATCTGGGTCGTTGTGCCGACCTGCTCCGTACCAGCGTTCCCGTCAATAGTCACATCGGCAGTGCAGCTTTCAATGGTGCTGCCCTCGGCGCGGCCTGCAACGGTACCGGGTGTAACGGCACCGTCAATGCTGCCCTTTACCGAGCAGTTGGTGATTTTGAAAACCGTCTCCTCACCGTAGTAGTATAGGCCGGTACCCACAAGGCCGCCCACATGGGTGGCACCGGTTGCCTTGATGTTCACGGTCACATTGCAGTTGTCAATGACAGAGGGATAGTTTTTAGTGGAGAAGCCTTCCGTTTCAAGGCAGACATCCGGGTTGGAATGGGTGCCTGCATAGCCGCACAAACCGCCAATGGCGTGACCACCGTTTTCGCTCTCGATAGTCACATCAGCGGTGCAGTTGGTGATGGTGTCCATCATTTCCAGACAGCCACCAATGCCGCCCAAACCCACCGGCTCGTTGCCGGTGGCTTTCACGGTGCCGGATGCTGTGCAGTTGTCGATGCTGCCGCCAAAGCCGCCGCCGACTACCAGACCGCCGCACTCGGCAACGTCTGCCTGAACGATCTTATCGGTAAAGTGGTTGTCACCGATGACGACCACGGTAGCCCCCTCCACCATGCAGTTGGTGATAGAGTTGTTGTTACCGCCCACAATACCGCCGACACAGTTATTTCCGGTAATGGTGGAATCGCCCTTCAGTGTGACGTTATCCACAGAACCCATGTTGTAGCCCACAACGCCGCCAATGGCCATGGAAGTGCCTTCCGTTACTGTGACCGTGGCATCTTCCAGAGTCAGGTTTTTCACCTCACCGCAGCTCACGCCGAACAGACCGGCACCGCAGTTATAGGTATCCGAAGTATAGCTCAGGTTGGAAATAGTGTGGCCGTCTCCGTCAAAGGAGCCGAGGAACAGGGTGGAGTGTGTCTCCATGTCGTTCATATTGCCGATGGGAGCCCACTCGACACCGGACAGGTCCAGATCACTGGTCAGTTTGAAGCAAACACCGGCGTAGCCGCCCTGCGAGCCATCGTTGACATTGGAAGCAAAGGTCAGCAGGGAATCCACGCTGTTGATCTGGTAGGGGTCTTCCTGCGTGCCGGAACCGCCGTCATAGTTGGCGGAAACAGCAGTGGTGCTGACGGAAGAAGCAGCCGCAGAACTTGCGGCAGTGCTGCTTGCGGTACTCTGAGCGGAAGAACCTGCACAGCCTGACAGGAAAGCTGCGGCGAGGCATACGGCGATTACGCCGGTTTGAATTCGTCTCATAATGGAATATCCTTTCTATGTTAGTTTTTTCTAACCAGAAAGTATAACCAAATAAGGCTGGTCTGCCACTCCGAACCGTCAGAAAACATCCGATTCGGACGGCGAGTTTCGGAATAGAGTGGGGCTGGTGCCGTATTCTTTTTTGAATGCTTCCGAAAATTTGCTGGGGTTATCATAGCCGAGTGCGGCTGCGATCTCGGTTACACTGTGACTTGTATCCTGCAAAAGGACGCGGGCAGTCTGCATCCGGTAGGATTTCATGTATTGATAAATGGAGCTGCCATAAACGGCTTTGAAGCAGAGCTTCATGGAAGTTTGCGCAATGCCGAACTGCCGGGAAAGCTCAGCCAATGTGTAATGGTGACTGAGATCCTGTATCATTGCATCGTGCATCGCCCGAACAGTTATGACTTGACTGCGGGAGAAAAACTGTCGCTTTACGGAGAAGGACTCCTGCGGCAGGTCGTTTAGGAGCATGAGCAACTCCAGCACCTTGGCTTTCAGGTAGTGGGCCATCCTTTCCGGTGGGGCAGCGTACAGCTCCGAAAAAATGTGCGCGACTTCCCGGTTGCTGCGCAGCACATAGCAGCTCTCTTCTCGGCAGAAACGCTCGGCGATGGTTTCCAAATGGATGTCAAGATCGCCCATGATGGCTTCCAGAGAAGAAAGCGTCTGCTGCGCCTGCGGCAAGTCGATGGTGATGGAAATGCCGTGATAGTGTGCCAATGGAAAACAGGTCTGCCGGGTGGTGTGGCTCAGCCGGTGAATGGACAGGTCGCCCGCACCGATATACTGATAATCGCCGTTCTGAAACTCGCACTCAAACCGCCCTTCCCAGCAGTGATTGATTTCGATGGTATCCGGCATGGGGCGTTTGTTCTGATTCTGCCCGTCCTTCATGTGAAAGTCGTTGTAGAAAAGATCAATCCCCGGCAGGATCGGATATTCAGAGATGAGCCCTTCGCCGGTGTCGTTCTGCATCCGGTAAAGTCTGCACCCGGCGGATGCGGCTAAATGCTGCACCTCCGGGTCAAAGAAATCAATGGGACACTGATTCATTCCAGCACCTCCTCACAGCCCTATTATAATAAATTCATGGGTTTGGAACAAGCCACACCTTTATCGATTGAATCTATAAATTCCAGCTTATAGCACGTGTTCCTAGCAGGGTTTGGGGCAGGCACGCCCCAACAAGAAGCAGTCCCGAAGTGGCGAGAATTTTCAAGAATTGAAAATTTGTGGCCACGGGACGATTCTTGCTCTCAGCTAATTCGCTCAAAACAGCTTTTGCGCAATTGTTTCCAAATTGTTAAGACGCATAAAGCAAGCAAAGAACCTTTTTCTTCTGAAGTGGTGGTGTTCACGGTGAGCACCACCACTTTTCTGTTTTGTTTTTCTTGCAAACGGGTGCGAAATATGGTATATAGGTTATACGAAACATTGCTTCGATTGAATAACCTGACATTCAATGATGTGTAAAGAGAGGTGCAGCCATGACCGCCGTGATCTACGCCCGCTATTCATCCGACAGCCAGCGAGAAGCGTCCATTGAAGGGCAGCTGCGCGACTGCAAGGACTACGCCGAGAAGAACGGTATCACCGTGGTCGGCACCTACATCGACCGTGCCTACTCTGCCAAGACGGATGACCGCCCGGACTTCCAGCACATGATAAAGGACAGCGCGAAGAAAATCTTCGATGTGGTTCTGGTCTGGAAGCTCGACCGCTTTGCCCGGAACCGCTACGATGCTGTGAACTACAAGTATCAGCTGGAAAAGAACGGTGTCCATCTGGTGTCTGCCATGGAACCCATCTCGCAGGGACCTGAAGGCATTATGGTGGAGAGTATGCTGATTGGCATGGCGGAATACTATTCCGCCGAACTCGCCCTGAAAGTGGCGCGCGGTGAGCGCGAAAATGCACTCCAATGCAAATACAACGGCGGTGTAGTGCCGCTGGGTTTCACCATTGGCAAGGAGGACAGGCTGTACCATATCGACCCGGAAACGGCTCCCATCGTGCAGGAGATCTTCACCCGGTACGCCGACGGCGAACCGGCTGAGAAGATCGCAGCATCCCTGAATGAGCGCGGCCTGCGTACCCGCACCGGGAAGCCGTTCGTGAAGAACAGCTTCTTCCAGATCTTCCGGAACCGCCGCTACATAGGCGAGTACCGCTATAAAGACATCGTGACACCGGGCGGCATTCCCGCCATCGTGGACGAGGATTTGTTCAACCGGGTACAGCAGCGTTTTGAGCAGAACAAGATCGCCCACGGTCGGCCTGCAAAAGAGGATGTGAGCTATCTGCTGACCACTAAGCTGTTCTGTGGCAAGTGCGGCACCCTGATGGGTGGCGAAAGCGGCACCAGCCACATGGGAAACACCTACTATTACTACAAGTGCGGCAACGCCAAACGCCACGGCAAGGCGCACTGCGACCTGAAAGCCATCCGCAAGGAGCCTCTGGAGCGGTTCGTGGTGGACACTGCCATTAAGGTGGTTTTCAGCGATGAAATCATCGAACAGCTGATAGATTTGGTCATGGAAGCCCAGCAGAAGGAGAACACCCGGCTGCCTGTCCTGAAAGACCAGCTCAGGGACACAGAGAAGCGGCTGGCAAACCTTCTGGAAGCCATTGAACAGGGCATCCTGACCCCGACCACCAAGCAGCGGTTGGACGAACTGGAAGCCCGGAAGGAAGCCCTGAACACCAGCATTCTGGAAGAAGAGCTGAAAAAGCCAGTCCTGACCCGCGAATGGATGCGGTTCTGGTTTGAAAAATTCCGCAAGGGTGACATGAGGGACATGGAACACCAGCGGCAGATCATTGATACCTTTGTCAACTCGGTCTACGTTTTTGACGACCGGGTCGTGCTCAATTTCAACTTCACGGACGATTCCAAAACAATCTCCCGTGAAGAGGTGTTGGGTTCGACTGCTGTGGACAATGCTCCACCACAAAAATCCCGAGTCAAATGACTCGGGATTTTTTGCATGGGTGGGACAGGACGAGAACAGCACGGCCACGCCGTAGGCGTGGCAAACAACAGCCCAGTGGGCTGTTGTTTAGTGCGTGGTTCCCAATCTTCAGGAATGTCTACCAAGAAAGCGCCGCCTGCCGAAGCACCATTTGCAGAGCCTCGGTTGGGCGGTGCAGGACTCGAACAGCAGCGGAGCTGACCGCCCGGACAATACAGGATACTCAGTTCAACAAGTCAAAAGTTACAGGAGGCGCTCACATGGATATTTCCTTTAAGGTCGAAAGCCAAAAATTCAATTACAGAGTATGCGCCATCATCGCTTCCGACGAAAAAATCCTGACTGTGTATCATCATACGCCGTCCCCATATTACTCCCTGCCCGGCGGAAGAGTTAAGATGGGGGAGACTGCCGAGCAGGCGGTGGTGCGGGAAGTTCAGGAAGAGCTTGGTGTAACCCCAAAGATTATCCGTCCATTGTGGCTCAATCAGGCATTTTTTACCAAAGATGTAGACAATCTCCGTTATCATGAACTGTGCATTTACTTTCTGATGGATATTTCCGGTACAAATTTGCTGGAAAAGGGCAGCACATTTACGCTGACAGAAGGAAAGCATATCCATACTTTTGAATGGCTGGAATTTGACCGACTAAAGAACGAATATTTTTATCCGACATTTTTGAAAAAGAAAATCTATAACCTTCCCGATGCGTTTACCATCCGCACCGAGGTAGAGTAAAGGATTTTGGCGTGGGGTACTTGCGTCTTGCACTCGTAGTCATTTTGTGATACAATTATCCCGATGCGTGGGCGGGACAGGACGAGAACAGCACGGCCACGCCGCAGGCGTGGCAAACAACAGCCCAGTGGGCTGTTGTTTAGTGCGCGGTTTCCAATCTTCAGGAATGTCTACCAAGGTTGTGCGAACCCGATTCTCTATGAGAAAGGGTTCGGGTACGTTTTTTGTTTACAGGAGGTTTTGAGAAAGGGCTGCTCGGCCCATAAGCCGGAATGTGAAAGGATGAGAAGATGACCTTTTTAGAAACAAATCGACTCAGACTAAGAAATGTAAGTCCTAAAGATGCGATTCAGATGGTTGATTATCGAAATAACGAGCGATGCTCGAAATATCAACGAGGCCAGACGAAAGATTATAAGGATATTGTTGCTTTGATCGAGCGTAATAAAGACAATGCCCTGAATATCGCATCGCCGACTATGATCAGTGTTGCATTAAGAGAAACGGATGTCATGATTGGCGAAATCGTCGTTATGCCTAACGAGGGCACAATTTCTTTAGGGTACACATTTTCTTATAAAGTTCACCGAAGCGGTTACGCCTATGAAGCCTTGTCCTCTTTAATTGAGTATTTACACAAGCACTATCCTCAGTGGGATTTTATCTGTTTTACTGAAAGAGAGAACATTCCAAGTATGAGCCTTTTGAAGAAGCTGGGATATACGAATTTGGGTTATCTGCCGTCAAAGAATTCTCAAGTATTCGGAAAGTGGCTTCGCCAGGACACATTAGAAGAAATCACAAGTGCGGTTCGATAACTCCTGGTTTATCGCAACCTCAGTAGCAGGGTTTGGGACACCGCACGCCCCAGCAAGAAGCTGTTCCAAAGGGAGCAAGAATTTTCAGCAATTGAAAATTTGTGGCCACGGGACGATTCTTGCTCTCACCGTCAGAATCATCCGCCTTGCACTCGTAGTCATTTTGTGATACAATTATCCCGATAGGAGGTGTCTCGTATGATGCAGACATTCGTTCGCCCTTCCCGGGATCTGCGCAACCATTACGCCGAAATTTCGGAGATGCTCAAAGATCATGACCATGTGATCATCACGAATCATGGCCGTGGAGAATCAGTTCTCATCAACATTGAGGACTACGCCAAGTACGAAGAGTTTTTGCACCAGCGATATGTTGCCGAGGCACTTGCCAAGGCAAAACAGCAGGTGGCTGACCCCGACACGCAGTGGGCAGACCACGAAAGCGTATGGGAGACGCTGGGCAAGCAGTATGACGTATAAGATCAAATATCTGCCCCTTGCTGTGCAGGATTTGAACGATATCGCCCGGTATCTGTCTGGCTTTTACCCTAAAACAGCCAGCCGTGTACTGAAAGAGCTGCGAGAGAAGATCACAAAATTAGGCGATACCCCGAAAATGTGCGAGGTCTACCGCCCTGACCCTGCTTATCGTAGGATGGTCGTTGACCAGTATCTTGTGTTCTACCGCGTCAACGATGAAATAAAGAGTGTGGAAGTCCACCGTGTGTTGCGCGGTTCATGGAATCTGCCGCAGTATCTGGAATGAATCCTTCGGGTTCGCCTGCTGTGGAGAATGCTCCACCACAAAAAATCCCGAGTCAAATGACTCGGGATTTTTTGCGTGGGCGGGACAGGACGAGAACAGCACGGCCACGCCGCAGGCGTGGCAAACAACAGCCCAGTGGGCTGTTGTTTAGTGCGCGGTTTCCACCGGCTAGGAATGTCTACCAAGAAAGCTCCGCCTGCCGGAGCACCATTTGCACCGCCTTGGTTGGGCGGGACAGGACTCGAATAGGGAGGCTGTGCGGTTTCCGGCTTGCAAAATTCACTCTATCGGGGGTGTTCTTTCCTTGGCGGGTGTGATATACTCGGCTCAGTTCAACAAATCAGAATTGGGAGGTTCAATTTATGTGGGAAGAATTAGGAATCAGTGGAGGAACTGCAATCATTATTTTGATTGCATTGTATTTCATCGTTAAGTGGGCGGTGAAGAACGGCATCAAAGAAGCGTATACGGATATTACCGGAAAAAAGCCCGTTAAGGATATCCAAGATGAAAAAGAATTGAACGAACTCTTGGACGATACAAAAGACAGATAACTTCGCGTTTGCCGTACTCGTTCACAGCAGGGTTTGGGGCACCGCACGCCCCAACAAGAAGCTGTTCCCAAGGGAGCAAGAATTTTCAGCAATTGAAAATTTGTGGCCACGGGATGGTTCTTGCCTGCTATGCTTTCCATCGGTATTCTTGAAAATTTTCCGCAGTTTCGTTATACTATATAAAAAGAGGTGATTGGATGTTTCTGCAATACTATGTGACCGAGTCAGCCACCGGAAACCGGGTCAACATTGAAATCGATGCGGCCACCCAAGCTGATTTGGATATTGTCTTTTCCCCAATGTCCGATGAAACGATGTCATGGCTGGACGAATTGTTTTCAACCTGCAAACGCTTCGGTGTGGATTATTACAACGCTTCCGAAAAAGACCGTGTCTTTGTGGAAGCTGTCGCTCGAAAGAACTATGGTTTGAAACAGGCATCTGCCACCGGAAAAGCCGCATCTACTGTAGAACCGTTCTTTGGGATTCACCGAGCGGTATAAGGTTTTCGGGTTCGTCTGCTGTGGAGAATGCTCCACCAAAAGCCTCTAACGAAAGTTAGAGGCTCTTTTTTTGTTTCTACTGTCAACGTGAGTCGGCAGATCGGTACAGAACTCGAACAGCACGGCCACGCCGCAGGGCTTGGGACAGGCACACTATCCAAACCTCCAATTTTCCGCACCAAAGGGGCAAAATCTTGGCCAGTATTGCCGTTGCGCCGCAGGGATTTTTGGATTATACTGTTGACTTGTATCCTGTTTTGTATTTTCCTGTTCAGCCGAGCCAAAGGAGGCATCCTTACGAACTATCTGTTTCAATTTTCGCGTATTCTGGCGTTCTGTTTTTTGGGCGAGATCTGCCACGCAGTGCTCCCGCTCCCCCTCCCGGCCAGCATCTACGGCCTGCTGCTGCTTCTGGCCGCGCTCCGCTTCGGCATCGTGAAGCTCGAGCAGGTCAAGGAAGTGGGCCTGTTCCTCACCGGCATCTTCCCGCTGCTGTTTGTGCCTGCCGCCGCGGGCGTCATGGAGCTGTGGGCTGAGATGGGCGAGATGCTGCTGCCCATCGTCATCGCCATCATCCCGGTGACGGTGCTGGTCCTCGTGAGTGCAGGCCGCACCACCCAGGCCCTCACCAGCCGCCGCGCTGCAAAGAAGGAGGCCGAACATGACTGATCTCTTACAGGGCTTCCTCTCCGGGTCCGCCGCGTGGGGCGTGCTGCTGACGCTGGCCGCTTTCGCTCTGGGTGCTCTCATCAACAAAGCCACCGGCAAGGCCATCTTCAACCCGCTGCTGCTGGGCAGCATCTTCGTCATCATCCTGCTGAGTGTGCTGAACATCTCCTACGCCGACTACAAGGTCAGTGCCGCCCCGGTGAACTATCTGCTGCTGCCGGCCACCATCAGCCTCGCCATCCCGCTCTATGAAAAGTGGGACCTGCTGAAAGAGAATGCCGCCGCCATCATCGCGGGCATCTCAGTGGGTACGCTGGTGAGCCTCGGCAGCGCTTTGGCTCTGGCCCTCGCGCTGGGCCTCACCCGGGAGCAGTACGCCACCCTCCTGCCGAAGTCCGTCACCACGGCCATCAGCATGGACGTCGCCGCTGAGCTGGGCGGCATCGCGGCCCTGACGGGTGCCATCGTCATCCTCACCGGCATCGCGGGCAACCTGCTGGCCGAGGTGGTCTGCAAGATCTTCCACATCACCGACCCCATCGCAAAGGGCGTCGGCATCGGCACCTCGGCCCATGCCGTAGGCACCAGCAAAGCTCTGCAGATGGGTGAGGTCGAAGGTGCCATGAGCGGCCTGTCCATCGCCGTGGCCGGCGTCCTCACCGCCGTGCTCTGCCCCCTCTTCGTCGGCTTCATTCAGTAAAGATAGACAAAGTATCGCCCTCTGTACCGGCACAATGCCAATACAGAGGGCGATGCTTTTTGCTTTTTAAGACCCGGCTTCTTCCCGCTCGGCTTTCCGGCGCTCCACCTCGGCGATGACCTCGGCGGCCTTTTCGCCGATGGCCCCCGGCTCTGCCGCCGGAGGGGCCAAACAGTAGCCCTGCAGCAGGTCTACACCCACCTCGAGCACCTTGCGCAGCTCCGACAGCGTTTCCACGCCCTCAGCCAGCACCTGCACACCGCGCGGGTGGACGTAATTGATGAGCGCCCTGAGGAACTGCTGTTTGTCGGCATCGGTATCAATGCCCCGGATGATGGCGATGTCCACCTTGACATACTTGGGCGCGACCGTCAGCAGGCTGTTGCCATTGCTGTAGCCGCTGCCGTAGTCATCCAGCGCAAAGACGCCGGGTACACCGGGGACATTCCGCTTCCGTTCCAGCTCTCGCTCGTTCATCTCTTCCTCTTCGGTGATCTCCACCACCAGCTTCGGAAGGATGGCACTGTGGGCCTCGCAGTAGCTCGCCCAGTCCTCATCGCTCAGGCTGACACTGGCGATGCTGTTGACGAAGATGAGAGCGTCGGCGTCCAGTTTACCGGCAGCCTCCAGCTCCTCGTAGCACTCACAGGCCCGGAAGAAAGTCAGCTTCTCAATATCATACAACCGGCCCATCTCGCTGGCCAGCTGCATTACCGTGATCGGCGAACGCAGGGTAGGCAGCTGAGGCCGCATCAGGGCCTCGTAGGCCACCACATGGCCGTCGTGAGCCGAGACGATGGGCTGGAAGCAGTAGTCCACCCGCCGCTCCCGGATGAGCTTTTCAAAGTCGCTGCGCTGCTCCATCGCATAGACACCGGCGCGGTAGCGCTCCATGTCGAACTCCCGTACCTCGCCCTTGGTGGAGTGCTTGACTTCATACATTGCAAAGTCCGCATATTTCTTGAGGGTGTCGAGGTCCAGCGCATCCTCCGGATACCATGCCACGCCGCCGGACATCCGGATGCACAGTCTCTTGCCGTCCGGCAGAGCAGCACTGCTCTGGGCAAAGTTCTCTTCCAGCTTTTTGATGTCCGCCCACAGGGCCTCCCGCGTCTCATAGCCGTAGAACAGCAGCAGGAACTCGTCGCCGGAAAGACGGGCCACCACAGCGCCGCTGGGCGAGCCCTGCTGTAAGCTGTGGGCCGTCTGCCGCAGATAAACGTCACCCCAGTCGTGGCCATACGTGTCGTTGATGGTCTTGAGGTTGTCGAGGTCGGTCATCATCAGGGCCGCGTGATGGAGAGTATCGGGCTTCTCGAACAGCTCCCCGCAGACCCGGAAGAAGGCCTGACGGCTGTACAGCCCGGTCAGGGCGTCATAATCGCACTCGTGCTCGATGCGGCTGCGCTCGGCCACCGCGGCCTTGTAGTTGTCGGTACTCAGGGTCACGATGGCTTCCGCCAGCTGGTCCAGCTCCCGGATGCCGGTGCGGGAAAATTCCGGCACGGCCTTGTGCTGTTCCTGTGCGTCCACCAGCTCTTTCGAGAGCTGGGCAACGGGCTGTGCCAGACCATAGCTGACGAAAAAGGCGCAGGCCAGACCGATGCCCAGTGTCAGCAGTACGGCAAGGCCCAGCAGCTTCGTCACCGACCGGGAGAAGCTGAACAGCTCGTTCCTGCCCACCACGCCGACGAGCAGCCACCGCTCACCCGAGAAGGGGGCGTTGCGGCTGTACAGGTCGATCTGCCGGATGCTGGCGATCTGCTGCTTCCCGTCCATCATGTAATGCCAGCAGTTGTTGCTGCGCCGGAGCGTCAGTTCCCATTTCGCATTCCGCAGCGGTACGCTCTGCTCGCCGGTGTTGGAGCTGACACGAAGAGCCAGCACCTCGCCCTTCAGGTCGGAGGTGGTGGAGGCCAGCAGATAGCTGCCGTGATGGTCGCTATGCAGCTCGTCCCACGGGAGCTTGGTGTCCATATAGCTTTCCAGCAGCTCCACGCCCAGAACGCCGTAGACTGTGCCGTCGTCCAGGATAAGGGGCTGCGCGTAGGCGATGGCCCCGCGGTCGTCCCCCGGCAGCTTATACGGCAGAGTCGTCCAGCGGCCATAGTTTGCCGCCCCGATACGCGCGACGTCTTCGTAGGCAGTCTGGAAGGGACGGACATAAAACACATCCTGCTCTCCGTCCAGATACTGCAGTGCAGGCGACCACGCCTTGTCCGTAGCGATGTCAAAGGTCTGCACCAGCTCCGACGGAGCGCACTCGAGCAAAATATCCGAGTTTACCGCAGAGGGGGCTGCATCCGGGTCGAGGTCGCGCAGGTAAACGCAGGGCAGGCGGTCTCCGGAGGTGCGGCCCGTGAAGTCGTGGGTATTCAGGATGAGGAAGATGCCCGAAATGCGCTTGGAGCGCAGCGTCTCCAGCATTCTGGGGGCTGCGGCCTGCAGCAGCGGCAGGCTGTCGCTGCTGCAGGAATCCAGCGTCTTGAGGGAAAGCGTTTCGTCGTCCAGCATCTGCTGAGCGGTCTCATTGATGTAGGTCGAAAGATCCGTCAGTTCCTGTGCCTGCCGGAGCTGGTCCTGAATGTAGCCTGCACGGTTCTCCACCTGCTTGTCCAGGATGTCCACCGCGTTCTCATCCAGTTGGAGGGTAACGCCGCTGATCGCAGTGGCCGAAGCCATCAGCATGACCACGACGGCCAGTATGACCATCAGCGCCGAGAAGATGGTAACGAAAATCGTATGCTCTCTTCCCTTCGCTTCATCCCGCATCAGCAGTTTCATGCTTTTCCCCTCCTTCCCCTCGTTTTTGTAAGATGCCTCAGCCCTCGTACTGGCTCAGTGCGTCACAGAGGCTCTGGTACCATGCCTCAAAATACGCATCGGTCAGGAATTCCGCCTCGGCCTCTTCCGCACTCTCGCCTGCTGCGAGACGCTCTTCCACCGTGGCGCGGTCTGCCGTGGCAAGGTCGCTCATGCTGTAGTTCAGCTTGCTGCGGGCGTCGGTGCCGCCCTCAAAGGCTTTGATCGTGTACAGTTCGTTGGTGTTCACTGCGTCCACGGCCTCCGTCAGGACGTTTTCCATGCTGCCGGTCAGGGCGAGGCCGCTGCTGTGGATAGCATCCATATCGTTGGCGGCATGGGTCACGGGCAGATAGCCGGAGCCCACTGCAAATGCGATGTTGTTCTCCGGCTGGGTGAACCACTTGAAGAAGACCACGCTGGCTTCCACCTCGGCATCGGTGGTCTTTGCCACGGCCATACCGGCACCCTGCTGGACAGCGACTTTTTTGCCGCCTTCAAAGTGCGGCGTGGGCAGGACTTTCAGCTCGATGTCGTGGCTCTCAGTGTCGCTCAGCATCACCTGCGTCGGGAAGTAGGTCGCGCTGGAGTTGGAGCCGATGTAGGCCAGAATGCTGCCGATTTTGATATCGTCGCTGCGGAAGCGGCCGCTGGCGGCGGCCCAGCCCTTGATGTAGGGAACATAGTAGTTATCCCACAGCTTGCGGGCCGCGTCCTCGCTCAGGCCCATGGTCATCTTGCCGTCCTTGACGTCAAAAATGGCATCCCCCAGCTCTTTTGCACCGATGAGCATATAGTTTGCCATCGCGTCGCGTCCAAACAGGGCTTTGCCGTCGTTGGGCGTATCGGTCTGGGCATCCGTCCAGTTGTAGTAGGCTTCGGCGGTCTTGACCAGACCCTCCACCGTCTCAAGGTCGGAATCCTGTGCGCCGGTGGCGGCAGCGAAGTGCTTCCAGTCGGTATCGTTCAGGAACAGAAGCTCCGTGGACTTTGCCACCGGGAAGATCTTGATGCTGCCGCTGTCGTCGAAGTCGCCCTCGGTCAGGTAGCTGTCCACATAGGCGGCGCGCTCCTCGTCGGTGAAATAGGGAGCAAGGTCAGCCAGCTCGCCCATCTGGTCCATGGCATAGGCGGTGTCTGCATAGGCCATAAAGATGTTGGGCATGGCAGAAGCGCCCACCTTGCCCTGTGCCGCAGCCATCACCTGCGTCTCGAGGTCGTTGACGCTGCCCTGGCTGTAGCTCTCCACGGTGATGTTCTTTTCCTTGCCGACGGTGTCGTTGAAGGTATCCACCAGCTTATTGAAGCTCTCCAGCTGGTCGCCGTTGTAATATGTCCAGACGCTCAGATCCACCGGCTCGGTGTTACCCTGTGCGGTGCTCTGAGCACCCCCGCAGCCCACGAGGCTCAACACCAGCGCTGCAGCCGCCGCAAACGCGGCCAGACGGCGCATTCCGATTCGTTTTACCATTAACTTTCTCCCCATTATGAAAATCTATTGATTCCCAAAGATATTTTTATCATACCATCACGCGGCCGGAGATGTAAACATGTTCTGTCAAAATCAGCAATATCACAACAACTCTTTTCGGATTTTGTCGATTTTTATCTTTCCCCCTTTTTCACGAAAAAAAGCAGGGCAGGCCCGCGCCGCCCAAAGCCTCCAGCTTTTGGCAAAGCGCAGGTCTGCCCTGCATCGGATATTCAGATTACAGCTTGCTCAGCTGGGGACCCTGAGCGGTATCCTTCACGGCCCAGCCCATCCCGGTGAGCTGTGCGCGGATGGCGTCGGCAGCAGCCCAGTCCTTGGCCTTCTTGGCGGCGGCACGCTTCTCCACCAGTTCAGTCACCTCGGCGGGAACTTCGTCCTTCTTGCGGTTGTACATCAGGCCCAGCACGCCGGTGATCTCGTCGAAGGCGGCAGCGCCGGCCTCGAGAGCAGCCTTACTGGAAGCGGCGGACAGGGTGTTGATGTCCTTCACGAGGTCGAAGACAGCAGCCAGTGCGTCGGGGGTGTTCAGGTCGTCGTCCATGGCGGTGCAGAATTTCTTCTTTGCTTCCTCGGCCTTCTCCTTCAGCGTCTCGTCGGTGCCGAACCCGGTCTTGCTCAGGGCAAAGTCGAGGTTCTCGCGGCAGGTGTAGAGGCGCTCGAGGCTGTTCTTGCAGCTCTCGATGAGGTCTACGGTGTAGTTCAGCGGCATCCGGTAGCCGGCGGTCAGCATGAAGTAGCGGATGGGCTCGTAGCCGTAGAGGTTGGCCACGTCGCGGACGGTGAAGAAGTTGTGCAGGCTCTTGGACATCTTCTGATTGTCCACGTTGATGAAGCCGTTGTGCATCCAGTAGCGGGCGAACTCGCAGCCGTTGGCGCACTCGCTCTGGGCGATCTCGTTCTCGTGGTGGGGGAAGATGAGGTCCTGACCGCCGCAGTGGAGGTCGATGGTCTTGCCCAGATGGGTGCGGCTCATGGCGCTGCACTCGATGTGCCAGCCCGGACGGCCCATGCCGTAGGGGCTCTCCCATGCAGGCTCGCCGGGCTTTGCGGCCTTCCAGACGGCGAAGTCGGCGGGGTCTTCCTTCAGGTCGTCCTCCATCTGGCTGCGCAGCTCGCGGTTGCCGCTCTCGAGGTCGTCCAGCTTGAGGTGGCTCAGCTTGCCGTACTCGGGGTCGCTCTTGACGCGGAAGTAGACATCACCGTTCTTGGCGACATAGGCGTGGCCGCTCTCGATGAGGTCTTTCACGATGTCGAGAATCTGCTGGATGTGCTCGGTAGCGCGGGGCTGGACGGTGGGCTTTTTGCAGTTCAGACCGGCGGCATCCTTCAGGTACTCGGCCTCGAAGCGCTGGGCGACTTCCTTCATGGAAGTACCCTCCTCCTGGCCCTTCTTGATGAGCTTGTCGTCGATGTCGGTGATGTTGGAGACATAGATGACCTTGTTGCCGCGGTACTCGAGGTAACGGCGCAGGGTATCGAAGACGATGAGCGGGCGGGCATTGCCGATGTGGATATAGTTGTAGACGGTGGGGCCGCAGACGTAGATGCGGTACTCGCCCGGCACCTGCGGCACGAACTCTTCCTTCTGGCGGGTCAGGGTGTTGAAGATCTGCATAGTTGAATACTCCTTTTTGTGGGACAGACCGGAGCCGTGATGCCCTCTCAGGCGCTTCGCGCCAGCTCTCCCAAAGGGAGAGCCCTTGGCAGGCCGGGACACTTTTCTCTGACTGCTGGGACACAGTTTTCAGAAAGCTTCTCTGCCCTGCGAGCGCCTCAAGATAGCAAAACGCCTCCAACGCCATGCCAAAAGCACAGCATCGAAGGCGGTCTTTTCTCAAAATCGCGGTTCCACTCCGGTTTGTCGCTCAAAGCCGATAACGGCGGCCATCCGCGCTGCGATACTCAGCTTCCCGCAGCGTGCTGTCCGGGCGCACTTCACGCGGCGGTCTGCAAACAGGCTTCCAGCCAACGGCCCGTTCTCTCTGCCCAGACGATGCAGCGCTACTCTGCCCGGATAAACGCATTTATCCTTTTACAAACTTATTATAATAGCCGCCGGGGCGTAAGTCAAGCGTTTGACTCCCCTGCCCGGCTTGTGCTGCACTGGGCAAAAACGCAGCCCGGAGGTTTTATCATGCAGCTTATCACCGAACGTCTTTTTCTCATCCCCCTGCAGCCTGATGGGATGCGCGCCCTTCTGGCCCGCACCACCGACCCGGAGCTCATCCAGCCCTACACCGATATGCCAGACCTTTCCCTCGCCCACCCCGAGCAGTGGGTCTAGTACACCGCATGGGGGCTTTACCAGAACGATTCCGGCGACTGGGTAGGCGACCTCTGCTTCAAGGGCCTGCCCGAAAACGGCCAGCCGGAAATTGGCTGCGGCCTTCTGCCGGAATATGAACACCAGGGCTACGCCACCGAGGCTGTCCGCGCTGCCTGCCGCTGGGCCTTCGAACAGCCCGGCGTCACCGCCGTTGAGGCCGAGACTGACCCCGGCAATACCGCCTCGCAGGCGGTGCTGCACCGGGTGGGCTTTGTTCCGACCGGGACTGTGGGCGCGGAAGGGCCGAGGTTTATTCTGCGCCAAAAGCCTTGACTCCATCGCCAAATCAGCGCTTTCCCCCTTTACATCGCCCGCAACTTGTGCCATAATTTATTTCAATATAGCAGTTTGCGTTTTCAATGGTCTGGCAGCATCCGCAAACTGCATATCGCAAATATGCTGTTACCCATAGGCATATCTGTGAAACTTGCGATTAAGGGAAGCTGCTCTCGGCGCGGCGATTCGGCGGCGCGGGGCAGCAAGAGAGGGGTAATCTGCTATGAGCAAGATCATCATTCCGGAAAACTACACGCCCGCGCTGAACCTGTACGACACCCAGCGCGCCATCGGCACCGTGAAGCGGCTGTTCGCCGACACCCTGTGCGCCACGCTGAACCTCTACCGCGTGTCGGCGCCACTCTTCGTCGAGGCTTCTACCGGCCTGAACGACGATTTGAACGGCGTCGAGCGGAAGGTCACCTTCGACACCAAGGACAGCGGCATCGAGGTGCAGGTCGTCCAGTCGCTGGCCAAGTGGAAGCGCAAGGCCCTGAAGGACTACGGCTTCCGCGTGGGCAAGGGCCTCTACTGCGACATGAACGCCATCCGCCGCGACGAGGATATGGACAACCTCCACTCCATCTATGTGGACCAGTGGGACTGGGAGAAGGTCATCCGTGAGGAAGACCGGAACGAGACGTATCTGAAGAACGTCGTGCGCTCCATCGTGTCGGCGGTCTGCGCCACCGAGATGAACCTGCACGCCATGTTCCCCCAGCTGCAGGATCTGCCGCTCCACACCCCCAATGTCACCTTCATCACCACCCAGGAGCTGGAGGATAAGTACCCCGGCCTGACCCCGAAGGAGCGGGAGAATGCCATCGTCGAGGAGAACGGCACCACCTTCCTGATGAAGATCGGCGCTCCCCTCAAGAGCGGCAAGCCCCACGACGGCCGCGCCCCCGACTACGACGACTGGGCTCTGAACGGCGACCTGCTGTTCTGGAACGAGCCTCTGCAGTGCAGCTACGAGCTGAGCAGCATGGGCATCCGCGTCAGCCCCGAGAGCATGGACCGCCAGCTCACCGCCGCCGGCTGCGACGACCGCCGCGAGCTGCCCTTCCACAAGGCTGTGCTGAACGGTGAGCTGCCCTACACCATCGGCGGCGGCATCGGCCAGAGCCGTCTGTGTATGCTGCTGCTGGGCAGCGCCCACATCGGTGAGGTGCAGGCAAGCGTCTGGGACAACGCCACCCGCGAAGCCTGCGAGAAGGCAGGCATCCCGCTGCTGTAACTCCTTTTTATGGCTCTCCCTTTGGGAGAGCTGGCGCGTCAGCGCCTGAGAGGGCAAGGATGCTGACAGAGAATTTCGAACGCTGCGATAACACTGCTCTGTTAAAGAGTCTGCTTATCGCTGTGCAGCGGCTCCGACACACTGGGTTTGCCCTCTCCGTCATCGCAAGCGATGCCACCTCTCCCAAAGGGAGAGGCTAAAAAGGCCACTGTACCCACAAGGTCCAGCGGCCTTTTTCTTATGTCCTGAATTCCAGACCCACCTTGCTTTTTCTCCCGTTGCCGCCCAGCCACCAGAGCAGGAAGGCATACAGCAGGTTCGTGAGGAGGATGATGGCAAACCACATCAGCGTCTCCTGAATGGTCTGGTCATATACCCGCATGAAGGGGTAGGGGCCGTCGATGGCTCCTGTAATATTGCCGTGCAAATCATACAGACCGTATAGGATCGTCGGCACCAGCGCCCACCAGACCTGCCCCAGCGGCAGGCGGGGCAGACGCTCGAAGAGCACCAGCGACAGAATCGCCAGCACCGGGTCAAGGAAATGGTGGTAGAGCATCGAGTCCGTGAAAAGCATGATGTACCAGCCGTTGCCGTCCTCGTACATGGGGGCCAGAATGATGACCACCGTTAAAAAGGTCATGGCGAGGCAGCTGGTGGAGATGAACTTGAGCCGCTTGAGCCAGAGGGGCAGTTCCCGCCCGGTGAAGATGCAGCTCAGCTGCCACAGACCCACCAGCAGGCAGACCGCGCCGTTGAAGATGTTGGACAGCTCGGTGTACATCGTGAACATGATGGTCCCGCCCATGGCCCAGCTCATGGGGACGGCGATGGTCTCGAAGTACACGATAAGGAAGTTCATTGCCGCCGAGGCCAGCTTCCGCAGGACAGGCAGGATGTTTTTCAGCACCGTTTTACTCTCCTATCTGTAATTTTTTGTCGGAATATCAAAGAAACGAGCGGTTTTTTCCGCTCGTTTCTTTTGTACACCCGGACGGGCGCTTATTTTGCCGTATTGATGAAGCTGCGGTTATCCCACAGGTACTTGATGCCGGAGATGGCGGTGACAGCGGCCACGACCCAGCACAGCACGGAGGCGATGTCTGCACACTGCTGGCCCAGCACATTGCCGGTCAGGGAGACCGTGAAGTAGTAGAAGATAATGGTCAGCATCTGGAGCACGGTCTTCACCTTGCCCCACATGTTGGCAGCGATGACCTTGCCGTCCTTTGCACCGGCGGCCACCATGCGGAGGCCGGAGACGGCGAACTCGCGGGCCAGAATGATGCAGAGCACCACAGGGCTGCACACGCCGTCCCGCATCATGTAGATAAAGGCTACCGTCGTCAGCAGCTTGTCGGCCAGCGGGTCGGCGAACTTGCCGAAGTCGGTGACCATGTTCCACTTGCGGGCCAGATGGCCGTCGAGGAAGTCGGTGAAGCTGGCCGCGGCGAAGATGAGGCCGGCGATGAGGTAGTACCGCGGGTTGTAGCTCGGCGTGATATACTGGCCGAGCGAGACGAAGATCATGAACACCGGCACCAGCAGGATGCGGGTCAGAGTGAGTTTATTGGGCAGATTCATACAAAATTATCCTCCAATCTGTTATTTCGCAACAGTACCATACAAATCGTAAAGGTCACTGTCGTCCACCAACACATCATAGAACTCGCCGGGGTAGAGCGGCTCTTCGCTGGACACGCAGACGCTGCCGTCCACTTCGGGGGCATCGGCAGCGGTGCGGCAGAGGTAGAGGCCGCTCTCGTCGTCCACGCCGTCGCAGAGGACGCGGACAGTCTGGCCCACCTTTGCGGCCTGCTTCTGGGCCATGATGCCGGTCTGGATCTGCATCACCAGCTCAGCGCGCTTGTCCTTGACTTCCTGCTCGATCTGGCCGTCCATCCTGGCGGCAACGGTGTTCTCCTCGGCGGAGTAGGCAAAGCAGCCCAGACGGTCGAACTGCACTTCCTTCACGAAGCTGCACAGGTCCTCGAACTGCTCTTCCGTCTCACCCGGGAAGCCCGCGATGAGGGTAGTGCGGAGGGTGATGTTCGGGATCTCACGGCGCAGCTTTCCGATGACGTCCAGCAGCTCGGCGCGGTTGGAGCGGCGGTTCATGTTTTTCAGGATCGTGTCGTTGCAGTGCTGGATGGGCAGATCGAGATAAGGCAGGACCTTCTCGTTCCGCTTCATGGCGGCGATGAAGTCGTCGGTGATGCGCTCCGGGTAAGCGTACATGATGCGGATCCACTCGAGGCCGGGGATCTTGTTCAGCTTGTCCAGCAGCTCACAGATGCTGCCCGGCTTGCCCCAGTCCTCACCGTAGGCGGTAGGGTCCTGGGCCACGATGATGAGCTCCTTGACGCCCTCACCGGCCAGCCAGCGGGCCTCGGCCACACAGTCGGCCATCTCGCGGCTGCGCAGCGGGCCGCGGATGCCGGGGATCGCGCAGTAGTGGCAGCGGTTGTTGCAGCCCTCGGCGATTTTTAAGTACGCATAGTGGGCAGGCGTACCGATGACGCGCTTGCCGCCCAGAGGAAAGTCCTTCTTGAGGCCGTAGCTCTCCAGATGTTCTTCACCGTTGAACAGACGGGCCACGATGGAGTCGATGGCCTTGTTGGAGGCACAGCCGACCACGGCGTCCACCTCGGGGATCTCTTCCTCGATCTGGCTGCGGTAGCGCTCGGCCAGACAGCCGGTGACGACCACCTTCAGGTTGGGATTCGCCTGCTTGTAGGAGCAGGCCTCAAGGATGTTCTCGATGGCCTCGGTCTTGGCGCTCTCGATGAAGCCGCAGGTGTTGACGAGGATGACGTCCGCTTCTGCGAGGTCAGCCACCGTCTCGTGGCCCGCCGACAGCAGGATGTGGACCATCACGTCCAAATCGACCTGATTCTTCGGGCAGCCAAGGGAAATACACGCAATTTTCATTCGGATGATACTCTCTTTCTCTCTTGAGGGTCTGTTATAACGATTTGATGTGGTGTTGCGGCAGGGTTGGTTTTTCTTTAAGATGGCTTGCGCGCCGGTGGCGCGGGGGATGTTTTTTTCCTGCGGTCAAGTGGCTTGCGCTCCGCGCGGGCGCGCCGGTGGCGCGGGGCTGGTTTTTTCTTTTGGTCAAGCGGCTTGCGCTCCGCGCGGGCCAGAGGTAGGGAGGGGTGTTTCGAATCCCCCCTCCCTA
>OBYS01000583.1_pt1 | contig 21148 bp, 19 predicted proteins | sample 1476791 | NCBI WGS metagenome assembly OBYS01 (sample SAMEA2580205, study PRJEB22360) | human gut metagenome | biome: human gut; feature: human-associated habitat; material: faeces | place: Denmark | collected 2008/2010
TGATCTTCCACCGCGTGATCAAAGGATTCATGATCCAGGGCGGATGCCCGGACGGAACCGGCATGGGTGGGCCTGGCTATGACATCAAAGGTGAGTTTTCCCAGAACGGTTTCAAAAATGACCTGAAACACACAGAGGGCATTTTATCCATGGCAAGAGCTATGCATCCGGATTCCGCCGGCAGCCAGTTCTTCATCATGCACAAAACTTCTCCACATTTAGATGGAGCTTATGCGGCTTTCGGCAAGATCACTGAGGGAATGGATATCGTAAATAAGATTGCAGAGACAGCAACTGATTACAGTGACAGACCATTAGAGCCACAGCGCATGAAAACTGTTACCGTTGAAACTTTCGGTGTAGATTATCCGGAACCGGAGAAATGCTAATCATTCTATTGTCATAAACAAAGAAGTGTATGTCGGGAAACACCGAACATACACTTCTTTTGTTATAACTTATATTTTTCACTGTTTCAGGATCTCGTCCCCACAGCTGTTTCTTCTTATTTCAAAGGAACCAGTTTCTCTTTTCCGCCCATGTACGGCTGTAATGCCTTCGGTACATTGACGCTTCCGTCCTCATTTAAGTTGTTCTCTAAAAATGCGATCAGCATTCTAGGCGGTGCAACAACCGTGTTGTTTAAGGTATGTGCAAAATATTTGTTTCCATCGGAACCTTTCACACGGATCTTTAAACGTCTTGCCTGTGCATCTCCTAAGTTCGAGCAGCTTCCGACCTCAAAGTATTTCTTCTGTCTTGGAGACCATGCCTCAACATCACAGGATTTTACCTTTAAGTCAGCAAGGTCACCGGAGCAGCACTCTAAAGTACGAACCGGGATATCCAGACTGCGGAATAAGTCTACCGTGTTCTGCCATAATTTATCATACCACGTCTTAGATTCTTCCGGTTTGCAGACCACGATCATCTCCTGTTTTTCGAACTGGTGGATACGGTATACACCACGCTCCTCGATACCGTGTGCACCTTTCTCTTTACGGAAACATGGAGAGTAGGAAGTCAGTGTGTATGGAAGTTTTTCTTCGTCGTTAATCGTGTCGATGAATTTACCGATCATGGAATGTTCGGAAGTACCGATCAGATAGAGATCCTCGCCCTCGATCTTGTACATCATCGCATCCATCTCGTCAAAGCTCATAACGCCCGTAACAACGTTGCTTCGGATCATAAACGGCGGAATGACATAAGTAAATCCACGGTCGATCATGAAATCACGCGCATAGGAAATCACTGCAGAATGAAGGCGCGCGATATCACCCATCAGATAATAGAAACCGTTTCCTGCAACTTTTCCTGCCGCATCAAGATCAATACCATTGAAACGCTCCATGATGTCTGTGTGATATGGGATCTCGAAATCCGGTACGACCGGATCGCCAAATTTTTCGATCTCTACATTGCAGCTGTCATCTTTTCCGATCGGTACGGACGGATCGATGATGTTCGGGATCGTCATCATGATCCTGGTTACTTTCTCCTGCAGTTCTTTTTCCTGCTCCTCTAACTCTGCAAGACGTGCTGCATTGGCATTTACCTGTGCTTTTACTGCCTCTGCCTCATCTTTTTTTCCCTGCCCCATCAGCTGTCCGATCTGTTTTGACAGTTTATTTCTGCTTGCACGCAAATCGTCTGCTTCCTGCTGTACAGCTCTTGCCTTTGCATCAAGTTCAATTACCTCATCTACTAACGGAAGTTTGTGATCTTGAAACTTATTTTTAATGTTCTGTTTTACAACTTCCGGATTCTCTCTTAAAAATTTTAAATCGATCATCGTTCTCCTCTTTCTGCGGAACCTGCCGCTTCTTTTTGTAAATTTCTGATTTTGCCGGACAGCAAATCTCTGTCTGACATTTTTCCTGATAACACAAAAAGCCTTCCGCCCTGTGTGCCATCCTGCACATGGGACGAAAGGCTATAAATCACTCTTCCGCGTTGCCACCCATCTTGTCACTGCAGTATTCTTATCCAAAGCTTTTTGTGGAAATCCTTTTGCAATGACCTCTCGATTCGTATGCTATGGGATACGACCCCGTGACTTTCATCACTGACTCCGGAAGTGGAAAGGCATTTTCCTGTACCGGTTCTCACCATCCACCGGCTCTCTGAAACATTCCTGCTGCCGCAGCTTCCATCACTGCCAATTTCTGACGTTATTATACACTCATTATTTCCGTAATGCAAGTCTAATATACCCTGATTTTTTCTTCCAGCTCTATTGCACGCTGTGCCCAGGTATGCTTTTCTGCTGTCTTTTCCACTCCCCGCATGGCAATGTCTCTCATCTGCTTTTCATCTGCCAGCAGGTCTTTGACTTTTACCGGGAGCTGCTCTAAATGCTTCAGATCATAATAGGAAACACCCTCACCCTCTTTTAACTCTTCACTGAGGTACCGGCTGGTATCCGAGACACAGACTGCCCCGTTTAAAATGGAATTAAACACACGGTCATGCGCACCGTCCTTAAACCACGGCATCACATTGACCGAGACCTTTGCGTGCGAAAGCTGCTCTAAGCAAGTCAGGGAATCAGTCTGCGGATGGATCCTCACATTCTGCATGGCAGAACATTCAAGTTCCTCCCAGCCTTTTCCAATGACATCCACGGTGATTCCCGCCTCTGCCAGTGTCTTTATGACCATTCCGCGCCAGTAGTTGCGGACATACAGATCAATGAAGATCATCTTGTGCATCACAAGCCGGAAATCATCCGGTGCAACTTCTCCCATCTCCCGCTCACAGTGGCGCAGTGCTGCCTCCTCAACTGTCTGGTCCGTCTTTTCTAATAATTCCTCAATGATCCCGCGGTAAAACGCCGCATACTCATCATTGATCCAATTGATATGCTGTTCAAAAAACGAAGGCGGTGTATAATTTCCGGTCATGATCACATCGATATCCCGTTTTTCATAAGGTACCTCAAGTGCCCCGTCAAGCCCGGTTCCCGCTAACGGAAGAAATCCAAAACTTTGATATTCGGGATAATATTTTAAGAAATATGCCTCCTGTTTCCGGTCAATGCTGATATGATGATATCCTTTAGGCAGATCATGCAGGCGGTTATCGTAATAGTAAGGATGATCCGCCGCTATATTGTAACACGGGATCTTATACTCATCCCACACATAACCGCTTTTTTCACTGTAAACGCCATCTTCCTTTTCGAGTCCCTGAAAATTGAACGTGATCATCACGGTCTCACCGGGTTTTATAAATTTTCTCAGCCTTTTGGCACTTCCCTTTTCATCTTTCAGGTTGTAGAAGAACACTACATATCCCATTTTTACAAACTGTTCTGCCATCTGTTTTGAGAAATATGCGAGCGTCTCCACGCCCCCTTCAAACATCACGATTTTTTTCACGTTAATCTCCATTTCAGATCTGCACCGCTGTCAAAGTGCTTATTCGTGGCGCAATGCGTCGATCGGATTTAAGTTTGCCGCCTTATAGGACGGGAAAACTCCGAATACGATACCGATGACCATGGAAAACAGTACAGAACCGATCGCTGCCGGAATACTGATCGCAACCGGCATCGTTGTCACATAGGAAATGATCTCCGCTAATATAATACCTACGATCACACCAAGCACACCGCCTAAACTCGTAAGCACCGCTGCCTCCGTCAAAAACTGATTCAGGATTTTTGACTTTCTTGCACCGATCGCCTTTTTTAATCCAATTTCCTGTGTACGCTCCGTGACGGATACCAGCATGATATTCATGACACCGATACCACCGACGATCAGGGAAATTCCCGCAATCCAGATCAGCATCGTATTAGTGGAACTGCTGAGTTCCTGAATCTGCTGTGCCTGCTCTAACAGGTCTTTTGCTTTGTACTGGATCGTATCATCTTTGGGTGACAGATAATTATTGAGCACATCTGCACATGCTTTTCCTGCGGATGTCATATTATCGGTACTGTCCACACGGATCACAACATTCTGCGGTTCATCATACTGATAGATGATCGGCCAGGTCGTATTTGGAATATAAATAGAACCTGCCGTATCCTGTGCATAGGTATAATAATCATCAATGGAATTGATGACCGGCTCGAACACCTTCGCCTTTGTCACGATTCCAATTACCGTATAAGGCTCTTTCTGGATCTCGATCGTATTTCCGACCGAATCTTCTCCCTGGAACAGGGCATTTGCGGAATCCGTATCCAATATAGCTACTTTCTTATACTTTTTGAAATCCTCATCCGTAAAAGCACGTCCCTCTTTCATAATGTAATTGCAGGTATCAAAATAACTGTTATCGATTCCGCGCACATATCCACCAGAAAAAGCAGTATTTAAATGATACACTCCGCTGTAATCCTGTCTGCTTAAATAAGCAGAAGCATTTACTACATGGTCAAGATCTTTGATGTCACTCATGACCTCATCCGTTACAAGCGGCACTCCCTGCGGCACTCCGTTGTAATCCATCTCGTATTCCCACTCGCCCTGATAAAGAGACACTTCCACTGTATTCTCTCCGGAGCCGATCAGGTTTTCTTTGATCTGTTCATTCGTTCCTTTGATCGTCGATACGATCGCAATGATCGCTGCGATACCTATGATAATTCCAAGCATGGTCAGAAAGGAACGCATCTTGTGGGACCAGATTCCCTGAAAAGATAATCTTATATTCTCAAACATCCTGTTCCTCCTGATTAATATTCAATACTTTCATCCTCTGTTACTGCTGCTCCCTCGACTGCTGTCTTTCCATAAGGGAAGGCGATCCTGTCATCCTCTGTCAGTCCTGATTTGATCTCAACTGCAGTACCATATACTGTTTTTCCGGTTACAACATATTGTTTTTTCAGATGATCACTCTCATCCGCGATCATAACATATGATTTTCCATCTTCCTGTCTCACATATGCCTTATCAAGGTAAATTCCGCCTGTTTCTGACTGATTTGTCTGAATTGCAAGATCCACATATTCTCCATTTTTCAGTGCAGAACTGTCTTCCATATATGCAGTATACTGATAATAAGAAACATTCGGATTTCCTTCTCCCCAGGAATTGCCACTCACAGGATAATCCGATACGCTCGTTACGGTTGCCTCAAATGTCATTCCTGATTCCCATGAATTTGCGGTAACAACCGTTCCCGGTTTGACTTCATCTAACAAAAGTTCGCTGATCGTACCGCTCACGTACAGTCCGTCATCCCCGGTTACCACAAGAAAGGCATTCCCATCATCCTGTTTCTGATCCGGATCTCCCACAGATTTCACAACACCATCAAGTTTTGCATAAACCACACCATCATTGATGCTGTCCTGTAACGTTTCCAGCTCCAGTTTTAACTTGCGAAGCTGTATATCCAGTTTTTTTACTTCTGATTCTTTGTCATTGATTGCCTCTGCAAGTTCTTTTTCGGTATATCCTTCCGGCTCTTCCCAGTCATCTTCATCGTTCCAGTTATCTTCATTCTCAAGTTCATCCAGATAATCCTGAAGACTTTTTCCAACTTCTTCTCCTGAAAAAACATACCAGGACCGGCTTTTATCATAGTCCATAGGCATGGTACTTCCATCGACATCTTTTACATTCGGTGAAATACTGTCATCTGCCACAGGCTCATATTTCTGTACTGTAACTTCTTTTGTGTCACCATTCGACTCAGTACTGTCATCCACCACTTCATCTCCTGTTTCCACACTTTCAAACACCATTTTCCCATCGCTGTCTTTTTTGCAGATAATAAACTTTACATATTTTCCATCCGTATAGGTGCCATCTGATTTTTTCTGCGGCCGCAGCGAATTGTAAAAACTTCCATATGCAAAAACATCTTTATTACAATAATAAATGTAAGGATTCTCTGCTGTCCCATCTGCCGTGTCTTTATTATATGGCTCCGAATCTTCCGTCACATAATTATAAATGCGGTTATCCTTCGCATCCTTTTCCGGCAGTGACTCTATGTAGGCTTTCTTCTGCTCTAATTCCTGCAGCTTTTTATTTATATACGAGGATGCAGTACTGGCAGTAGAAGGCCGTGTCTTATCCACCGGTTTTGTGTTTTTTAATGACTCTAAAGAATGCTGTGCCTTCGCAAGACTGTTTTCTGTTGTACTGATCTCAAGGTTTTTCCTCTGGATATCGATCTCTGCCTCCGATGTATCATACTGGATCAGCGGATCTCCCTCTTTCACTGTATCGCCTTTTGAAACATAAACCTCCTGCACTTTGTTGGAATCATCTAAATATACTTCCTGGGAAGAATCATTCGTCACAACACCATAGCTTGTTTCAGAGTTCCCATAATATCCATAGTTTAAACTGGAAACAGACTGTACTTCTGCCACCAGATTCTTCTTCTGATACGACTTATAACCATAAATTCCTCCGGTGACTGCACCAACAGTGACGGCAAGTACGACAATGACTGCGATTACTTTTTTTAATTTCATGATGCATCCTCCTTTTCATCGCCCTCAAAAATCTCCCCGTCAATGATTTTCACCATGCGTTTTGCATTGGATGCGATATGCGGATCATGTGTGATCATAACGATCGTAACACCCTCTTCATTGAGTTTCTGGAACAGTTCCATGATCTGCTCTCCTGACTTGGAATCAAGTGCTCCGGTAGGTTCATCCGCAAGTAAGATCTTTGGATTATTGACCATTGCTCTCGCAATCGCAACCCTCTGTTTTTGTCCACCGGAAAGCTGCGTCGGACGAAAGTCCACCCTGTCACCAAGTCCGACACGTTCCAGTGCTTTGATTGCACGCTCCCTGCGCTCCTTTTTTTTCACGCCGGCATAACTAAGCGGCAGTGATACATTTTCCACCGCAGTCTCTCTCGGCATCAGATGAAAACTCTGAAATACAAACCCGATACTGCGCAGTCTTAAATCTGACAGCTGCTTGTCTTTTAACTTTAAGACGTCCTCTCCTGCCAGCTCATAAGTCCCGCTCGTCGGCTTATCCAGACAGCCTATGATATTCATAAGTGTTGTCTTTCCGGAACCGGACGGTCCCATGATCGCAACATACTCTCCCTCTTCCACGGTAAGACAAACATCTTTTAATACCGGAACGACCAGCTTATCCTGCTGATAATCCTTGTAAATATTCTGCAGATTCAGTATCATTCCCCTACCTCCATATCATTGGAATCATCATAGGAATCATCAGAATCCTCATAGTCAGAATCATCGTAATCAGAGTCATCATATTCCGCATCATCCGCAGAATCGCCATCGTCAGCTCCATCATAACCTGATCCATCTTCCATATCGCCATTTACATAATTCTGCATACCATTATCGATCATCATTTCCGTGTCGTACATTCCGTTTTCATACATCATCTCCGTACCGTAATCAAGCATCTCAGTGCCATAATCAAGCATCTCGGTGCCATAATCAAGCATCTCGGTGCCATCCTGATTATAAAGAGGCGAAGAATAATCGACCTCGCTCACATCTGTCACGGTCGTTACACCCTCATAGAGTCCTTCCATCGGCCATGTGATATAGTCGTCCAGCGAAAGTCCGGATAAGATCTCATACTCTGCAAGATCTTCATCGTATTCACCAAGTTCTACATAACGTTTTTCCAGACGTTTCTTATCATTTGCCGCCCAGACATAAGCACCGCTGTCATCCTGAACAATATAGTTGGAATATAGCCAGATTCCTTCTTTCTGCTGATCGTCCTGACCTTCGTCAAGTTCAATATATACATGCTGTCCTAACAGCAGTCCCTCTGCAGATGGAAGTTCCACATAAAACGGGTACTTTGTTGCAGAGACACTACTGTCTGAAGATGAATCGTCATCACTTTTCTGCACGTTATCTGTATCAATCTTTGAAATCGTTCCATTCCATGTCTGACTTTCATCCACCCTCGAACGTATGATGACCGCCTGTCCATCTGAGATCATCCATACATTCTGCTCATCGATACTTCCTTTTACACGGTATTCACCTGTCTGAAGAATCGTCATAAACGCAGCATTATTGCCATTACTGTCTGTACCGTTCTCGTTGATTTCCTTTACCACGCCGGATTTTTTGCTGACAACAGACGATGCATCGATCTGGTCTTCATATTTTGATATTTCAAGGTTCTTGCTCTCAAGATCAAGTTTATTCTCCTCGATGGAATTTTCCTCCGACTGAATATCTGTCGTCAGTGAAAATTTATCGTCCTCATCTGTCGTTTTATTTAATTCATCGGTCAATGTGGCTATCTTTTTATTGGAACTGTCAATCTCATTCTGGATTCCCTCGAGTTCAAGTTTTGCCTGTTTCACCTGCATCTCAAGCTCACTGGTATCATAGGTGACAAGTGTCTGCCCCTCTTCTACCTCATCCCCCACTTTTACAAGGATTTCTTTGATGGTACGTGACGAATCCACATTTACCTCATAACTGTCCTGTGACTCCACAACACCATTATACCGGTTGGTGTTTCCTGTATATGTATTCATAATCTTGGAAACTTTTTCAACATACACTTTATCATCCGATTTTCCCGACTGTAAAAACGGAATCTTCTCTGCAACTACATCAAATGCCTCTGTTGCCACATCTATCACATTGTCACGATAATAATAACCGGTTCCTCCAACTGCTCCAATCACTGCAATGGTTACAACCGGGATAATTATTTTTTTCTTTTCCATAGTTCCTCCTTAAATGTCCACTGTCTGCATCCTGCTCATCAGACATCCCGTATTATAGCATTTTTCCTACTTAATATATAGATGAATATTATTAATTCTTTTTTAAATCAAAAAATGGTTTTTTCTCCAAAATGCATGATTTTCAGCTTTCATTATAACTTTTTCAAAAAATTTGTTGACAAATCCTGTTTCCCATAGTATGATATCGAATGTGTCTGACAGACAGATACAAAACAATTTACATATGCGCGAGTGGCTCAGTTGGTGGAGCACGACCTTGCCAAGGTCGGGGCCGCGGGTTCGAGTCCCGTCTCGCGCTCTTCTCTTAATGATGGGGAACTTTGGTTTACAAGGTTTTCCATTTTTTTATTGCAATGTAAAAATTAATTACACTTTTTTACTGATCACACAGTGCTTTTTCAAAGCTTTCCTGCGAATTTGTGAGTGGGGTTTCCGTTTAAATTTACTCTGCTTTCACTCTGATCCACACATAACAGACATCCACCAGATGAACGGGCTAAATTTCCATCTTTCAAACCACTTTCACCCATTATTTTCTATTTTCAACTTCTTCCTCTATCATTTTGGGCGAAACTCCTTCATTTCTGCTGTTTTCACCCTGACTTTTTGATTTTCGTGGGCTATTATAATGAAATCTCATCCTTTTTCACCCATTTTCTTGTATGTTAAATGAATTTCTATTATAAAATGGATGAAATCACCTCTATCTTCTATATATTTCGCCCATATTTAATTTTTATCTCATCCAAGAGCAAATAATAGAATGCGCGCTCCGTGAACATTCTATTATCATGAATAAGAAAAAAGATCCAGTAAAAACTGAATCTTTTTTCAATGCCGGCAATGGGACTTGAACCCATACGATGTTGCCACCGCCAGATTTTGAGTCTGGTGCGTCTGCCATTCCGCCACGCCGGCTTATTCTGTTTTCGAATTGCTCGAACAATAGACATCTTATCATATCATGTAATAAATTGCAAGCAATTTTATTTTAACATTTGCTGATATCATATAAAGAATTTCATACAATGCTATTTTAACATTTGTTGATATCATGCAAAAAATTTCATACAATGGTATTTCCTGATTGTAGCAAAAAAATCCGAAGGTTCACGTTAATCCTTCGGATTTTTTTGATAGTCACTACTCTTCACCAACTCCACTGATTGCAGTTCTCTGTACGCTTTTGACACCGTTCTCCACAGTCGTTGTTTCAAGATAAGTAACGCCATTGATCACAACTGTCTTTGTTGTTGTGGTCTCATCATCGCTGTCTCCACCGCCTCCGGTATTTCCAGCCGCACCAGTTCCGGATGCCTGTGTGATCTGTCCGGATGTTCCTGTTCCGGATGTCTGTCCTGCGTTTTCTGAGTAACTCTGGGACTGACCAGCTTCTGCTTTTGTTTTCTGGATTTCTTTTAAGATATCATTATAATTTTCACTTGGCATTACTGCATCGGAACTTCCGATCGTCGATACATAACTGTCTGCATCTTTGCTGTCTGCATCCTGTGTAGAAACATTCTGTGATGCTGTCTGATTTTTTAATAACTCAGATACTTCTCCACAGTAACTCAGATATTCATCAATTCTCAGTGACACCCCTGCTGTTTTTTCTAAACAATTTCTAAATAAATATTCCGTTGCTTTTATCACAGCCTCAGATTCTGAAATGCCCCAAACACATCGAGTGTCCCATATCCCCACTCTCTGTTTGGATAGGTCCGGTTTTCCGGTTTAGCCGTGCCGCGGATCAGCATATTTTTGATGGAAGTATTCGACATGACTGTATTGTTCTGATCCACGATCGCCCACTGCATGATCTGCGCGCAGGCCGTGATCGCAGCAGCTGCACTTGTTCCCGTAAAGGTGATAAAGTTACCAAGAAGCCCGGGACCATAGACATCCACTGCCGGTGCCACAAAATCCGGTTTGATCTCCCCGGTTATCGTATAACCCCTGCCGGAATCCGCATAGATACTGGTATTTGATGCCTGATAACCGCCCACCGTGATCACCTGCCTTGCCGCACTCGGAGAAGTCAGTGTAATCTCCGGATTGGAACGAAGAAAAAAATTATTTCCATCCGTCAGCTCCCGCAGCGGCAGCCAGAGATGATAGTTTCCCGTCACTGTCAGCTGCGGGAAAATGCGTATCGTCCACAATCCCGGTGTCGGTCGGATAAAACGGAAAAATATGAGCTGGCTTGCCGTCTCTTTTGTATCGATCCGGTAATCCACCGTAATTGTTGTTCCCTCAAAAATAAAATTAAACTGCTCTGACGCTCCACGGCGCACCAGAATCCGTGGAATCTGCTCCCCCGAAGGCGATATTATGGTGACTGCATACAGTTCCGGTGCAGATGCCCACAATTCCACAAAAAAGCCTTTTGTATTTCCCTCCACCGTGATCTCCGCATCCTCATGTTCCATCTCTCCAATGATACGCCCCTGAAAATGGTGTCTTGCATTGGCCTCATTTCCAGCTGCAGTCACGACCACACGCTTTCTTCTTCCACAGATATAATTCAGATAAGATGGCAGAAATCCCTCGCTTGCATGACTTCCTGCACTGTTTCCAAGTGCCACACAGATGACAAGCGGACGATTTAAAATATTTGCAACTCCATTTAAATAGGAAACCGCCATCATAATGTCGTTTTCCTGATATGCCGGAACGCCGTCTTTCACAAAAAAGAAATCCCGAAGATACTGTTTTGCCTCCTTTAACTTTACCATGATGATCTCAGACTGCGGCGCCGCCCCGATAAAGTCACCGTTTTCACTCTCACTTCCACATGCCACTCCTGCAAGAAATGTGCCATGTCCGTTCATATCACGCGACGGCACCACATCATACGGATTTTCCGAAAGCAATGCCGCATTGATCTGTTCTCTTGTATAATCTGCTCCATACAAAATACCAACAGGCGGCGTTCCATCCTGTATGGTCTGATCCCAGATACGGACGATCCGGCTGCTCCCGTCACTGTATCGAAATGCCGGATTTGTATAATCAATACCGGTATCAATAAAACCTATCAATACACCTCTTCCCTTTAAGGCGAGAACGGGCTGGTTCTGCATTTTTAAAATACCGGACACCTCAAGTGCCGTCTGATCCAGCAATCCATAACACTTTGGAATCTCTGAATAAGAATAACTGCCTACACTAAGCGGAGGCAATCCCTCCCTTGGATAATAAAAAATATCATATCCTTCATCAATTCTCTGGATACACGCCCCTGCGATCGTCTGTTCATTCGTTTCCTCATAAGATACAATAAAATCAAAAAATTCGTCAGAATACACCTGTTCCCTGCAATCCGCCATAAATAAAAAAACTCCGGTCATCTATTCAATTACTAAATAGATGCCGGAATTTTTTATTTTAGAACCACAAATATTATTCTAATTCGAATTTCTGTACAAGTTCATTTAATGTAACTGACTGTGCTGCCAGTTCCTCACTTGTTGCTGAAGTCTCCTCTGCCATAGCAGAGTTATCAGAAACCACCTGTGACATATCCCTGATGCCGTCACGGATCTGGTCGATACTCTTCATCTGGACATCTGCCACCTGTGCTGTCTCCTGAATCATTCCGTTTGCAATACGAACACGCTCTACTGCGTTGTCCAAAGATGCAATGACATCATTTACGATCGTATTTCCCTTTTCAATCTCATCGAGTGATACGTTGATCAGGTTACGTGTCGTATTTACCGCATCGGCACTCTCATCTGCAAGACCGCCGATCTCTCCTGCAACCACTGCAAAGCCTTTGCCCGCCTCACCTGCGCGTGCAGCTTCAATAGATGCATTCAATGATAAAAGATTTGTCTGGCTTGCAATATCTTTAATTGCCTTGATGACACCGACAACCTGTTTCGAGGATTCCTGAATTTTGTCCATTGCCTCACGCATCTGTGCCATCTGCTTCTTGCTGTCTTCCATTTTTTGTTCACCGTTTACCTTATATTTCAAAAGCTGTTCTGACTGATTGCTGATCGCAGTGCTTACACTGTCTGAAATATTCATATCCTGAATCATAGTATCAATCAGATCTGCATTCGGATGATATACAAAAGTTCCATCACTTGTCAACAGCATGGAATATCCATTTGCACCGATCGTATAATTCCCCATCATATTCATGACTGTGTCCAGCCCTACGTCTATTCCAACGACACCGACAACCGTATCTTTCTCGTCAAATACAGGTGTTACCGCACTTAAGATTATTTTTCCTGTACTTGCAGCAACATAGGTCTTTGTCAGCATAGTTTCTCCTGTCTGCGTACAGAGCTGTACCATGTGCGGGTCGTACAGTCATAATCATCGCCGGAAATACCGCCTGCTGATGTAATGGATGCATTACTGTCCAAATCCGCCGTGAATACACCCTGAATATTTTCCGTGTCAAGTCTTGCCACTGCAACAAGCTTCTTTAGTACCGCTGGATATACCTCGTTCTCTGTCATTTTCTGTCCAGCTTTGGTAGTGGTCAGAATTGTCTGCACATCTTCATCCAGTGCAAGCTGTTCTACCATGCGCTCAAACAGTGAAAATTATTTTTCCACTTGAAGTGATATCGCTTCAGAATCCTGCCGCAGCTCTGTGTTGTTGGCTTTGATCAGCAGATTGTAAACCACCACTACTACCAGCACAGCAATCACTGCCATAACCACAATAATGGAGGCACCGATCTTACTCTGGATCTGAAACTGTATGCCCTGTTTGTTTCCTGCTTTTTTATTTTTTTCTTTTTTCTCTTTTCTCTTTTGCTATTTTCACTCCTCCATTTTTTTGATTAGTACTATTGTACCATACTTAATCATAGTGTGAACACTTTTTTACCATATTCTTCAAATTCAAAATGAGGAAAAATCTTTTTCTCAGTCTGTAAAAAAGATTTTTCCCCATTTCAGAATCATTCTTTCATCGTCTCATTCAACAGCAGCAATCCCCGGCGCCTTCTGTTCCCCAATCTGTGGTTACTGTTCACACTTCCGGTGTGACCAGCAACGATTACAGCCCATGAAAAGTGCCTCTTCGAGGCAGGGGCTGTAATCTCACAACAATATACACTACGGCGCATAGCTTGACAGCAAAGTGTCAAGCTTGCGTCTGAACAGCAGCAATCTGTGCACAGCCACGCATCATAATAAGCGGACCGCCTTTTTTCTCCACATACTCTTTCGTAATGGTTACCATACCGATATTGTCATCTTTCGGAATCTCATACATGATATCGAGCATAAAATCCTCGATGATCGCACGGAGTGCACGCGCACCGACTTTCTTTTCCTTTGCCTGCTTTGCGATCGCCATCAGTGCGTCATCCTCAAATTCGAGTCTGACTTCATCCATGGCAAGCAGTTTCTGGTACTGTTTTAAGATCGCATTTTTCGGTTCCTTTAAGATGCGCACTAACATATCTTCTGTGAGCGCTTCTAAGGTAAACATGATCGGCAGACGTCCTAAGAACTCCGGTATCATGCCAAATTTGCGCACATCCTCTATGGTCACCTTCTGCAGAATATTTTCATCCTGGTCGTATTTATCCTTAAGCTCGGATTTAAAACCGATCGATGCGGATTTATTGAGGCGTTCCTTAATGATATCCTCTAACTCCGGGAACGCGCCTCCACAGATAAACAGAATATTTTTGGTGTTGACCATTGTCATGGGTACCATGGCATTCTTGCTGCTGGCTCCGACAGGCACTTCTACCTCCGCACCCTCTAACAGTTTTAACATTCCCTGCTGCACGGACTCTCCGCTGACATCACGCTGATTGGTGTTGCGTTTCTTTGCGATTTTGTCGATCTCATCAATAAAGATAATACCGTGTTCCGCGCGCTCAACATCATTGTCCGCTGCTGCAAGCAGTTTGCTGACAACACTCTCGATGTCATCACCGATATACCCTGCCTCTGTCAGGGACGTCGCATCTGTGATGGCAAGCGGCACATCTAAAAGCTTTGCAAGTGTCTTTACCAGATAAGTCTTACCGGAACCGGTCGGTCCAATCATTAACATATTGGACTTTTCAATCTCGATGCCGTCCTTCTCATCGGATGCGATCCTCTTATAGTGATTATAAACAGCGACGGACATGACTTTCTTTGCATGCTCCTGTCCAACTACGTACTCATCCAACGATGCCTTGATTTTATGTGGTGCCGGGATCTTTTTGATATCAAGTACCGGCTCTTTCTTTTCTTTCGGCTTTTTCTTTTTGATTTTCTGGTTATTCGGAATAAATCCCTGCATCCCCTGCAGATCTGAGAGATTGATCATGCTGATATTTGGCATTTTTCCCATATTCATGTTCAGCATATCATCCATTGAAAATCCGGTCTGATTCATACTGTCAAACGTTTTCTGCATACAGTCCTGACAGATACAGATGTTGTTCGGGATCTTTATCATCTTTCCTGCAATATGCTCCGGTCTGCGGCAGATGTAGCAGATATCTTCATACTCCGGCTCTTTCTCATCCGATGCGTCTGAATTTGTCACTTCTGCCTGCACGGTCTCCTTTTCATTTTCTGACACGTCAGGGGTATCATTGACGCTTTCCTGTCCGTTCATTTCCTCTTTCTGATCTGTGGATACGGTTGTTACATCATCCTCAGTTATTTCTCTATAATCATTATTATTCATCTGAATACGCTCCTGAATTTTTCCATATCTCTGCCCAAAGCAGACTTATTTAAGACATTGTACCGCAAAACATCTGCAATCACAAGAAAATCAGAAAGATTTCATTTTTATTTAAGGATTTTTGACACAAAAAATCCGGGCAGCCCTTTCACAAAAAGGCCATACCCGGAAATTTCTCATCCGTTATCTTGCACTGTTATCCGTTGTGTTACCGTTATTATTGTTTCCTGTCGCGTCATCCACGCCGTTTTCCACACCGTCAATAATGTCTTTGCCAGCATCGCCGACGCCATCCACCACATCATCCACAACAGCACCACCGTCTGTGTCTGCACCATTCGCGTTTGTGTTATTTGTATTTGTGCCGTTCGTATCCGTGTCATTCACGGTACCATTTGTTCCATTCACATTGGTATCATTCATACCATTTTCGGTATTATTGATACCGTTATTTGTGTTTTCATTGACACGGTTTTCTGTACCGGCTGCCGGATTGTTACCACTGTTATTGGTATTTGTGTTGTTTCTGTTTGTGCCGCATGCGGTCAGTGCGCTAAGAGACAATGTAAGCACCAGGCATGCCGCAAGCATTTTAAACTTTTTCATGGTCATTCTTCTCCTTTACTTTACAAGAAATTATTTGTAACGGTTCAAAAACTCTCTGAACCATCACCTTTTCAAGGATAGTATGACCATCTCTGCTATTTTCTATACCAGCCTAATTCCATGGATAATTCTTCCTGTACTTTTCTGACATCCACAGATAACTCCTCCACCCGTTCTCGCGTCATCCGGCTGGTCGGTCCGGAAATACTGAATGCATATTTTACTTCATTATGATAATCCCTAAGACTTGCAGCAATACACCGTACACCTTCTTCATTTTCCTCATCATCAAGTGCATAACCGTTCTTTTTTGCTTCTTTTAATACACTAAGCATATCATCATAATCCGTGATCGTATGCTCCGTCTTTTTTTCGATGATGCTCTCATTCCAGATCTGTTTCACTTCCGACTCCGGAAGTTCTGCCATGATTGCCTTGCCCACACCGGAACAATACATCGGATGGACCATCCCCACATGGGACACCATGCGGATCGTACCGATTTTTGCTTCTATTTTATAAATATATAAAATATTGTTTCCTTCCCGCTGAACTAAATGCACTGTTTCCCCGCTGATATCAGACAAACGCTCCATATAAGGTTTTGCAACCTGTAAAATATCCATGCGGTCAAGCATTTTTCCTGCCATGCTGACTATTTTATAAGAAAGCATATACTTCTGGGATACCTCGTCCTGTTTTGCATATCCCATATAGACTAAAGACATCAGAAGGCGATGTACCGTGCTTTTGTGAAGTCCTAACGCTGTGCTGATCTCCATCAGTCCCATCTCACCGTGATCGGCCAGCATTTCCATTACCTGAAAAATGCGCTCTGCCGACTGCACCGGATTTTTTGTTTCTTTCTGTTCTGCCATAATTACCTCATATTCTATGTAAGGTATCAGTTATTTTTCCAATACCTGTCTTTTAGGTTTCATAATTCACATTATTGTTTCATTATATGAAACCATATGACATCATAACATGACATTCCAATAAAAGTCAAATTTTTGTTTTTTGCAAAATACAACATTTTCTTTTCCTAAATTATTGACAAGGCATTTTGTAATGTTATAATACTATTGTACCGTTGTATGAAACAATGTTTCATATTATGAAACCAATTTAAGAACCTTAAAATTATTCAAAATAAAGGAGAAGAATTATGAACAAAGTATTAGAAGAGTTTTCCAAAATCGGTATTATCCCGGTTATCGCACTTGACAATGTAGAGGATGCTGCACCTTTAGCAAAAGCATTATGCGACGGTGGTCTCCCATGTGCAGAAGTTACTTTCCGTACAGCAGCTGCTGAGGAATCTATCCGCATCATGTCCGAGCAGTTCCCGGAGATGTTAGTAGGTGCAGGTACTGTTCTTACCACAGAGCAGGTTGACCGCGCTGTAAACGCAGGTGCAAAATTCATCGTAAGCCCTGGTTTAAATCCAAAAGTTGTAAAATACTGTGTTGAAAAAGGAATCCCGGTAACTCCTGGATGCTCTAACCCAAGCGACGTAGAAGTTGCAATCGAGCTTGGTCTTGACGTTGTGAAATTCTTCCCGGCAGAAGCTGCAGGCGGACTTTCCATGATCAAATCCATGGCAGCTCCTTACACAAAGATGAAATTCATGCCGACCGGCGGTATCAACGCAAAGAACTTAACAAGCTACCTTGATTTCAAAAAGATCATCGCATGCGGTGGTTCCTGGATGGTAAACAAAGACATGATCGCTGCAAAAGACTGGGATGGCATTACAGCTTTAACAAAAGAGGCTGTTTCTACCATGTTAGGATTCAAACTGTTACATGTAGGTGTTAACAACGCTTCTGAGGAAGTAGCTGCTGCAGAGTCTGCAAAATTCGCCACCTTACTTGGCGAGAATGTAAAAGTTGGAAACAGCTCCATGTTCGTAGGTTCTTTAATTGAAATGATGAAGAATCCGGGACGTGGAACCAATGGTCATATCTGCATTCAGACCAACTACTTAGACCGCGCGATTTATCATCTTGAAAAACGTGGTTTTGTATTTGACGAATCTTCTTTCAAATACAATGACAAAGGTGAGCTTACTGTTGCTTACTTAAAAGACGAGATCGCAGGTTTCGCTGTTCACTTCAACCAGAAATAATTTAAAAAAATCAGGTCTGCACCGGTCGATGATTTGTGCAGACCTTTTTTTCAATATTAAATAATAAAAAAAACAGACACGGGAGGTTTCTTATGGATCAGAATTGTGCATATTGTATGGAGGGCGAATTAGTCGCCCAGTTTGGTATTAAAATCTGTGAACTGCCAAGTTCAAAAGTTTATCTTTTCAAGGAGCAGAGCCACAAAGGCCGTGTGATCGTCGCTCACAAAAAACATGTCAGTGAGATCACTGAACTGACCGCTGAGGAACGCGCCGCTTACATTGAAGATATTAATCATGTGGCAGAAGCACTTCACAAGGCATTTCATCCGCAGAAAGTCAACTACGGTGCTTACGGTGATACCGGCCATCATCTCCACTTCCATCTCGTTCCAAAATATACAGACGGTTACGAGTGGGGCGGCACTTTTGCCATGAATCCGGGCGAAAAATTTCTTTCCGATGAGGAATATGCCGCATTGATCGAAGAGATCAAAAAATATTTATAATATCTATTTCTTCATCTTAGGCTGAAAAATAATACTTGCCAGATATGCGAAGATCAGTGCCGCTGAAATACCAGCGGCACTTGCTTTTAGTCCACCTAAAAAAATTCCTAAAAATCCATACTCGTCCACCGCTTCTTTCACTCCCTTAAACAGGGTATTTCCAAATCCAGGCAGCGGCACACTTGCCCCGGCTCCCGCAAATTCAATAAACGGCTGGTAGATCCCAAGTGCCCCGAGCAGTGCGCCAAGACACACTAACATCACCATGATCCTTCCGGGAAGCATCTTTGTTTTTTCCATTAAGATCTGCACCAGTGCACAGATTGCCCCTCCAACCCAGAATGCATTGATATAATCCATAATTCTACACCTCTTTCTCTCTTTTAATCTGCATGTTCGATCACGACTCCATGTGCAATCCCTGGCACCGTTTTTCCTTCATTAAAAGACACCGTGGAAAGAAGTGCCCCGGTCGGCACAAACAGGATACGCTGTAATTTTCCCTGCTCGACCTGTTTTAAAAAATGCCCGGCAAGTGTTACGGCAGAACACCCGCATCCGGAACCTCCTGCCCCGGTTCCCTGCGCTTTGCTCTCATAGATCAGCATACCGCAGTCTAAATGCATCTCACTGATATCGTATCCTTCTTTTTTCAAAAGATCGATCAGGATCTCCCTTCCAACACTGCCTAGATCCCCGGTAATAATGTGATCATAGTCCTCTGGCCTGCGCCCGAAATCTTTTAAGTTCTGGCAGATCGTATCTGCTGCCGCAGGTGCCATTGCCGCCCCCATATTCATGGAATCCTTAATGCCATAATCGATGATCTTTCCGGTCGTGATGCCGGTAATACACGCATTGCTCTTTCTTTTTCCAAGCACATACGCACCACTTCCTGTCACCGTCCAGGTTGCTGACATTGGTCTCTGGTTCGCATATTCAAGTGGAAACCGGAACTGCTTTTCGGCGCTGGCAAAATGGCTCGATGTCATCGCCACAACGTAATCCGCATATCCTGCAGCAACACACATTGCTCCAAGGGAAAGCGCCTCGCCGCAGGTACTGCACGCACCATACAGGCCAAAGAGCGGCACCTGGTAATCCATGAGTCCAAACGAAGTGGCAATATTCTGTCCTAAAAGATCTCCGGAAAAAAGATAACGGATCTCTTCTTTTTTCAGTCCTGCTTTTCCGACTGCCATTCCGAAAGCCTCTTTCTGCAGGGTACTCTCTGCCTCTTCCCAGGTGTCCTGCCCAAATTTATCATCCTCCCCGATCAGATCAAAACAGGCTCCAAGAGGTCCCTCCCCCTCTTTTTTTCCGACAATACTTGCGCTGCTTACAATATAAGGCGGCGTTTCAAAACAAATACTCTGTTTTCCCGTCTGCATGCTCATACGAATCTCCATTTCCAAACATTTTTATATCATGTTCTCTATGTGATCAGTATGTACATCTTACCGATATTTATACCCTGATGCTGTTTACGCATTGCACGTAATTATGTCGGAGGCAAATAGTGGTTCACAGCATCCGCTGTACCTGTTCCGGTCTGATACCAAGATATGCGCAGAGTGAAAGAAATTCCTCCGCATCCAGCGGTTCCTTATAATCCTTCCGCAATTTTCCTGCATCGATGCCCGCATGTGCCGCCAGCGATTTTGCATCCATCCGGTTTTCTTCAATATACCGGATCATATAATCCGTCACTTTTGATTTTCCCATGTTATCGCACCTCTTCTACAAAAATCTGTTTTTTCTTATTCTATTCTTTAACTTTAGGAATTGCAATTATATTTTTCTCTGCAATTAAGAACTCATTGACTGATAAAATGAGGTGGGATATGATACGATTAAAAAGCATTTTGGCTGCTTTAAATGCAACAGAACGGAGATCAATATGCGGAATCAGAATATAGCAAAAGTTTTAAAAGAATATCGTAAACGGAATCACCTGTCTGTAAATGATGTTTCTATCCTGTTAGAGGATCGTTCTTTTACCGCCGCTCCCAAAACGATTTACGGATGGGAAAGCGGACAGGCAAATCCAAGCGCAGATATCCTTTTAACACTCTGCGATCTATATAATATCACAGATATCCTTGAAGCATTCGGCTATGACAGCAATGAGAATTTTCATGTGACACCTTCTGAGCGGACGATCATTGAAGCCTATCGTGCACATCCGGAAATGCATGAAGCAGTCAGCGTTCTGTTAGGCTGCAGCGTACCACGCAAAGGTTCTGTATCTGCCCACAATACTGCTGCAAAAGAAGTTTCACATCCAAAGCAGCATTCTTCCGGAACGAATACTACAGCAGCTCCTAAACCTTCCATAAAACATTATTGATCGTTTATCAATCCATTGGCAGCAAAAAGCTCCTGCGCTTGGTTAATGCGCAGGAGCTTTTTTTGCTTTGACCTGTATCTGTTAAATTGTTTTCATCATCCCTGTGGCTGACTTCCGTCCGTCTGCTGGCTCTGATCCTGTAGCTGGCTCTGGTCTGGCTGCTGGCTCTGATCCTGTGGCTGGCTCTGGT
>OBYS01000606.1_pt1 | contig 20251 bp, 15 predicted proteins | sample 1476791 | NCBI WGS metagenome assembly OBYS01 (sample SAMEA2580205, study PRJEB22360) | human gut metagenome | biome: human gut; feature: human-associated habitat; material: faeces | place: Denmark | collected 2008/2010
GCCGCGGTCACCAAAGCCGCCACGGCCACCGCGATCGCCACCGCGACCGCCACGGTCGCCACCACGGCCACCGCGATCGCCAAAGCCGCCGCGACCGCCACGGTCGCCGCCACGGCCACCGCGATCGTCACGGCCGCCGCGAGGACCGCGGTCCTCGTCCAGGCCCATGGCGACGAGCGGAGCGATAACCTTATCGAGAGCAGCCATCAGCTCGGTGGCCTCCTCGTAAGAAAGCTCGGGCAGGAGCTTCTCCTTCTTGTTGGCAAGCTCGACCAGGCCCTCAGCGGCATCCTCGGCAGCGAAGACGACGATCTTGCGCATATCGCCCTCGGCGTCGTCGATGCGGCCGACCAGATCGGCAGCCTCGGCCTCGGCCATCAGGCCATCGAGCTCACGGAGGCGCATGCCCAGCAGGTCGGACATTTCCTTCTGCTCCATCTTGGGCTTGAGGTCAAGAAGCTTGATGGCGCGCTCGATGTTCGCCATGCGCTCGGCCTTGGCCTCCTCCTCCTTGGAAATAGCAAAGCGACGGCTACGCAGCAGGCGGGCGGCCTTCTGCATCTTATCCATCAGCTCTTCGTCATCGTAATCAGCGGCGGCCTCGACAACCTCGGCCTCCTCCTCGGCGGAAACCTCGTCAGCAGCCTCAACCTCAGCAGCTTCGGTCTCCACGGTCTCGACTGCCTCGACCTCGGCAGCCATGGTCTCGTTCTCGGTCTCGTTCATGATCTCTTCGTTCTCGGACATGAGACTCCTTCTTGGCCCTCTCGGGCATCATCGCCCCATTCGCGGGGCCCGTCGCGCACTCTTTGCGCTTTAAACAATCATGCCTCTCGGCAAAACGTCCATTAGTTTATGGTGTCGCCATTCAATCTAGCTGCAGAATCTATGTGCACACATTAATGCGACATGTGCGACTCGCGACGAGCGTACACCAGCGACGTCGCGAACCCAACCACGGCAATTACAGCCGCCACACGCACGGCAGCTGCAAATCCAATCGCCTGGGCAACGTCCGTCGCAGCGCCAGCGACACCGGCAGTCGCCGCAGAACTCGAGAGCAGGCCGATAAACAGCGACGGGCCAAACGATGCGGCAATCATGTTCCACGTGTTGAGCAATGCCGTTCCGTGAGGATGCTCAGCGGCGGGCAGCGTCTCCAAGCCGGCCGTTTGCGAGGGGCTCAGCACCAAACCGACTCCGGCATACACCACAACGGTCAGCGCCACGACGACGCCGATGTTCATGCTTGCCGCCGTCATCGAGATGGCAGTCTGTCCCACGGCAATCAGGGCAAAGCCGACCGGCAGCAGCGGCCATGCGCCACGGGCGTCCATCACACGTCCGCCCACAATCGAGGTCACGGCGTTGCAGGCAATCGCCGGCAAAATGAGCAGGCCCGCAATAAGTGCGGTCATGCCGTATGCGCCCTCAAAATAGAGCGGCAACAAAACGCTCATCGAGAACGTCGTCATCATCGACACCACCACAAGCAGGCACGCAGGCCAAAAGCAAACGCTCGCCATGGGACGCACGTTAAGCACCGGATGCTCGAGCTTGAGCTGACGGGCCGCAAACAGGCCGAGCAGCACAACGGCGGCGAAAAGCGCCACGACACCGGCAATCAGATTGGCCGAGAACTCGCCTACGGAATACACAAATGCCGTAATGCCGACCGCGAGCAAAACAACCGACAGAATATCAAGCGTGGTGTTCGAGCGCTCTCCGACATTCTGAACAAGCTTAACGCCCGCCGCGGCGACCGCAATGCCGCCCACCAGCGGCACTACGAATACCGCCCTCCAGCCAAATAACGTGCACATAAGACCGCTGATCACGGGTCCAAACGCCGGTCCTAGCGTAATGCAGGCGCCGCCCAGGCTCAGATACAGACCGAGCTTCTCGCGCGGGGCACAAGACAGCACCACATTCATCATGAGCGGGAACAAGATGCCCGATCCCGCAGCCTGCAAAATACGGCTTGGCAGCAAAACGCTAAACGACGGAGCGACCAGGCACAGGACTTCGCCGGCGACCATGCATCCGCATGCGAAAAACAGCAGCTTGCGCGTCGAGAAACGACCGGACAGGAAGGCCATGATGGCCGTAAAGATCGACGTCACGATCATGTAGCCCGAAACGAGCCACTGCGCCGTGGTGGCACTCACCGAAAAGGCCGCCATAATGTCGTGCAACGCCACGTTAATGATGTTCTCGTTAAACGCGGCAACAAAGGCTGCAATATACATTACGACGAGAAGCGCCGCAGTGCCGGATGGCGTTACTTTAACTTGTTGCTGAGATTTGCTCCCCATGCATTTCCTTCCTCTTGGAACGACAGTCGCATCGCCCCAGAGGAACAGTCCAGGGCGAAAAATGAGCCCTAGACTTACGCCAGACGCCGTACACGACGAGTCTGACAACATGGTCCAACCTCGAAAGATTGTAACGCGGACGCACAGCTTTCCTTCCGCGCTATTATTAAAAGTCCACGAAAGCATAAGACATGAGGAGCCCGCCATGATCAAGCCCATCATGAAATCCGAGTTCTTTTTGCGCCTGCCTTCCGAAGACGCAGGACCCGACGATGCCGCGACCGGGCAGGACCTCCTGGATACGCTCCACGAGCATGAGCACGAGTGCGTGGGCCTCGCCGCCAACATGATCGGGGTGCGCAAACGCATCATCTGCGTAAAGGACGGCAACAGGGCGCTCCTGATGTACAACCCTCAAATTCTTGAGCAGGTCAATGCCTATCAGACGAGCGAAGGATGCCTCTCGCTGGCCGGCGAGCGTCCCTGTACCCGATATCGCCGCATTAAGGTTGAGTATTTGGACGAGAACTTTGTCCGCCGCATCAAAAACTTCTCGGGCTACACCGCCGAGATCATCCAGCACGAAATCGACCACTGCCAAGGAATAGTTATATAGTTGCGCCAATTCAAGAAAGCTCCCTGCAGCCAAGCAACTGCAGGGAGCTCTTCATAGTGCGGAACTTCTATCCCCTACGCCTGGCGGTAGTGATCAAAGAAATCGGCGAGGTCTTCGAGCGACTCTTTGAGCACTTCCATGCGCGGCAGGTACACGATGCGGAAGTGATCGGGCTCGGCCCAGTTAAAGCCGCCGCCGCGCGTGATCAGAATCTTCTTCTCGTGCAGCAGGTCGAGGGCAAACTGCTCGTCATCGGTGATGTTGAACTTCTTAACATCCATCTTGGGGAAGATATAGAACGCCGCGCGCGGCTTGACCACCGAGATGCCATCGATCTTGTTGAGTGCCTCATACACAAAGTTGCGCTGCTCGTAGACACGACCGCCGGGACGGATGTAGTCGTTGACCGACTGATGGCCACCGAGCGCCGTCTGGACGATCGACTGGGCCGGCACGTTGGAGCACAGGCGCATGTTAGAGAGCATGTTGATACCCATAATGAAGTCGCTCATGCAGCGCTGGTTGCCCGAAAGCACCATCCAGCCAATACGATAGCCCGCGATCATGTGCGACTTGGAAAGGCCGCTAAAGGTAACGCAGGGCAGATCGGGAGCGAGCGAGGCAATCGAGACGTGCTCGTAGCCGTCCATGCACAGACGGTCGTAGATCTCATCGGCAAAGATCATCAGCTGATGCCTGCGCGCAACCTCGACGATGCCCTCGAGCACCTCGCGCGGGTAGACCGAGCCCGTGGGGTTGTTGGGGTTGATGATGACGAGGGCCTTGGTCGCGCTCGTGATCTTGGACTCCATATCCTCCAGGTCGGGATACCAATCCGCCTGCTCATCGCATAGATAGTGCACGGGATGACCGCCGGCGAGGGTTGCGCACGCCGTCCAGAGCGGATAGTCGGGGCTGGGGATCAAAATCTCGTCGCCATTGTCGAGCAGAGCGTTCATCGAAAGCTGAATGAGTTCGGACACGCCGTTGCCCGTGTAGATATGCTCCATCTGAACATTGGGCAGGCCCTTGATCTGCGAATACTGCATGATCGCCTTGCGCGCAGAGAACAGGCCGCGCGAATTGGAATAGCCTTCGCAGTCGGGCAGCTGCTGGCGCATGTCCTTGATAACCTCGTCGGGCGTGCGAAAACCGAAGGGCGCCGGGTTGCCGATATTGAGCTTGAGGATGCGCTCGCCCTCGTCCTCCATACGGGCAGCCTCGTCGACGACGGGACCGCGCACGTCATACAGGACGTTATCGAGCTTGGTGGATTTAGAAAAAGTACGCATGGTGGTGCTCCTTGGAATTTGAGCTGAGAGACTAGGTTCGGATTTGGCAACGTTATGGGACGAGGACGTCTCGACTTGATCGGCGTCACTGGCGAGCAGCCAGGAAACATCGACCTCCAAAATACGGGCGAGCAGCTCTGCCACATCGCGCCGCGGGATCGTCTTGCCGCTCACATATTGGCTCATCTGACTCTTGCCGAGTTTTTTGCCGAGCATCTCCGATGCGCGGATTACATCCGACTGGCGAACGTCGCGATCGGACATGGTCTGTCGCAGGCGATCGCTAAACGTCTCTTGGGCCACAGGAACCTCCTTGCTGGCAAAGTTCAATTTATAGAACACGAATTGAACCAAGGTTCAATTTAGCAAGCAGTATAGCGCCGTACCTCATTCGTAAGTTCAATTTCATAAGAAAACGTACCGAACTCCGAGATTTGCCCAAAGCGGACAATGACGTGCACACGTTTAGAGGTATTCAAGGAATCGAGCAGCGGCAAGAGAAACGTCAGCCGTGCGATATATCGCATTGATCTGCCGATGGGGATGTCCCTCGAGTGGTCGCACGGCAACATCGAACTGACAGCGGCGCAAGATGAGCGCGGGAAGAATGCTCACGCCCAAGCCGTCCTCGACCATAGCCATAATCGCATAGTCATCCCAAGTCGACAGTTTTGAGCGCACCGCCAGTCCCGCCCGACGAAACAACGGCGTAATCTCGTCATCGGTGCCGCGTTCTAGCAGAATAAACTGCTCGTTGGCTAAATCGGCAAGAGAAACGACCTCCGCCGTGGCAAGCAAAGAGTCTGCCGGCACTACTGCCATCAACTCGTCGCGCACCAAAGACCGCGATGCCATGCCGTTTTCTCGGGGCTCACGCGGGATAAAGCCCAGGTCGCAGCGGCCTTCCGCCACCCATTGCTCAATCTCGGAGTAATCACCCATCAGCAGCTCGTAATCGACGTCCGGGTGATCGGCGCGAAAGTGCGCAATCACCGGCGGCAGCACGTGGGTCGCCACGCTCGAAAACGTACCGATGCAGATTTTGCCGCGCATGAGCCCGCGCATCTCATCCACCCGTCGCTGCAAGCGAGTGAATTCCTCGCAGAGCGCCTCGACAGCCGGCATGACCTGCCGCCCGTCGGCAGAAAGCACTACGCCCTCGCGACTGCGGTCGAGCACCTTAAAGCCCCAATCGGCCTCAAGATCGGCCACCATACGGCTCACGCCCGACTGCGAATAGCTCAGGCGCTCGGCAGCACGCGTAAAGCTTCCGGCGCGCACCGTCTCCAGCAGCACCTGCATCTTTTGAATATTCGTTTCCACGACACGCCTCCACCTTTACATGAATTTTTGTCATGTTAGCCATGCATTATATTCGCTTTTCTTCTATTACCAGTTCGCCCATAGTGAACATGCTCGGATATAGAGGGGATTTCAGCGCATGGACAACGGACTGTTTACGTACTTAGCAGCATTGCTATTGTTTGGCTCCAACGGCATCATCGCCGCTGCCATCGCGCTGCCGAGCTCCGATATCGTGCTACTGCGCACGTTTTTGGGCGCCCTCTCGCTTGTCACTATCCTTGCCATCACCCAACGCCATAAACTGCAGGCGCCATCTCGTCTCCGCGAAGCCGCAGCACTCCTTCTGTCGGGAGCCGCGCTGGGTGCCAGCTGGATTTTTCTGTTCCGTGCCTACCAGACGATCGGCGTCGGCGTATCCTCGCTGCTGTACTACTGTGGCCCCATCATTGTCATGGCGCTCTCCCCACTCATCTTTGGTGAAAAACTGACCGGCGGCAAAATCGCCGGGTTTATCGCCGTCGCCTGCGGTGCTTTTCTCATTGCGGCACAAGGTCTAGGCGGCAATATGCCCATTGCGGGTATCGCTTGCGGCATCGCCTCGGCCTTCTGCTATGCATTGATGGTCATCGCCAGCAAGGGTGCGCCGCACATCGAGGGCCTCGAGAACTCCGCGCTCCAGGTGAGCGCCGCCTTTGTGACCGCGCTGGTCCTTACGCTCCTCACGCAGGGCGCCCCCTCATTCCTGTCCGCCGGCGTCGCCGCCAGTATTGATTGGCGCGCCGTCGTCATGCTCGGCGTCGTCAACACCGGCATCGGCTGCCTGCTCTACTTTAGCGCCGTCGCCAAACTGCCCGTCCAGACCGTCGCCGTCGTCGGCTACCTCGAGCCGCTTTCGGCGGTCGTGTTCTCGGCCGTCCTTTTGGGCGAAGCCATAACACCGGTCCGTCTGATGGGCGCCGTGCTTATCATCGGCGGCGCGATCTTTTGCGAACTCGCCGGCAAACGCGCAAACGCCAAGGCTGGCATCGCCCAGGCAGCACGTGCTTAAAGCCCCTGCTTTGAAATGCTACCTGCGTACATAAATAATCCTCAGCTGGGGATTATTGTCTAAAATAACCTGATGTGCCAAACTGCTCTTGTATGTATAAAGACGGCATAAAGGTTATCTGTCCTAGACGGATAACCGGATGTCCAAGGGAGTCCACGTGGCACATAACAAACTGGAGGCAAGCCCCCAAGATCAGCGTGGTCAAGGCGGGCATGGAGCCATTCCCCTCTCCGCTGGCATGCTGCTCGTTACGCTCGGCGTCGTCTACGGCGACATCGGCACGAGCCCCATGTACACCATGAAATCAATCGTCGCCAACAACGGCGGCATCGGTACCGTCAGCGAGGACATGATCTTAGGAGCGCTTTCGCTCGTCATCTGGACCATGACGCTCGTGACCACGGTCAAGTACGTGGTTATCGCCATGAAGGCCGATAACCACAACGAGGGCGGCATCTTCGCCCTGTTTAGCTTGGTGCGCAAAGTGGCGCCGTGGCTGATCCTTCCCGCCATGATCGGCGGGGCCCGCCGACGGCATCCTCCCCCCCGCCGTCACGGTTACCACGGCCATCGAGGGCTTGCGCACTATCGAGTGGGGCCATGCGCTTTTGGGTGACGGCCAGACCAACGTCATCATCATCACCATCATCATTATCTGCGGCCTGTTTGCCATGCAGCGCGCCGGCACCTCGTCGATCGGCAAGCTGTTCGGCCCGCTCATGACGCTGTGGTTCCTGTTCTTGGCTGGCGCCGGCCTGTTCAACATGCTCGGCAACCTGTCCATCCTACGCGCGCTCAACCCCATCCGCGGCATCATGTTCCTGTTCTCGCCCATCAACCACTCGAGCATCATGGTGCTCGGCTTCGTCTTCCTGTCGACGACCGGCGCCGAGGCGCTCTATTCGGACATGGGTCACGTGGGCAAGGCTAACATTTACGCATCCTGGCCGTTCGTAAAGGCAGCCCTCATCCTTAACTATCTGGGTCAGGGCGCTTGGCTGCTCGCCAACAATTCCAATCCCCAGATGCTCGCGATGGATATCGTCAACCCGTTCTATATGATGCTCCCCGAGCCCCTGCGCCCCTTTGCCATCGTGCTTTCGGCCGTGGCGGCCATCATCGCCTCGCAGGCGCTCATCACCGGCTCGTTCTCGTTGGTTTCGGAGGCAACGCGCCTCAACCTTATGCCGCATCTGCGCATCCACTACCCCAGCGACACCAAGGGCCAACTCTATATTCCGCTCGTCAACAACATCATGTGGGTCGGCTGTATCTTCATCGTGCTGCTGTTCCAAAACTCCGAGCGCATGGAGAGCGCCTACGGCCTCGCCATTACCGTGACCATGCTCATGACCACGACGCTTTTGACGAGCTACATCGCCGGCATCCTCAAGCACAAGCTGGGCGCCTGCGTCTTCGCCCTGCTCTTTGGTGCCATTGAGCTGTGCTTCTTCGCTTCGTGCCTCACCATGTTCTTTGACGGCGGCTACGTCATGATCTTCCTGGCCGCGCTGCTGTTTGGCCTTATGTACGTGTGGCGCCGCGGCACCGCCATCGAGCGCACGCAGACGATCCTGCTGCCCGTCTCCAAGTACATTGACCAGCTCGGCCGCCTGCGCAACGACGAGACCTACCCCGTGCTCGCCGACAATCTGGTGTTCCTTACCAACAGTCCCGACCCGCTCACGCTCGACCGCGACGTGCTCTACTCCATCTTGGACAAGCACCCCAAGCGTGCCAAGGCATATTGGTTCATCAACGTACACGTTACCGACGAGCCCTATACGCACGAGTATTCCGTTGAGACCTTTGGCACAGACTTCCTGTTCCGCGTGCGCTTGGACCTGGGTTTTAAGGTCAACCAGCGCATCAACGCCTACCTGCGCCAGATCGTTGGCGACCTGATGGCCTCAGGAGAGCTGCCACCGCAGCACCACACCTACTCCATCTACGAGACGCGCGGCAACGTGGGCGACTTCCGTTTTTGCATGCTGCGCAAGATGCTCGCCCCCGAAACGGACATCAACCGCAACGACCATCGCGTCATGGCCATCAAGTACGCCGTCCGACGCGCCTGCGGAAGCCCGGCACGTTGGTATGGTCTCGAGAACTCGGCCATCATCATCGAGTACGTGCCACTGTTTGCCCGCATGCGCCCGGCCGTTAAGCTCGTGCGCACCCAGGTGCCGCTCGAGGTTCAGATCGAAGAGGCCGAGGAAATGGAAGTCGATATCTTCTCGGACGACTTGGTCAACGGCAACGAGGCCGGCAAGAGTATGAACGTCGATCCCACCGAGCTGCTCGAGAGCGTCGCCGATACGCCCGAGCAACAGCAACTCGACGGACTCGAGAGCACCCAGCTCAACGACGCCAACTTCTAACACGCCACCAGCCATTGACGACAACGGCTCCGCATCTCATAAAAGGTGCGGAGCCGTTTTATGTCGCAACGGACCGGTGAGCTACGAACGACGCGGCTCGGGAACCACGAGCCTATCGGGGCTCGCGCCCTCGGCATCCATCAGGCTCACGTAGCGAATCGACGGATCCCCATACATCGCGTAGTAATAATTGCCCGTGCGCGCGCTAAAGCATCCGGTGTAGATAGTCTTCTCGAACTTGCCATCGCCCATCCTGGACGCCCCCTCGATCATCACCACGCCCTCGAGCGAGCGGAACATGCGGACGACGTTTTCGGTCTCGCTCTCCTTTTGCGGGTAATTGGCATTGAGGTACGCCGCCTTTACAAAACGGCTCGGCGAATAGCAGTCACCCGGAATACCGCGCATGCCGGCACCCGCACCATAGGGCTTGAGCTCGACGCCACGCCATGTCGCCGTCTGCGGAAAATCGCTTGTGGCCGTGATATAGGTGCGCAGGTTTTCCATGTGCCACGGGAAGGTGGGCTGATTGGCAAGGGTGTCGACCGGATCGTCGTATACATGCAGACCGTCAGCCATCATCTCGACCACGATGCTGCGCTGGCTGTCGCCGATAATCCAATGGAGCAGCGACACGCCCAGCCCCTCTCCGGCAGATTTGGCGACAATCACCGTGTCGCGCAGCGCGGCCTCGACCTCATCGACCGTCGAGAACGTCGCTGCCACCCACAGGGGAAACTCATAGGCTGCGATATTGGTCTTGCCGTCGACAGGGTCCTCGGCATACTCGGCATAACCCGGGAAATTGAGACCCGCCACGGCGAGGCCCGCATCGTTGCCGCAGTCGAAGAACATGGGATAGTTCTTGTAATCGATGCACATACCGATCACCGCGTGTGCCGCTGTTGCGTCGTCGATAAACGAATACGGAATGTGAAACCCGCGCGGCATCACGCGAACCTGTTGGCCGTAGTCAAAGCTCCAGTCGAGGTTGCGGCCTAGATACATGTGGCCGGAATTATCGGTAAATCGAATGCTCGTACACATAGCGCCTCCCAGCTTTACGTTCTTGCTAAGGTTATTGTCTCCAAACAAAAAGGGGCTAAACACAAAAGCCCGGACATGACAACAATGTCACGCCCGGGCTATTCAAGCAGGATAAACTCAACCAAGTTAACCCCGCAGGTCGTCTAAGGGGTCAAAGTGCCGCAGATTGCCACGAAAGAGGAGCGAAGCGTACTTAAGGTACGCGAGCAACGATTGAGCGGCAAGGTGCGGTGCTTTGATCCCCTTAGACCAACTTGCCGAGGCAGTGGTCGATCATATGCTGGATCATCTGTGCCTCGAAGCCCACAAAGTCCTGCTTGCGCTCGCGCATCTTGCCGTCGACGATCTGGTCAAAGGCAACCTTGCACTTGATATAGCGCGTGGACTTGGTGATCTCGTCGTGCGTCAGGCAGCTCTCCTCCATCTTGCTGGCGCCCAAGCCAAACACCAGGCGGGGGTTGTAGAGCACATGGGGCTCGCCGGCGTCGTCCAGGTAGACGCAGACCTTCTTGGCGACGCCGATCTGGTTGGCGGCAAGGCAGCCGGCATCGTCGAGCGACTTGATGGTATCGATCAGGTCCTGAGCAACCGACTCGTCTTCGACGGTCGCGACCTCGCAACGCTGGGACAGAATAGCCTCGTCGTGGCAGAGCTCTTTAATCATACGTTCCTCCATAGGGGTCGTTGTAACCGCTTAAGTATACGGTACCCACACATTTTCATGCGAAAAATACCGTCCGTCTGCTACAAAGCGCCGAACATCAACATGCGAGGAACAACAGCGTCGTAAAGGGGCTATAGTGGGTGAGTTCGTGTCAATCGGCCTAAACTCGGGGCCGAACAAGGAAAGGGTATGCATGGACGAACTTTTTCACGTCAGTGAGCGCAAGTCCACAATCGGGACCGAACTTCGCGCTGGACTGACAACGTTCCTGGCAATGGCCTACATCATTGCCGTCAACCCCGCGGTGCTCTCGGGCGCCGGCATCGATGCGGGAGCGCTCGCCTGCGCCACCTGCCTGGGCGCCGGCATCATGACCATCTGCATGGGCATCTTCGCCAACCGCCCGCTCGCCTGCGCGTCGGGCTTAGGCGTCAACGCGATGATCGCTGGAATCGCCACCACCGTCTGCGGCGGTGACTGGCACGTGGCCATGAGCGTTATCTTCCTCGAGGGTATCGTCATCTTGCTGCTCGTGCTTTGTGGCCTGCGCGAGGCCATCATGGACGCCATCCCGGTTGTCCTGCGTCACGCCATCTCGGTGGGTCTGGGCCTGTTCATCGCCATGATTGGCCTGTGCGATGCCGGCATTATCACCGCTGGCGCCGGTACACTCGTCGGTCTGGGCGACATCACCTCCCCCACCTTCATCGTCGGCATCATCTCCATCCTGGTGACAGTCGCCCTCGCCTGCCGCAACGTCCCCGGCTCGCTGCTCATCGGCATCGTCGTCGCCGTCATCGCCGGTATCCCCCTAGGTGTGACCCAGGCTCCGACCGGTATCATCGCCCCGCTCGACTTCTCGAGCATCGGTGGCCCCATCGCCGACGCCGGCGGCGTGCCCGCCATCGTCAAGGTCCTTACCGACCCCACGCTCCTCGTCATCTCGTTCTCGCTGCTCATGAGTGACTTCTTCGACACCATGGGCACCGCGATGGCCGTAGCCAAGCAGGGCGAGTTCCTCACCGACGACGGCAACGTCGAGAATATCAAGGAGATCCTAATCGTCGACTCCGCCGCCGCCGCTGTGGGCGGTTTCATGGGTGTCTCCTCCATCACCACCTTCGTCGAGTCCACTTCTGGCGCCGCCGACGGTGGCCGCACGGGCCTCACCTCCGTCACCACCGGCGTGCTGTTCATTCTCGCCGCGTTCTTCTCCCCCATCGTCACCATCGTTTCCAGCGCCGCCACCTGCGGTGCTCTGGTCTACGTCGGCTACCTCATGATGAGCGAGGCCTCCGAGATCGACTGGTCCGACGTGTCGCAGGGTTTCCCGGCGTTCATGATTGTCGCCGGCGTGCCCTTCACCTACTCCATCTCTGCCGGCATTGGCCTGGGCTTTATCGCCTACGTGATCGTCGCGCTCTTTAAGGGCGAGGCCTCCAAGATCAAGCCGCTCATGTGGATCGCAGCCCTTGCCTTCCTCGTCTACTTCTTTGTAGCGTAACGGCAAAGCTGCCAAAGCAGAACACCAAAGCGCGGAGTCGCATCGAGCGGCTCCGCGCTTTGCTTTTAAAGCCAGGCAACGCACAGACGCGCGATGTATTGCTTCCCAAGTTTTGGACATTTTGCCCTCCAAACGGCACTACCACCGGCTACATCCTGCAGATATGCTGGGCGTAATCGCATAGGCCCTATGAGGATGGGAGCAACCATGGCCGCCTTGTTCACGACCCCCAAGCGCAATGACAAAACCTCTGGAGCCCATTTTGTCGAGCCCGACGTGTGCCGTCGCACGCTGCTCACACACGGCAGCTGGCGCCGCGTGACGCGCCGCATCGTCGCGGGCGCCGTGTGCGCGCTCACGGTGAGCTCGCTGCTCATGCCGAGCGTCTCGCTCGCAGCGGAATGGGTCAAGGTCGGCGGCAACAAGTACAACACCGCGGCGAGCGACGAGGCCGGTACCTGGTCGTGGGACGGCGCCGACGACTTGAAGCTCAACAACTATAACGGCGGCGAGATCCAGGCCGCAGGCAAGCTCAACGTGAATTACTCGGGAACCAACATCGTCACTGCCGAATGGATCGAAAGCATCAACGTTTCTCATGGCACTAACGAGAATGCCGAGCTCAATATCCAAGGCGACGAGGGCGGCACGCTCAGCGTGACATCTACTGAGGACGCTATCCTCACCACGGGTAATATCAACATCGACGGAGCCGGATCCGTCAACGCCACGAGCACTGGGTTTGATGCCATCAATGCCGGAGGTGATCTCGCTATCAAAGGTTCGGGCAACGTCAACGCCACGGGTGCATCGGATGGCATCAGGGCAAACGGCAATATCACGATTGACGACAGCGGAGCCGTCACCGCCAGGGCTACCAAGGACAAGGGTATTGGAGCCGACAAGAACCTCACCATCAAGGGTGGCGGGACGGTCGAGGCAAGCTCAGCCGATGGTGAGGCCCTTTGGAGCGGCGGCAATATCAACATCTCGGACGGCAGCCAGGTCAAGGCAAGCTCCGAGAAAGACGCTGTCGTCGAGGCCAAGGGCAGCCTCGCAGCCACAAACGTCTCCCTCAACGTAAACGGTGTTGAATATGGCGTCTATGCCCACAAGGGCATCACCCTCGATCATGCAAACGTGACGGTCCGTGCAAGTAAAGGCAGATACGGTGGCGCCAACGCCCTCTTCACCTACCAGGACGACATCGTCGTCAAGAACGGCTCCACCGTGGACGCGTTTGCGGAAGGCGAGGTTTCGGCTGCATTCTCCACCAGAAACGATCGACCCAACGAGAAGGGCGGCCACATCTACATCAGCGACTCCGTTGTCAAGGCCATAGCCCGCTATGTCGAGAACGGCGACGGCCCCATCCCCTACAGCGAAAACCAAGATGGCGAGACGAGGCGCGAACCCCAAGGCGAGAACATCGGCATCATCGCCCAGACCAGCGAGGGCGTCACACCCGCAGTCATCTCGATCATCCGCAGCAAGGTAACGGCCGAAGGAGATACAGCGGCAATCTTTGCCCGTGCCATGAGCGCTGACGGCAAGACAATCGGCACCATCAAGATTGAGAACGCCGCCATCCAGACGCCCGAAGGCGGCAAGGTCATTGACTATCGCAAGCTCCGTGACGGCATCTACGAGGCAGGCCAAGCCATCGGCACGGGCGACGCCACGGTCGACTCCCTCTATATCAAAGCAGTCGCCAAAAGTACGACCATCGCACCTCCCGAGGTAGCCAAGCCGGAAGACCCCAAGCCCGACGAGACCAAGCCCGCAGAAAGCAAGCCCGCGGAGTCCAAGCAGAACCCCAAGCCTGAGGGCTCAAAGCCGACCAAGGCCGTTGCGGCTTCAACCACGAAAGCCAAGACTACCGGCGTGCTCGCGGCAACCGGCGACACCTCGGGTGCGGCCATCGTGGCAACCGTCCTTGCGGGAACAGCCGCTATCGCCGCAGGCACCATGGCGAGCCGTAAGCGTTCTTAGACGCCTCTGCGCACATGGCAGCTCCCGCGAAGGCCCCGAGCCCCAACACCGTTTAACAACGCCACCGCCGAGCTCCCCTCCGGCGGTGGCGTTTTCCATATGCGTCCGCAGGGGATGCACGAGATTGTCTTTGGTCTAGCCCAACCGGCATACGCTGGCGTGCGACAATTGGGGCTGCCGATATCACAACACTGAGAGAAGCCCGTCATGGAAGCGCATCAAAAGCAGATAACCGTTTATTCGAATCATACGGAAAGCGCGCCTGTCATCTACCTTCCTGTGGTCGTGGGCGACGGCAGCGAGGTTTATAAGTGTTGCCGAGAGCTCGACTGTCCGCCATTCGCCCTCGTCACCATTGGCGGGCTCGATTGGAATCGCGAGCTGAGCCCTTGGGCATGCGACGGGACCGTACGCGATGCCGAGCCTTTCGGAGGCCAAGCTGCCGGTTTTCTTGATGAGCTGCTGAATCAGATAATCCCCCAGGTGGAGTCGTCGCTTCCTCAGCCGCCCACCTGGCGCGGCATTGCCGGTTACTCGCTCGCGGGCCTCTTCGCACTCTGGTCCCTCTGGCAAACCGACGCCTTTGACCGCGCCGCGAGCGCATCGGGGTCGCTATGGTTTCCCGACTTTGTCGACCGTGCCAGCACGGCCCCTTTTGCCGGCAGCCCGCAAGCCGTCTACCTGTCACTCGGCAAAAAGGAAACCAAGACGCCCAACCGCATGATGCGGCATGTACTCGACAACACACGCGCGATGGAAGCGTTGCTCGTCGAGCGCGGCATTCCAACAACGCTGGAGCTCAACCCCGGCAATCACTTTGCCCAAACCGACTTACGCATGGCCCGCGGCATCCACTGGATACTGACACATTAAAAATGGTGCCCACACGCATATACGCATGGGCACCATATCTTGTTTTAGCTGAACGCAGCTGCTACTCAGCAGCCTCCTCAAGCTCGGAGACATCAAACTCAAAGTCGTTACCCGGCAGGATGGCGTTGAGCACAATGCCCACCAGTGAGCCCACGGCAATGCCGGACAGCGAAATCGTCACGCCGCCGAGCTCCAACACGATGGCGCCGGCGGTGCTGTACGCGATGCCGAGCGAAAGCACGAGCACCAGCGCGGCAACCAGCACGTTGCGGTTGTTCTGGAAATCGACCTGGTTCTCGATGAGGTTGCGGACGCCCACAGCGCTGATCATGCCATAGAGCACGAGCGACACACCGCCGATCACACACGCCGGCATGGCCGCAATGACAGCCGCGAACTTGGGGCAGAACGAAAGCACGATGGCGCAACACGCGGCAATTCGAATTACGCGCGGGTCGAACACGCGCGTCAGGGCGAGCACGCCGGTGTTCTCACCATACGTAGTGTTGGCCGGAGCGCCAAAGAGCGAAGCCAGAATCGTGGCAAGGCCGTCGCCGAGCAGCGTGCGATGCAGACCGGGATCGGCAATGTAGTTGCACTCGCAAGTCGAACCGATAGCAGAGATATCGCCGATATGCTCGATCATGGTCGCGAAGGCCAGCGGCATGATGGTGATGATGGCCGTCGTGGCAAGACCGCTATCGAACTGCGGCCCAAAGAGTGCAAACACGGTGTTGTCCCACACGATGGGCAGACCGACCCACGGAGCGGCGGCAACGCCCGAGAAATCAACCTCGCCGAGCGCAGCCGCAACGGCATAGCTCACCACAACGCCCAGCAAAATCGGCACGATCTTGACCATGCCACGGCCCCAGATGTTGCAGATGACGATAACGGCAACGCCAATGACAGCCACAAGCCAGTTGGTCTGGCAGTTAGCAATAGCGGAACTTGCCAGGATCAAGCCGATGGAAATGACGATGGGGCCAGTCACCACCGGCGGAAAGAAACGCATGACACGCTTGGCGCCAAACGCGCGGAAGAGCGCCGCCAGCACCGGATAGAGCAGACCGGCACAAGCTACGCCCAGGCAGGCGTAGGGCAAAAGCTCGGTCTCGCCGTTGGGCGCGATTGCGGCATAACCGGCAATAAAGGCAAACGATGAGCCCAAAAATGCCGGCACCTTACCGCGCGACAGGAAGTGGAACAGCAGCGTGCCCAAGCCGGCAAACAAAAGCGTTGCCGATACCGAGAGGCCGGTGAGCACGGGCACCAGCACGGTGGCGCCAAACATGGCAAACAGGTGCTGTAGGCCGAGCAGAAACATGCGCGGGCGGCCGAGCGACGATGCGTCGTAGATGGCATCGCTGACGGCGGGCGTCGAGGACTGGGACATGGATGTCCTTTCGAATGGAAGGGCGATCAGGCATATCGGATAACCTGCCCGAACGATACGATCCGAACCATTGTACGCGATACACTATGCCTCGCACGCGCCGCCACCTGCAAACACTAGCGCTATTTCCAAACGCGCTCGGCAATGCGCTTGACCAGCGCGATCTTTGCCCATTGCTCATCCTCGGTCAGCTTGTTGCCAATCTCGCAGCTGGCAAAGCCGCACTGAGGCGACAGATACAGGTTCTCGAGCGGCACGTACTTTGCGGCTTCACGGATGCGCTCGACGATAACATCCTCGTTCTCGAGCTCTGCCGCCTTGGTGGTTACCAAGCCCAGCACGACCTTCTTGCCGGGGGCAACGTACTTGAGCGGCTCAAAACCGCCGGCGCGCGGCGTATCGAACTCCAGGTAAAATGCATCGACATCCTCGTTTGCGAACAGGTACGGCGCGATGGGGTCATAGCCGCCCTCGAAGGCATAGGTGGAGTGGTAGTTGCCGCGGCACACATGCGTGTTGATGACCAGATCGTCGGGCTTGTCCGCGATGGCGGCATTGTTGAGCGCCACGCCCAGCTCGCTTACCTTTTGCAGGTCGACCGGGCTCATGCCGGTCTTGGACACAAAGTCAGTATCGCAGTAGATGCCCCAGGTGCAGTCATCAAACTGGATGTTGCGGCAGCCTGCTGCGTACAGGTCGGCGATCACCGTGCGATAAGCGGCTGCGATGGCGTCGGCAAGTTCCTCATCGGTCTTATAGACAGCGCGCAGGCTCTCCTGCTGGCCGTCGCAGCGGTCGAGCGTGACTTCAGAGAACGTCTGGATCGGCGCCGGAATGGTTTGCCGCGCGACCTGGCCCTCCCCCTCGAGCGCCTTGACAAATTTAAAGTGCTCGACGAACGGATGGTTCTCGCCGCTAATGGGGCCGGTTACCACGGCGGTGTCGGCTGTGGTCTCCTCGTCGTGGAACATATAGCCCGTACGCGAGGTACGGCGTTCAATGCCGTTGAGCCCCCACATAAAGTCGAGGTGCCAGTAACTGCGGCGAAACTCGCCATCGGTAATCACCTGCAGGCCAGCGGACTTTTGCTTGTCCACCAGGTCGCGAATGGCCTCATCCTCGACGGCCTTAAGGCCGGCGGCGTCGAGTGTGCCCGCAGCATAGGCGACACGGGCGTCCTTTACGGCCTGTGGACGAAGAAAGCTGCCGACGATATCGGCGCGAAACGGCGCGTTCAGCGTGGTTAAAGCACTCATAGATATCTCCCTTTGCATTGGTTGCTTTACTGGGACAGAGTATGAGCGCTCATATGGCCATCGCAAAATATACGTTTATAACAGTTTGATATAGATGCTTCCTATATCAGTTTGGACTGCCATAAAGAGATTTGACCCGTACAGAATGCAGCAGTCTATATGTGCTGACGAATCACGTCGATATAGGCTTGGCCGTAGCGCGTAAGCGTCGTGTTCTTGCGCGTGATGATGCCGATCTCCATGTACTCGTCTACATCGAGCGGAATCGAGATGATGCCGGGCCCGTTGAGCTCGTGACTGATCACGCCTGAGCATACCGTGTAGCCGTTGAGGCCCATGACCAGGTTGAACAACGTCGCACGGTCACGCACGCGGATATTCTTGCGGCGCTCAAAGGTCGAGGTCAGCTCCTCAGAATAGTAGAACGAGTTATAGCTGCCCTGCTCATAGGACAAAAACGGGTAGTCTTCCAAGTCCTCGAGCGTCACGCTGGAGCGGCCAGCCAGCGGATGGTCTGCACACACAAAGACGTGCGGCGTGGTGCAGAAGAGCCCTTCGAACACGAGCTCGTTGGCCGCCAGCATGCGCTCGATGACCTCGCGATTGTGCTCCGACAGATACAGGATGCCGAGCTCGCTTTTCATGTGCGCGACGTCCTCGATAATCTCGTGGGTTTGCTCCTCGCGCAGGGTAAAGTCGTAGCGCGCGGCATCGAACTCACGGATCACATCGACAAACGCATTAACGGCAAAGGAATAATGCTGGCAGCTCACACTAAAGTGCGGCACCTGCTCGGATGCGCCCTTGTACTTGCCCTCGAGCAGGTCGGCCTGGTCGAGTACCTGGCGCGCATAGCCCAAGAAGGTCTCACCTTCCTCGGACACAACGACGCCCTTGTTAGTGCGCTCAAAGATGTGCACGCCCATCTCGTTTTCGAGATCGCGAATCGATGCGGTAATCGAAGGCTGCGACACAAAGAGCCGGCGCGAGGCCTCGGTGATGCTGCCACATTCGGCAACTTTGACGACATATCTGAGCTGCTGGAGCTTCATGATGGCCTCCCTAGACGTCCGCGATACCCGAACCCACCGCATCCATCTGACGCATAAAAGGCGGCATCTCCCCCGTCGCGGCGCAGGCGGCAATCTGATGCAGAGCCCCGGCAACCGCATCGTCTGCCGCAGCGCCGATATGCCAGCGCGCGGCAGCAGTGACGGCCTCGTTGGCATTGGCGACTGCAACGGAGTTGGGAACGGCACCGATCATGGGCAGATCGTTATCGGAATCGCCAAATACGGCCACCTCATCGGGCGTCAGGCCCAAAGCGCGCGCCAGCTCCAGCGCAGCGCAGCCCTTGTCCCAACCGGCCGGGAGAATATCGAATAGGCGCACGCGGTTGTTGGGAAATACAAGCGAGAGCTCCGGCACCTCAGCGGCAATGCGCTCGCGCAGCTCAGCGAGCTCTTCGCGCGAGCGGGCGCTCCAGATATTCGCCTTGTATACCGGGGCATCATCGACAACAGGACGGCACGGGGCTTCTTCGCCTTTGAGCCATGCGTTGCCGCCCGACTCCATGGCGCGACGAACGCGCTCGGGGTCACTTGTCACGCAATAGGCATCGTTGCCCCAAAAGTCATCGCCCAGGCTATAGACCTTCAGATAGGTATCGTCGGTCTCTTGCTCCAGATAGTCGGCAAGACGCATGAGGGCACCGTTGTCGCTCGCACGGGAGGCAACAACCTCGCCGTCAACAAACATCACCTGGCCGTTACAGAACGCGCCAGTCGAGAAGCACTCGGAACGATTTTTGAACATCCAGCCCATCGCGGACGGCTGGCGACCCGAAACCGGGCCAAAGTGCAGACCCGCCGCCTGCATGGCATGAATGCCCTCGATGGCGTAGTCGCTGGCTCCGTCATGCCCGGCTGGAATCAGCGTATCGTCCATATCGGTCAGCACAAGTTTAATCATAAGGCCCCCATTCGTATCGGTCCTACCTATTGTAACGACCTGCCAAAATAAACCTGTCCCTTTTTGGCAGGGGCGTTAGTATAGGGAACAACAGATTCGATGCGGGAGTGCCGGCGGTGCAAACCACAAGGCTGAGAGGGCATAGGGCCCAATCCTTTGAACCTGTCAGTTAATGCTGGCGTAGGGAGCATGCCGCCTTTACAGGGGCGCTGTCTATGCACAGCGCCCCTTTTCTATGCCAAGGAGGCATGTGCAGTGATTGATTCGGAACAGCTTAAGCAACATATGGTCAAGGCCGTGGAGGAGATTCGCGCCACCAATCCGATGGCCGGCTCCATCACCAACACGGTGACGATCGACTTTGTCGCCAACGCCCAGCTCGCCGTGGGCGGATCGGCCGCCATGGTCTATCTGCCCGACGAGGGCGAGGCACTCGTTGCCGGCGGCGGCGCCATCTATCTCAATATGGGCACGCTCTTCCCCATCTACGAGCAGACGATTCCCCGCGCGGCCAAGGCGGCACACGACGCCGGCAAGCCCTGGGTGCTCGATCCGGTTGGCCTGGGCATCGGTAGCCTGCGCACCCAGCTG
>OBYS01000618.1_pt1 | contig 19654 bp, 17 predicted proteins | sample 1476791 | NCBI WGS metagenome assembly OBYS01 (sample SAMEA2580205, study PRJEB22360) | human gut metagenome | biome: human gut; feature: human-associated habitat; material: faeces | place: Denmark | collected 2008/2010
CCAAGTTAGCAACCCAGTGCTTCATTGTATTCACGACCGAAAACGGTGTCGGCAGCCGCAAGGGTTGCGGTCTGCTGGCCCTGATCGTTTACGACTTTCAGTTCCATAAATCGCTCCTTAGGCTTTGGCCTTAACAGCCGGACGGATGATTACTTCGCCGTTGGCGCAGCCGGGAACGGCTCCGCGGACCAGGATCAATTGACGATCGGCGTCCACACGGGCGATAACCAAGTTCTGAGTTGTGCGCTGGACATCACCGAGGTGACCGGCCATACGCTTGCCAGGGAAAACACGGCCCGGATCCTGACGGTTACCGATAGAACCGGGGGCGTTTGTAGACACGGAGTTACCGTGGCTGGCGCGGTTGGAAGAGAAGTGATGACGCTTGATTGCGCCGGCAAAACCCTTACCGATTGTTGTACCCGTAACGTCAACTTTCTGACCTTCGGAGAACATATCGATGGAAAGAGTCTGACCGACTTTCATTTCGCCGATCTTGTCTTCTTCAACATGGAATTCTTTGAGCATGGAGCCTGCTTCGACACCAGCTTTTTCAAACTGGCCTTTAAGAGGCTTGCTCACACGCGACGGCTTCTTGGAGCCGAAGGCGACTTGCACTGCATTGTAGCCGTCAGTCTCAACCGTTTTTACCTGTGTAATGCGGTTGTTCGACACTTCGAGCACGGTTACCGGAATGGAAACACCATCTTCGGTAAAGATGCGCGTCATGCCGATCTTGCGACCGACGAGGCCGAGCTTCTCACTCATTATTATCTCCACCCAGGCTGCGATTGGCCTGGACAAGTTAGAAAAAGTCACCGAAAAAGAATAGCGGTGACCCCGAAAGGCACGCATTGTACATCGTGATGTTCAAAAAAGCAAATATTCTCCTTCAATTCATAGAGTTATCAATTGTAAGGTGACTAAATATTCTTCTAATTAGGTCCGTCTTGACCTTTTTTCCTCTCTTCGCCCGAATCCTCCGTAAAGGTTTGACAAGATCTTTAATAATTTGATACCTTAATTTCCGCACCCCGTTCGCCGCCCTGCTGTTCTTGCGGCGAATCGGCGCGAAGCCCGTCTCTTCGGGCAATGCGCATCCTAATGATCCGGTTCATCTCCATTTCGATTCTCTTCAGCTCCTCTTTGAGCCGAAGTTTTAAAGAGCCGGAAATATAATCTTTACAATTACTAACTTATTTATCCGTTTCATCTTTATAAGAAAATGCAATCTAAAAAGATCATTCTTTCTCTGATTGCCGCGCTCGCCTTTACAGCGGGTCCAGCAACAGCTTCCGACGTATACAGCGTGGATACGTTTGCGATCGGAACGTTAATTAACGGCCAATTTAAGGTCGACAGTAAAGAGAAAGCTGAAGCCTGCTACAAGATCCTGAATGATGAAACACGCCGCCTTGAATACATCCTCTCTGCCTACGATCCGGACAGCGATGTCACGCGATTGAATCAGCACCCCGGCGAATGGATTCAAATTGAACCGGAAACCTTTGAGGTGTTAAACGGTTCTAAAACGATCGCCGCACTCACACACGGAACTTTCGATCCGACGGTCGGCGCATTGGTAAAACTTTGGAGTGTGGATCAGCCCGAACACCGCGTCCCGAGTGAAGCTGAAATCAAAAGAGCTTTAATTAATGTCGACTACAACCTGATCGACGCTAAAAAGGAAAACGGCAGATATTTCGGCAAGATCGGTAAGAAGCAGTCCGTCGCTTTCGGCGCCATCGGCAAGGGCTATATCGCTGACAAGGTCATTAATAAACTCAAGCAAGGCGGATGCGGAGACTCTCTGGTGAGTCTCGGCGGCAATGTCATCGGTTCCGGAACCAACGGTTCGGACAAACCTTGGTCTATCGGTCTCCAAAGGCCCGATAAAGAAAGAGGCGAATATTTCGCGGTCGTCCCCTTAAAGGACACTTCAGTCGTCACCTCAGGCGACTATGAAAAGTTCTTCATTAAAGACGGCGTTAAATACCATCACATCCTGAATCCGAAAACCGGCAAACCCGTTCCCGCCACTTTATCTTCAGTGACGATCATTGATGACAATTCAGCTAAAGCTGACGCTTTGTGCACTGCCCTCTTCGTCATGGGCTGGTCCGGCGCAATTGAGTATCTTCAGAAGCATCCGGATCTGAAAGCCGTATTACTCTCCGAAGACCTCAAGCATGTCGCTATGACCAATTCGGCGTCCAAGATCGTCAATATCATCGACAAAGATATGACAGTCGACATCATTCCGCCGAAGGGCAAGATTGCCTTTGCCGATCTCAAACAAAAATAAAGACTTCAAATTGCAAAAAGCGCTCAGGGAACTTCAATTCCCGAGCGCTTTTCTTTTGGGTAAAAAACGGGCCCTTAGAACTTTCATTCAAAGGGCCTGTTTAATTTAGTCAACCTTATTACTGGACTTTGATTTCAACGTCCACGCCGGCAGGCAGGTCGAGCTTCATCAGAGCGTCAACAGTCTTGTCTGTCGGATCGATGATGTCCATCAATCTCTGATGAGTTCTGATTTCAAGCTGATCGCGGCTGGTCTTGTTGACGTGCGGGCTGCGAAGAATATCGAAGCGCTGGATGCGTGTGGGCAGAGGGATCGGACCTCTGACAACAGCACCGGTTCTCTTGCCGGTATCAACAATTTCAAGAGCAGACTGATCGATCAGTTTGTAATCAAATGCCTTGAGGCGAATACGAATACGTTGGCTTTGCATTATTTATCCTTTAAAGAACGAGGGGCCGAAGCCTTCTTCGGCCCGCGATTCGAAATGAGTTAATTAACCGACGATCTTAGAAACAACGCCGGCACCGACTGTGTGGCCGCCTTCACGAATAGCGAAGCGGAGGCCTTCTTCCATAGCAATCGGAGCAATCAGCTTAACGTCCATACGGATGTTGTCGCCGGGCATAACCATTTCAACGCCTTCCGGCAGTTCGATCGTTCCGGTAACGTCAGTTGTACGGAAGTAGAACTGAGGACGATAGCCTTTGAAGAACGGTGTGTGACGGCCGCCTTCTTCCTTAGTCAGAACGTAAACTTCTGCCTGGAATTCGGTGTGCGGAGTGATCGTGCCGGGTTTGGCAAGAACCTGACCGCGTTCGACGTCTTCACGCTTTGTACCGCGGAGCAGAACACCGATGTTGTCACCGGCCTGACCCTGATCAAGCAGCTTACGGAACATTTCGACGCCCGTGCAGGTTGTCTTCTGAGTCGGACGGATACCGACGATTTCGAGTTCGTCGCCGACTTTGACGATACCGCGTTCAACACGGCCGGTAACAACGGTACCGCGGCCGGAGATGGAGAACACGTCTTCAACCGGCATAAGGAACGGCTGGTCGATAGCACGTTCCGGAGTCGGGATGTAGCTGTCGAGTGTGTCGGCAAGCTTCAGGATGGATTCTTCACCCATCGGGCCTTTGTCGCCGTCGAGAGCCATACGAGCAGAACCCTTGATGATAGGAATATCGTCGCCGGGGAAGTCGTAGTTGCTCAGGAGTTCGCGAACTTCCATTTCAACCAGTTCAAGCAGTTCTTCGTCATTGACGAGGTCGCACTTGTTCAGGTAAACGATGATGTAGGGAACACCGACCTGACGGGCAAGAAGGATGTGCTCACGGGTCTGAGGCATAGGACCGTCGGAAGCGGCAACAACCAGAATAGCGCCGTCCATCTGAGCAGCACCGGTAATCATGTTCTTGACGTAGTCAGCATGGCCCGGGCAGTCAACGTGTGCGTAGTGACGGCTTTCGGTTTCGTATTCGACGTGAGCGGTGTTAATCGTAATACCGCGAGCTTTTTCTTCAGGAGCTGCGTCGATCTGGTCGTAGGCTTTGGCTTCACCGCCGAACTTCTTGGAAAGAACGGTTGTGATAGCGGCTGTAAGGGTTGTCTTACCATGGTCAACGTGACCGATTGTGCCAACGTTTACATGGGGCTTAGTACGTTCGTACTTTTCTTTTGCCATTTTTAATCCTTAAATATTAAATAAAAGAACAGCGTTTAAAAATTACTTCGTTTTTGCTTCAATCACAGCTTCGGCAACGTTCTTCGGAGCTTCAGCGTAATGTTTGAATTCCATTGTGTAGGAAGCACGACCTTGAGTCAGAGAACGGAGCTGTGTAGCATAACCGAACATTTCAGACAGCGGAACTTCAGCCTTAACAGCTTTGCCTCCGCCGGGCAAGTCGTCCATACCCTGGATCACACCGCGGCGAGAAGAAAGGTCGCCCATGACGTCGCCCATCTTTTCTTCCGGGGTTTCAACTTCAACAGCCATGATCGGCTCAAGCAGAACCGGGCTGGCATTGCGCATACCTTCTTTGAAAGCCATAGAACCGGCCATCTTGAAGGCGTTTTCGTTAGAGTCCACTTCATGGTAAGAACCGAAGTGGAGTGTTGCCTTAACGTCAACAACCGGGTAACCGGCCAGAACACCGGACTTCATGGTGTCTTCGATACCCTTCTGAACGGCAGGAATGTATTCGCGGGGAACAACACCGCCCTTGATAGCATCGACGAACTCGTAGCCCTTGCCGGGGTTCGGTTCGAGCTTCAGAACAACGTGGCCGTACTGACCACGGCCGCCGGACTGCTTAACAAACTTAGCTTCGGCGTTCTCAACAGTAGAACGGATGGTTTCACGGTAGGCAACCTGAGGTTTGCCGACTGTGGCTTCAACGTTGAACTCACGACGCATACGGTCGACAAGAATGTCGAGGTGGAGCTCACCCATACCGGAAATAATGGTCTGACCGCTTTCTTCGTCAGTACGGACACGGAAAGACGGATCTTCCTGAGCCAGACGGTTAAGAGCGATACCCATTTTTTCCTGGTCGGCCTTAGTCTTGGGCTCAACAGCCTGAGAAATAACCGGTTCTGGGAATTCCATCTTTTCAAGGATGATCGGATGGTCGATAGCGCAGAGTGTATCGCCGGTGGTCACTTCTTTCAGACCGACGGCAGCTGCGATGTCGCCTGCGAGAACTTCCTTGATTTCTTTACGTTCGTTAGCGTGCATCTGCAGCAAACGACCGATACGTTCTTTCTTACCCTTGACGGAGTTCAGAACGGTGTCGCCGGAGTTAACAACGCCGGAGTACACGCGAAGGAAGGTCAGCTGACCGACGAACGGGTCAGTCATGATCTTGAAGGCAAGAGCGGAGAACGGCTCTTTATCATCAGCCTTACGACTAGCGACAGAATCGTCATCAGGATCAACACCTTGGACCGGAGGAATGTCAACCGGGCTCGGAAGCAGTTCAATAACAGCGTCAAGCATGCGCTGAACACCCTTGTTCTTGAACGCTGTACCGCAGAGCATCGGCTGAATTTCGTTGGCGATGGTACGCAGACGCAGACCCTTGTTGATGTCGGCCTCGGAGAGGTCGCCGTCGTTCAGGTACTTGTCCATCAGTTCTTCGTTAGCTTCGGCAGCAGCTTCAACCATGTTGCTGCGCCATTTTTCGGTTTCTTCAACCAGCTCGGCGGGAACGTCTTCGAATTTGAACTTCATGCCCTGAGAAGCTTCATCCCAAATGATGGCTTTTCTCTTGGCCAGATCGATAACGCCTTTGAAAGTGTCTTCAGCACCGATAGGAATAACGATAGGTACAGGATTAGCTTTCAGACGAGTCTTCATCTGATCGTAAACTTTGAAGAAGTTTGCGCCTGTACGGTCCATCTTGTTCACGAAAGCAAGACGGGGAACTTTGTATTTGTTAGCCTGACGCCAAACAGTTTCGGATTGAGGCTGGACACCGCCGACAGCACAGTAAACCATGCAGGCACCGTCCAGAACACGCATGGAACGTTCAACTTCAACAGTGAAGTCAACGTGTCCCGGGGTATCAATAATGTTGATACGGTGTTCGGGATGGTTCATGTCCATACCGCGCCAGAAAGCAGTAGTAGCAGCGGAGGTAATCGTAATGCCGCGTTCCTGTTCCTGTTCCATCCAGTCCATGGTCGCAGCGCCATCGTGCACTTCGCCAATCTTGTGATTAACGCCGGTGTAGAACAGAATGCGTTCCGTGGTGGTTGTTTTGCCCGCGTCGATGTGCGCGGAAATGCCGATATTGCGATAACGCTCAATCGGAGTTTTGCGAGCCATGTTTCTATCCTCTGATAATGGGGAGAGCCCGCCGGGCCTCCCCTATTGAAAAAGAAATTAGTTAAAACGGAAGTGAGAGAAGGCCTTGTTGGCTTCAGCCATACGATGAACTTCTTCACGCTTCTTCATAGCACCGCCGCGGCCTTCAGAGGCGTCGATAAGCTCGCCGGCCAAGCGGAGCGGCATAGATTTTTCACTTCTGCCCTTAGCAGCTTCACGCAGCCAGCGCATGGCCAGAGCCATACGACGGACAGGTCTAACTTCGACCGGAACCTGGTAGTTGGCACCGCCGACACGGCGGGACTTAACTTCAACCAGCGGACGAACATTGTTCAAAGCGTTTGTGAACACTTCGAGGGGATCTTTACCAGACTTGTTCTGGATTTCTTCCAAAGCGCCATACACGATGCGTTCTGCAACGGCTTTCTTGCCGTCAAGCATGATCATGTTGACGAATTTGGTGATCTCAACGGAACCGAATTTAGGATCCGGGAGAACTTCACGTTTAGGTACTTCGCGACGACGGGGCATGTTTACCTCAGTTTTGTCTTCAGTCAAATAATTTGAAAATGCATTTCCATCATGAAAATGCGACTTACTCGGTCATAAAAAGAGACCGTTACCGGGTGCGATCCGGTATTAAGCCTGTTTAGGACGCTTTGCGCCGTATTTAGAACGAGATTGCTTACGATCCTTGACACCCTGAGTATCAAGAGAGCCGCGGACGACGTGGTAACGAACGCCCGGCAAGTCCTTCACACGACCGCCGCGAATCAAAACGACGCTGTGTTCCTGAAGATTGTGGCCTTCACCTCCGATATAGGAGATGACTTCAAAGCCGTTGGTCAGGCGCACCTTGGCAACTTTACGAAGAGCGGAGTTCGGCTTCTTCGGAGTTGTTGTGTAAACACGGGTGCAGACACCGCGTTTCTGCGGGCAGTTGTTGAGCGCAGGGCTCTTGCTCTTTTCAATAGCTCTCTCGCGAGGCTTACGCACTAATTGGTTAATGGTCGGCATAAAGTCCGTATCCGAAACGATTAGAAAAACCACTCTTTTGACGGAGTGGAGGTTAATAAAAAACTTTAAGGAAAATGCGCGGACTCTGCGCGAAAGGACGTGCTGCACGGCAGCCGAGAAAGAGCGCAGAAACCCGGGCGGGATTCCGAAAAGTTCCGCATTATTGCGCAAATTCAACCAATTGTCAAACTTTTCTATTTGGCTGAATAGGTTAGCAATTGTATTCAGCGTTTTTCAAAAACCAAAAAAGCGGCCTTTCAGCCGCTTTTTTGGAGGAGTTAAAACCTAATTAGTTGTGATAGCTTTTGCTCTCACCGGTCACTTCTGCTTCGGGAATCGCAGGAACATCGCTCACGATGTTCTCGTTTCCGACATAAGCTTCGGAAGTTTCGATCTCATTGTCGTACTTGAAAGCATCGCGGTCGTGTCTGGCTCTGTGATAGGCCAAACCGGTACCGGCAGGAATCAAGCGGCCGACAATCACGTTTTCCTTCAGGCCGCGCAGTTCATCACGTTTGCCCATGATGGCTGCTTCGGTAAGCACTCGGGTCGTTTCCTGGAAGGAAGCGGCAGAGATGAAGGAGTCCGTAGACAAGCTGGCCTTGGTAATACCAAGAAGCAGATTGTCGTAAGTGGCGGGACGCTTGTTCTCGGCAAGAGCTTTTTCGTTCTCATCGAGCATTTCACTGCGTTCGACCTGTTCACCGGTGATGAACTTGGTGTCGCCCGGATCGGTAATGACAACGCGGCGAAGCATCTGGCGAACAATCACTTCAATATGTTTGTCGCTGATCTTCACACCCTGCAGACGGTACACAGCCTGGACTTCGTCAACAATGTAGCGAGCCAGAGCTTCGATACCCTGAAGTCTCAGGATGTCATGCGGATCGGCAGGACCGTCAACAATGACTTCGCCCTGGTGAACCACCTGACCGTCGTGAACCAGAATGTCCTTATCCTTAGGAATAAGGAATTCATGATCCTGACCCTGGGTGTCAGTAATGATCAGACGCTGTTTGCCCTTGGTTTCCTTACCGAAGGTAACGGTACCGCTTGCCTCGGCAAGAATACCTGCGTCCTTCGGAGAGCGGGCTTCGAAGAGCTCGGCAACACGCGGCAGACCGCCGGTAATGTCTCGAGTCTTCTGGCTTTCCGTCGGAATTCTGGCAAGCACGTCACCGACCTTGGCTTCGTCACCGTCATGAACGATGATGAGAGCGCCGACCGGCAGCTGAATGCTCACAGGATGCTCGGTGCCCGGAATCTTAACGGGCTCGTTGTTGGCATCGAGGAACTGAATCAGCGGCTTGCCGATCTTGCTGGAAGAAGAGTGCTTAGCGTCGATAACGACCAAAGAGCTCAAGCCGGTAACTTCGTCCACCTGGCTCTTAACCGTGACGTTGTCGATAACGTTGGCAAAGCGAACTTTACCTGCGTATTCGGTAACGATCGGACGAGTCATCGGATCCCAGTTGGCAAGTTCGGTTCCGATTTCAACCTGCTGACCATCGGATGCAAGGAGGTTGGCGCCGTAAGGAATCTTATGACGTTCTCTCTCGCGGCCGTTCGGACCTTCGATCACGATTTCGCCGGAGCGGGAAATCACAACCTTGTTGCCCTTCTCACCGGTCACATAGCGCATAGAGCTTGTGAAGCGAATCGTGCCGGCAGACTTCGTAACGACGTTGCTGGCAACAGCTGTACGGCTAGCAGCACCACCGATGTGGAACGTACGCATGGTCAGCTGAGTACCCGGTTCACCAATGGACTGGGCGGCGATAACACCGACAGCCTCACCGGCGTTAACGAGCTTGCCGCGGCCGAGATCGCGGCCGTAGCACTTGGCGCAAAGACCGTAGCGTGTTTCGCAGGTAAGCGGAGTACGGATCTTGACTTCGTCAATGCCGAGCTTCGTGATGAGTTCGACGTCGTCTTCTTCGAGCAGATGACCGGCCGGAAAGATTTCTTCCTGGGTATCCGGGTTGATAACCGGATCAGCCGTCACGCGGCCCAAAATACGGTCAGCCAGACTTTCGGTCACTTCACCGCCTTCAACCAAGGCTTTCATCAGAACGCCCTGATGGGTTCCGCAGTCGTCTTCTGTAACAACCAAGTCCTGAGTCACGTCAACCAAACGACGTGTCAGATAACCGGAGTTAGCCGTCTTCAAAGCCGTATCAGCCAGACCCTTACGAGCACCGTGGGTAGACACGAAGTACTGCAGAACGTTCAGACCTTCACGGAAGTTCGCGGTAATCGGAGTCTCAATAATGGAGCCGTCCGGCTTAGCCATCAAACCACGCATACCGGCCAGCTGACGGATCTGAGTTGCAGAACCACGGGCACCGGAGTCCGCCATCATGTAGATGGAGTTGAAGGATTCCTGAGTTGTCTTGTTGCCGTGACGGTCGATAACAGGTTCGTTGGAGATTTCATCCATCATCACCTTACCGACTTTTTCTGTCGTACGGCCCCAAATATCAACCACCTTGTTATAGCGTTCGCCGGCAGTCACCAAACCGGAAGTGTACTGAGCATCGATCTCTTTGACTTCCTGTTCGGCTTCGTGAACGATCTCGTTCTTCTGTTCTGGAACGATCATGTCGTCGATAGCAATCGACAGACCGCCGATGGTAGCGAGGTGGTAGCCGCGCTGCATCAGTTTGTCGGCGAAGATCACGGTTTCACGCAGACCGCAACGGCGGAAAGCCATGTTAATCAGCTTGGCGATCTCTTTCTTCTTGAGGGTCTTGTTCAAAACGGAGAACGGCAGGCCCGGAGGAAGAATTTCGGAAAGAAGCGCACGGCCGACGGTGGTTTCGTAACGAACCAGCTTCGGTGTCTTTTCACCGGTTTCCTTGTTGACGTCAAATTCTTTAACGCGAACGGTGCAGCGTGTCTGGAGCTCGACAACCTTGTTGGCCAAAGCGCGTTCAACTTCGCCGATATCGGCAAAGAACATGCCTTCGCCCTTTCCGTTGATACGGGAACGAGTCGAATAGTACAAGCCCAACACGATGTCCTGAGACGGAACGATCGAAGGATCGCCGTTGGCAGGGAACAGCACGTTGTTGGAAGCCAGCATCAGAGAACGGGCTTCAAGCTGTGCCTCTAAGGAAAGAGGTACGTGAACAGCCATCTGGTCGCCGTCGAAGTCAGCGTTGAATGCTGCGCAGACCAACGGATGCAGCTGAATGGCTTTGCCTTCAATCAGAAGCGGTTCGAACGCCTGAATACCGAGACGGTGCAGCGTAGGCGCACGGTTCAGCATCACAGGATGTTCGTAAATGACTTCTTCAAGGATGTCCCAAACGACCGGATCCTGATTCTCAACCATCTTCTTGGCAGCCTTGATTGTCGGAGCCAGACCGCGCAGTTCAAGCTTGTTGAAGATAAACGGTTTGAAGAGCTCAAGAGCCATCAGTTTCGGCAGACCGCACTGATGCAGTTTCAGGTACGGACCGACGGTAATAACGGAACGGCCGGAGTAGTCAACACGTTTACCCAACAGGTTCTGACGGAAGCGGCCGCCCTTACCTTTGATCATGTCTGCCAAAGACTTCAGCGGACGCTTGGAAGGACCGGTCATGGCTTTGCCGCGGCGGCCGTTGTCCAGCAGAGAGTCAACGGCTTCCTGCAGCATACGCTTTTCGTTGCGGACGATGATGTCCGGAGCTTTAAGCTCAAGAAGTCGTTTCAGACGGTTGTTACGGTTGATCACGCGGCGATAGAGGTCGTTCAGATCGCTTGTGGCGAAACGGCCGCCGTCGAGCGGAACCAGCGGACGAAGATCCGGCGGAAGAACCGGAAGAACATCCATAACCATCCACTCAGGCTTAATGCCGGAGCGCTGGAAGCCTTCGAGAACTTTCAGACGCTTGGCAATCTTCTTGACCTTAGCTTCGCTGGTAGTTTCGGAAAGCTCTCTGCGGAGATCCTCGACTTCTTCGTCAATGTTGATAGTAGCCAGAAGCTCTTTAATGGCTTCAGCACCCATCATGGCCTTGAATTCGTCACCGTATTCTTCGGTCTTGGCCATGTAGTCGTCTTCGGTCATGAGCTGGCCTCTGCGCAGCTCGGTCATGCCGGGATCAACAACGATATAGGCTTCGAAATACAAGACGCGTTCGATATCACGCAGAGGGATATCGAGAACCATACCCATGCGGGACGGAAGGCTCTTCAAGAACCAAATGTGCGCAACAGGGCTGGCCAGTTCAATGTGGCCCATGCGTTCGCGGCGGACTTTGGAAAGTGTGACTTCAACGCCGCACTTCTCGCAGACGATACCCTGATGTTTCAGGCGCTTGTATTTGCCGCAAAGACATTCGTAGTCCTTAATCGGTCCGAAAATCTTTGCGCAGAACAGGCCGTCGCGTTCGGGTTTGAACGTACGGTAGTTAATTGTCTCAGGCTTCTTTACTTCACCGTAAGACCAAGAACGAATCTTTTCCGGGGAAGCAATGCCGATCTTGATCGCGTCAAACGGCTCATTCTCTTTATTTGTCTTAAAGAGAGAGTTAAAAGCTTTCATCATTTTTTAGAAGATTCCTTATCACGGTCTAAATCAATGTCAATGCCCAGAGAGCGGATTTCCTTAACGAGAACGTTGAAGGATTCCGGCATTCCGGCGTCGATCACGTGATCGCCCTTGACAATGTTTTCGTAGAGCTTTGTACGTCCCGTCACGTCGTCAGACTTAACAGTAAGCATTTCCTGCAGGACATAGCTGGCACCGTAAGCTTCAAGCGCCCAGACTTCCATTTCACCGAAACGCTGACCGCCGAACTGAGCTTTACCGCCGAGAGGCTGCTGTGTAACCAGAGAGTACGGACCGGTAGAACGAGCATGCATCTTGTCGTCGACCAAGTGGTGCAGTTTCAGATAGTGCATCACGCCGACGGTAACAGGACGGTCAAATGCGTCGCCGGTGCGTCCGTCAAAGAGCTGGGCCTGAGTCTTGGAAGGAGTCAGGTGCAGTTTCTTCGCGGTTTCTTCCGGGAAGGCAAGGTTGAGCATCTCACGGATGTCGCTTTCGCTTGCGCCGTCGAACACTGGGGTTGCGAACGGAACACCCTTCTTCAGGTGTTTAGCCAGATCGATGATTTCGTCATCGGTCAGAGAATCAAAGTCTTCCTTCTTACCGCTGCTCTTGTTGTAAATCGTGTTCAAGAACTCACGGATCTCTGCGACCTGCTTGCTGCGCTCGTGCTTGAGCATTTCAGCAATTCTCCAGCCCAAACCGAAAGCAGCCCAGCCCAAGTGAACTTCAAGAACCTGACCGATGTTCATTCGGGAAGGCACGCCCAGCGGGTTCAGAACAATGTCAACAGGTCTGCCGTCGGCCATGAAAGGCATATCTTCGACACGAGTGATGCGGGAAACCACACCCTTGTTGCCGTGACGACCGGCCATCTTGTCACCGGGCTGCAGACGACGCTTAACAGCTAGATAAACCTTGACCATCTTCTGAACGCCTGTCGGCAGTTCGTCGCCCTGAGTCAGTTTCTTGCGTTTTTCGTTCCAAGCTTCGTCGAACTCTTTACGTTTGGCTTCCAAGGAAATGCGGACTTCTTCGATCTGCTTCTGCAGCTCTTCGTCAGCCATACGGATGTCAAACCACTTGTGAACATTGAGGCCGTCGAGGTATTCCTTAGTGACTTTCTTGCCCTTGCCTAAGCCGTCAGGACCGCCCTGAGCAACATTGCCGATCAGCTGACGAGCCAGACGTTCGAAAGCATCGCGCTCAACAATTCTCAACTGGTCATTCAGGTTGGTGCGGTAACGCTTCAGTTCATCGTCAATGATGGACTGGGCGCGTTTGTCGCGTTCGATGCCTTCACGTGTGAAGACCTGAACGTCGATAACGGTACCGACCATGCCGCTCGGGACGCGCAGAGAAGTATCCTTAACGTCGCTGGCTTTTTCACCGAAGATAGCGCGAAGCAGTTTCTCTTCCGGAGTCAGTGTAGTTTCTCCCTTCGGAGTCACTTTACCGACCAGAACGTCACCGGCCTTGACTTCAGCACCGATGTAAACGATGCCGGATTCGTCGAGACGGTTGATCTGGTTTTCGCTCAGATTCGAAATATCGCGCGTAATTTCTTCGCTGCCGAGTTTGGTATCACGGGCCTGAACAGAAAGCTCTTCAATGTGGATGGAAGAATAACGGTCATCAGCAACCACTTTTTCGCTCACCATCACAGAGTCTTCGTAGTTGTATCCGTTCCACGGCATGAAGGCAACGATCATATTCTGACCTAATGCCAGTTCGCCGAGATCGGTCGAAGCACCGTCAGCAATCACGTCGCCCTTGGCGATATGGTCGCCGGGGTTGACGATAGGACGCTGGTTGATATTCGTACCCTGGTTGGAACGTGTAAATTTCTGAAGGTTGTAAATGTCCACACCAACTCTGCCGGGGACGTTTTCTTCGTCATTTACACGAACAACGATACGGTTGGCGTCGACGTAGTCAACAACACCGCCGCGCTCTGCCTGAACAGTCGTACCGGAGTCAACCGCAACCGTTCTTTCGATGCCCGTACCGACAACAGGTTTTTCCGGACGGAGACAGGGAACGCCCTGACGCTGCATGTTGGAACCCATCAAAGCACGGTTCGCGTCATCGTGTTCCAGGAACGGAATCAGGGAAGCAGCAACGGAAACGATCTGTGCCGGAGCCACGTCCATGTACTGAACGCGTTCGGGACGCATCAGGACGAATTCGCCTTTATCACGGCAGCTGACGAGCTCGTCGCTCAGGTTGCCCTTGTCATCGATGGAAGCGTTAGCCTGAGCAATAATGTAGTTGCCTTCATCGATTGCAGAGAGGTAGGCGATTTCGTTGGTTACGTGACCGTCGATCACTTTTCTGTACGGTGTCTCAAGGAAACCGTAGTCGTTCAGACGCGCATAAAGAGCCAGAGAGTTAATCAAACCGATGTTCGGACCTTCAGGCGTTTCAATCGGGCAGACACGACCGTAGTGAGTCGGATGCACGTCTCGAACTTCGAAGCCTGCGCGCTCACGAGTCAAGCCGCCCGGGCCCAATGCGGAAATACGGCGCTTGTGCGTGATTTCAGACAGCGGGTTGGTCTGATCCATGAACTGGCTCAGCTGAGAAGAACCGAAGAAGTCGCGAATAGCTGCGCTGATCGGTTTGCTGTTGATCAGGTCATGCGGCATCAGATTGTCGGATTCGGCCTGTCCCAAACGTTCACGAACGGCACGCTCGACACGAACAAGACCGGAACGGAACTGGTTTTCTGTCAATTCACCGACACAGCGGACGCGACGATTGCCCAAGTGGTCAATATCGTCAACCTGGCCTTCGCCGTTGCGAAGCTGAACGATAGCCTTCATCGTATCGATGATGTCTTCCGGTTCAAGCGTCATCGGACCGGTTTCGGTACCGCGGTTGAAGCGGGAATTAATCTTCATGCGGCCGACGCGGGACAGATCGTATGTTTCGGGATCGAAGAACAGACGACGGAACAATGTCTCAACAGCTTCTTCTGTAGGCGGTTCGCCCGGACGCATCATGCGGTAGATCGCAATACGTGCGGACAGCTGATCAGGAGTTTCGTCCAGTCTCAGAGTGTCAGAAATGTACGGACCGCGGTTCAGTTCGTTGATGTACAGCGTATCGAAAGAATCGATGCCGTGCTCGCGGATCTTCTCAAGAAGTTCCGGAGTAATTTCATCGTTGGCGTTGGCCACGACTTCACCGGAATCTTCGTCATACAGATTCGTAGCGATGACCTTACCGATGAGGTTGTCAAGCGGAACCGGAAGTTCGGTAATGCCGAGCTTTTCGATTTCACGAACGTGACGGGCATTGATACGCTTATCCTTGGCAACAATAACTTTGCCTTCCGGATCTTTAATATCAAAAGCGGCAATTTCACCGCGAAGACGAGACGGAATGATCTCGAGCGTGGCGCCGTCCTGGGTCAGTGTGTAGTGATCGAATTCGTAGAACTGCTTCAGAATGCTTTCCGGTGTCATGCCCAATGCTTTGAGCATGATGGTTCCGGGCATCTTGCGGCGACGGTCGATACGGAAGTGAAGAATGTCTTTCGCATCGAATTCAAAGTCGAGCCAAGAGCCGCGGTACGGAATAATACGGGCGCTGAACAGCAGTTTTCCGGAGCTGTGTGTCTTGCCGCGATCGTGCTCAAAAAATACGCCCGGAGAACGATGAAGCTGAGATACAATAACGCGCTCGGTACCGTTGATGATGAAAGATCCTTTTTTCGTCATCAAAGGGATTTCACCCATGTAAACTTCTGACTCGCGGATCTCTTTTACAGTAGACTGCTTGGGTTGGTCCCTGTCGAAAATAACAAGACGGACTTTTGCTCTGAGGCGAGAGCAATAATTCAGTCCGCGAAGCTGACATTCAGAGACATCAAAGACAGGATCGTCTAAAATATATTCCTGAAATTCAAGCCTGGCTAAACCGTTGTGGCTGACGATAGGGAAGATGGATTTAAATGCACCCTGCAAACCTTCATCACGGCGCTCTGCAGCGGGAACATCTGCCTGCAAAAATTCGTGGTAGGAATGCAACTGCGTTTCCAGTAAGGAAGGCACTTCAAGTACGCTCGGACGCTTGGCAAAGCTTTTCCGAATACGCTTCTTTTCAGTGAACGAGTACGACATGAACGCTCCGTTCGAAAGAGAAAAAAAGAAAATTCCCCAAAAGCAATAACAGACACGAATAGCCACGCCGAGCCCTCACCAGGGCCCAATGCGCGGCAAAACTCAAATTGTCTAAATTATGCTCCGGCAGAAGACTTTGGCTGGATCATACTGAATGACCCACTCAAAGTTTTCCGATAGGAAAAAAACAAGGCTCCAAATTTGGAGCCTTGCAGTATAACTGAAAAATTACTTCAGTTCAACCTTGGCGCCAGCGGCTTCCAGTTTCTTCTTGGCTTCTTCAGCGTCAGCCTTGGCAAGGCCTTCCTTAACAGTCTTAGGAGCGCCGTCGACGAGGTCTTTGGCTTCCTTCAGGCCGAGTCCGGTCAGTTCACGGACAGCCTTAATAACCTGAACCTTGTTAGCGCCGATTTCTTTCAGAACGACGTCGAATTCGGATTTTTCTTCAGCAGGAGCAGCAGCGCCACCGGCAGGGGCAGCAACAGCAACAGCAGCTGCAGCAGCGGAAACACCGAATTTTTCTTCCATCATTTTGATGAGTTCGGAAACTTCGAGAACGGACATGGACGCAATTGCGTCAAGGATTTCTTCTTTGGACAAAGCCATTTTGGTAACTCCAATACGTTGTGTAACTAAAAATTAAAACTTACAAAATCAGGCAGCAGCCTGTTCTTTGGCATCGCGCACTGCAGCAAGAGTTCTGACGAAACGTGCGGGAACTTCGTTGAGCGTACGAACGAACTTAGCAACCGGTTCGTTCATCGTGGCCATCAACTTAGCCAGCAATTCATCGCGGCTCGGCATTGTGGCAAGTTTTTCAACGCCGGCAACGTCAAGGACGTTGTTGGGCATTGCACCAGCCTTAATAACGAGCTGCGGGTTTGTCTTGGCAAAGTTAGCCATGACCTTGGCAGGAGCCACAGGGTCAGCAGAAAAACCGTAAAGAAGGGGTCCGACAAACTGATCGGACAAGCCTTCGAACGGAGTGTCTTTGACGGCACGGCGTGCTAAGGTGTTTTTCAAAACGCGCAACTGAACACCATTCTCACGTGCTTCTTTACGGAGTTTGGTGGCTGCATCTACGGTCAGCCCACGGTATTCGGCAATAACAAGACCTTCGGTACCAGCGATGATTTCGCTGATCTCTTTGATCATGTCAGCCTTTTCTTGTCTATTAAGACCCATGGTCTGCTCCACTCAGAGGTGCTGCTTTCACAGCACCGGTTCAAAATAACCGGCTCACTCCGAGAGTTCCAAGGAATCTGTCCGTCAGGACACACAACGCTTGTTCTCTCTTCGGTTGCCATCTACGCTGGTTTTCCGCTTCGGGATATTAAGAATGACACATTCGCCAGCGGTCTTTGACGGCTACAGCCCCGCGGCTGTAAACCCAAGGCCTCTACTTTAAGGTTCAGTTGGTTTCGGATTGCTCCGAAACGAAATTAGTTCAATGTCTGAACGTCAACCTTGACACCGGGACCCATTGTCGAACTAACCGCAACTTTACGAATATAAACGCCCTTCGTAGAAGCGGGTTTGATCTTGTTCAGCTGCTCAATGAGGGCCTTGATGTTCGTAAGAAGCTGTTCAACTTCGAAGGAAGCACGACCGACAGGAGCGTGAATGATACCGGCTTTGTCAGCACGGAACTGAACCTGACCGGCCTTAGCGTTCTTAACAGCCTGAGCAACGTTCGGTGTAACAGTACCGACTTTCGGGTTCGGCATTAAGCCGCGCGGGCCGAGGATCTGACCTAACTGACCGACAACACGCATTGCTGCGGGTTCAGCGATCACAACGTCGAAATCCATCTTGCCGCCTTTGATTTCGTGGGCTAAATCTTCCATACCGACGATATCGGCACCGGCTTCTTTAGCAGCTTCTGCAGCAGCGCCCTGGGCGAAAACTGCAACACGAACTGTCTTGCCTGTACCGGCAGGCATAACGACAGAACCGCGGACAGCCTGATCGCTCTTACGAGGATCGATGCCGAGCTGAACAGCGATATCAACGGATTCGTTGAACTTGGCATTGGCAAGAGCTTTGACGAGTTCGACAGCTTCATTCAAAGCGTAGAACTTCTGGGCTTCAACTTTGCTCTTGTTCTCTTTTTCGCGTTTGCTGATCTTTGCCATTATTTCACTCCTTCAACGGTGATACCCATGGAGCGAGCGCTTCCGGCGATAGTGCGAACCGCGGCGTCCATATCGGCAGCTGTAAGGTCAGGCATCTTGGTCTTAGCGATCTCTTCAGCCTGAGCACGTGTAATCTTGCCGACTTTGTCTGTATGCGGACGGGCAGAACCCTTCTGAATCTTTGCAGCCTTCTTGATCAGGATGGTGGCCGGAGGAGTCTTCATCACGAAGGTGAAACTCTTGTCGGCGTAAGCCGTGATCACGACAGGGATAGGAAGACCCGGTTCAACGCCTTGTGTTTTTGCGTTGAAGGCCTTGCAGAATTCCATAATGTTCAAGCCGCGCTGACCCAGAGCCGGACCGATAGGTGGCGAGGGATTAGCCTTACCGGCAGGAACCTGAAGCTTAATAAAGCCTACAATTTTCTTTGCCATTTATTTTCCTTACGGGTAGACGCTTCGGCAATGAAGCTCCCCGAGGTAAAGAGTCCATAAAAATACGAAGTTTCCTGCTCGGACTCTCAGGCAGAAAACCGATATTCTTTAAGCCTTCTCGACTTCGTTGAAAGCCAGTTCAACGGGAGTGTCGCGGCCGAAGATCGATACCATAACACGAAGTCTGTTCTTGTCATAGTTCACTTCTTCGATTATTCCGTTAAAGTCTGTAAACGGACCGTTCTTGATGCGAACAGAACCGCCGACTTCAAATTCGACACGAGGTCTGGGAGCCTCGGAACCGGCTTCCATTTTGCTCTTGATGGCTTCAATGTCCTTAGCAGGCAGCGGAGACGGCTTGTTTGCACTGCCGCCCAGGAAGCCCGTAATTCTAGCCGTATTTTTGACGAGATGCCAAGTCTCGTCGTTCATGATCATTTTGACGAAGATGTAGCCCGAGTACATACGGCGGGTGGAAACACGCTTTTTGCCGTTTTTCACCTCGGAGATGTCCTCTGTCGGAACCAAAATCTCTTCGAAACAATCCTGCAGTCCCTCACGAGCAATTCTCTCTCTCAGAGCAGACTCGGCACTCTTCTCCATTCCGGAATAAGTGTGCACAACGTACCATTTCATATCGGACATTTTCAACTCTCTTTAGATCAGAGAAAGAAGGACATCGTAAAGAAGAAACTCGATGAGTTTGTCAACGATGAAAAGGAAGAAGGCAATCACGACCACGAAGGCACAGACAATACCGGTGGTATTGATCGTTTCCTTTCTGGTCGGCCAAACAACTCTTCTCAGTTCTTCGTAGGAGGCCTTGCAGTACTTGGCAAATTCTTTGCCGGGTGCGCTGAACCAACCTAAAACAACGCCGACGACTAAGCTGCCGATCAAAATACCCACGCGAATACCGGTAGGTTGTTCCGCCAGTAAGGCAAAAGCAAAAACTCCGCTTACTGCAATAAGGATAGCAATCGTCATCAAAAGGACGCCGCCTTTTGATTCTGTTGCCGGTGTTGCGTTTTGCGTACTCATTTACTGTTTCCGTGAAATCAAACCGCGACCCTAAGGCCGCGGTTCGTTTTTGGTGGCAGGGGCAGAAGGAATCGAACCCTCAACCTACGGTTTTGGAGACCGTCGCTCTGCCAATTGAGCTATACCCCTAAAAATCTTTTATTAGCCGACGATCTTAGAAACAACGCCGGCACCGACCGTGTGGCCGCCTTCACGAATAGCGAAGCGGAGGCCTTCTTCCATAGCA
>OBYS01000627.1_pt1 | contig 19351 bp, 16 predicted proteins | sample 1476791 | NCBI WGS metagenome assembly OBYS01 (sample SAMEA2580205, study PRJEB22360) | human gut metagenome | biome: human gut; feature: human-associated habitat; material: faeces | place: Denmark | collected 2008/2010
CTCGCCATTCATGACGAGGAGGACGTCAATTTCTGTAACGCTGCGCCAAATGTCTTGCCCCGGAAGACTAAGGTTCTTTTACAACTTCGGCGAAGAGGTCATAGTCGGAAGAATCCGTGACTTTGACGTCCACAAAGTCTCCAGGCTTCACATTCGGATTGTTTTCAATAAAGACTAAGCCGTCAATATCCGGAGCGTCGGCAGTAGATCTGGCCGTCGCAATACCGTCTTCATCGGGCGCTTCATCCACTAAGACTTTGATCGTCTTGCCTACTTTCTCGCGCAGAAGTTCTTTGGAGATTTCGCTTTGAACTTCCATGAAGCGCTCTCTTCTTTCTACGCGAACGCTTTCCGGAAGAGCTCCGGGCAGATCATTCGCAGCCGCGCCTTCTACGGGAGAATAAGCAAAGCAGCCGACGCGGTTGAGACGAGCTTCTTTCAGGAAGTCCAAGAGGTACTGGAATTCTTCTTCAGTTTCTCCCGGGAAGCCGGTGATGAACGTTGAACGAATCGTGATGTCCGGACAAATCGCACGCCAGGCATTGATGCGTTCCATGTTGTATTCGCTTCCCGGGCGTTTCATGGCCTTCAGAATTCTCGGATGAGCGTGCTGGAAAGGAACGTCGAGGTACGGCAGGATCTTGCCTTCAGCCATCAGCGGAACGATTTCATCAACGGAGGCATACGGGTACATGTAATGCGGACGTACCCAAACGCCGAGTTTTCCGAGCTCTTCGAATAAGACCTTAATGTTGGTCTTCACGGCCCGTCCGCCGATGAAGTCCAGTTTGTACTTCACATCCTGACCATATGCCGCCGTGTCCTGCGCAATGACGAGCAGTTCTTTCACACCGCTCTTGACGAGATTAGATGCCTCACGAACGACGGAACCGATCGGACGGGATACCAGCGGACCTCTCAGCGAAGGAATAATGCAGAACGTGCAGTGATGGTTGCAGCCTTCGGCAATCTTGAGATAGGCATAGTGTTTCGGGGTCAGAAGAACGCCGCCTGCAGGCACCAAGTCACCGAAAGGCTCATGCGGTCTCGGAAGGTTGTCATGCACCAGACGGAGGACCTCTTCGGTCTGCTCAGGACCTGTCACGCCGAGCAATTTCGGGAAACGCAGGGCGACGAAGTTGCCTTCCTCGGTATTTTTACCGCCCAAGCAGCCGGTCACAATGACCTTGCCGTTTTCGCTCAACGCTTCGGAAATCGCTTCCAGAGACTCTTGAACTGCGGCATCGATGAAGCCGCAAGTGTTCACGATCACAAGATCAGAGTCTTTGTAGGTCGAGCTAATGAGGTACCCTTCGGCTCTGAGTTCGGTAACGATGCGTTCACTGTCGACAAGCGCTTTAGGACAGCCCAGAGAAACAAAACCCACGCGGGGAGGACGTTTGGTCATTTACTTACTTCACAAGTGGTCGTTTAAGAGTTTCGGCAGCGGCTTCATAGCCTCCGAGATTACGGATATTTTTATATCCGAGCTTGCTGAGGATCTGACTTGCCATTTCCGCACGGCGCCCGGAACGGCAGTAAAGCTCAATATCATCGTCAAGCTTGGCACCTAAGGCCTTAAATTGATCCACAAAGTCCGGCGCGGAATAGTTAGCAACCAAGGCGCCTTCAACCTTACCCGTCGTCGCAATTTCTGACGGAGTACGAACGTCAACCAAGAAAGTTTTAGCTTGAGCAGCAGTCATCATCAGTCCAAATAGAACAGCTATTCCTAAAATCTTCTTAATCATAATTTTTCCTTTCTTTTGCAACGTATTCGCGTACCAGCGTGAGTACATTGCCGTAGTTTTCTGCATTGGTCCAAAGATTTAACTCCCCGTGCAGACCGGCTTGCAGAGTAATCTTTTTCCAATAAGGCGCTTCGTGCACGGCCACGACTTCTCCCCACTCAAACATACGCGAGCGGGATGAATGCTTATTGATGTAGAACGTGTTCTTGAGTTTGATGATTGAACCCAGCAGGCTCAGAATCAAATCCAAAAAACTTGTGAGGGCTGAAGCAGAAGAACGGTACTCACAAAAAACTCCGTCCTGATCCAGCCGGTAATAAACCTGGCGATGCGGCTGCATGACCAGCATGAGCCAGATCACAAACGCAGCGACGCCGGGCACGATCAAAAGCGCCCACGGAGAATCAAAGATCAGGCTGTGGGAGAAGCGGCTGATCACGAACAAAATAAAAACGAAGAAAGCGAAAGCCCAAGCACACTTCTTGGCGTCAATTAATTTGAAGCCGGGCTGAATGTAATACCAGCTGATTTCGCTGGAATTTCTTCTCGAACTATCGCTTGCAGATGAATGCACCATGGCGCCCTGTTACCTTATCTCTTCTATAGCTGTAAAAATGCTCAGGATCGGAGTATGTATCGCGTTCACAGTCGGTGACTTCAGTCACACCGGCCTGCTTTAAAGCTTCCTTGGCGAAGCGGGCCAAATCCAAGTGCCAGCCACCCTCCCCGATCGATTCCAATGCATCGTCGGCCGCGGCTTTAACAGCAGATGCCCGGTAGTAGTCAGCGACGTCGACTCTCACTTCGAAATGATCTTTGCGGATGTGCGGTCCGATCCAAGCGATGATTTCTTCTTCATCGCCGATTTCTTTTCTCATGGCTGCGACGGTGGTTTGCAGGACTCCATCGGCTAAGCCTTTCCATCCGGCGTGAGCGGCTGCAACAATGGTTCCTTTTTTGTCGCAAAGCAATACCGGCACACAGTCAGCGGTCATCACGACGCAAGGAATACCGGCGGCAGTCGTAAATTCGGCGTCTGCTTGTTCTTCAGTGTTGTTGTCTTCTGCCCTGACAACTCGAGAAGAATGAACTTGGCTGAGCCACTTGGGTTCGGCGCCTAACATATCGGTTACGATCCTGCGATTGGCGCGAACCGAATACTTATTGTCTCCGACATGATTTCCGAGATTGAGGCCGCAAAAACCGTCTTTGTCTCCATAAGCGCCAGCGGACATGCCGCCCGAGCGCAGCGTGAAGAAAGCTCTAATGTTTTCCGGAGCGTTCCATTCAGGAACGATCACTTCCAATTCCGGTTTACTCTGCATAGATTACGCCCCTATTCCTTTGTACGTTCTATTTTCCAGTTGGAATCAGCGTCTTCATCGTCATCACCGAAATCAAAGTCGTCCCACGAACTGATTTTACCGACGGCTTTCTGATTCTCTGACAACTCATCGTTATTGATCATCACAACCGGATCTCCGAAGACTTCGGAAGGTCGATCCCACGGACCAAAGCCCAGCTCATCCATCAAATCTCTGAAATCCTGAGGCGGCTCGGCAAACCATTCCATCGTTTCTTTGGTCACCGGGTGTATCAAACCTAAACGGCTGGCATGAAGTGCCTGACGATCAAAAGAATTCAGAACGGAACCATCTTCTTTGGGTTTTGGAAGCTTATTGCGGTAGAGCGGATCTCCGATCAGCGGCAGGCCGATAGATTCCATGTGCACTCTAATTTGATGAGTACGGCCGGTTTTTAATCGGCAGGCAACCCAAGAGAAAGGTTTGCCTTTGACTTCTTTCTGATCAATGCAGCGAATATGCGTGGTCGCCGGTTTGGCTCTTCCGCCTTTACCGATCGTAAAGCGCAGCGGGTTTCTGGGATCACGCTCAATCGCTGCTTCAATGACTTTATCTGCAGGCGCTTTGCCTCTGGTGAGCGCCCAATACTCGCGTTTTACAGTGCGGGCCTGAAGCTGCTGAACCAAATCGAGCATGGCTTTTTCGTTTTTCGCCACCACCATCAAACCCGTGGTGTCGCGGTCGAGACGATGGACAATACCGGCGCGAGGCAGTGTTCTAAAAATCGGGTTGTAAGCCAAAAGACCATTCAAAAGCGTGTCGTCCCAGTGCCCGGCGGCCGGATGTACAACCAATCTTGCGGGTTTATTGATGACCAAGATGTCGTCATCTTCGTAAACCACGTCGATGTCCATCGGCGTAGCAATGAAATCCATATCTTCAAGGCGAGGCTTAATTTCAACGGAAACCTCATCGCCGAAACTCATTTTTTCTTTGGGTTTATCAACAGTTTTGCCGTTGACTTTGACCAATCCGTCTTCAATCAGGGTCTTCAGACGAGAGCGGGAAATGTCTTTTAAAGAAGAAGCCAAGACTTTATCGAGGCGCTCTCCGTCAAGATCGAGGGTAACTTCAAAAGTTTCAATTTTTGAAGATTCCTGTAATTCGGTTTCTTCAAAAGCCTCAGTCTGACTATAATCATCTAATTCAATATTCATTTTGACCTTAAGTTCTATGTCTTTTGCCCTGAAAACAATAATCAAGCGGACATTAACGGCCGCCTGTCTGGGTTCTGTTATTTTAGCGACTACATCGTGCAGTATGTTTAAAGGGGTTGAAGACCCGACGGAAGGCTGGACGGCTGACAAACTGTATGTCGAGGCCCGAGACAATCTGAATGAAGGCAACTACGAAACGGCCCGTGACTACTATCAGAAGTTAGAGGCCCGTTATCCTTACGGTCGCTATTCTCAGCAGGCCCAAGTTGAGACTGCTTACTCTTACTTTAAAGAAGGAGAACCGCAGCAGGCCATCGCAGTCTGCGATCGTTTCTTAAGGCAATATCCTGAGCATCCGTTGTCCCCGTACGCCCTCTACATTAAGGGCATTGCCACCCTGGACGAAGATGAAGGCTGGATGAGCTATCTGACCCGTCAGGACCTTTCTAAGCGCGACGCTCAGGCTGCGCGCGATGCTTTCGATATTTTCAAAGAACTGGTGCTTCGTTTCCCGAACAGCCGCTACGCCCGCGATGCCCGCGAACGTATGCATGAGCTGGTCGAGGCTCAGGCCAAGTACGAAATCAATACCGCCAAGTATTATTACGTTCGCGACGCCTACATTGCCGCCATCAATCGCGCTGAAAACGTTCTTCTGAACTTCCAGACTTCTCCGCAGGCCGAAGAAGCTTTGATCATCATGCGAGACAGCTATAACAAGCTCGGCATGGACGACAAGGCTGCCGATATTCAGCGCATTCTTGATGCCAATAAGAACCGTGGTTCCTATGATACCTACCTGCGTGCTCAAGAATTTGAAGCCGCAAAAGCTACAGCTGCTCCGAAAGACGGCGCAGCAGTCAAATAAACTGTTTTAATGCGCAATAAGAAGTTTTTTGCCGTGACAGGGGCGGCGTTGCTGCTCTTGGCCGGCTGCCGCCCTATTCCTCAGAATCCTGAGCAGATGACGTGCAGCGATTTGCAGTATCTTGCCGAGGAATCTATCGATAAACTCGGTCTCCCATTTTTTGCCACTCAAGTTAAATATCCCGGCGATTGGCGTCCTTTTGCCCGTAATCAATGGATTAAAGAAGGCAGCCGTGTTCGCGTCCGTGACAACAAACGCGATTACCTTCAGATGGAAATGCTGGAGATCGGCGGAACAACCATGGAACAAACGCCTTATCGTGTCCGCATTCCCGTCGCACAATGCAAAAACGCTAATAAAGAACGAATGGCCACTCTTGAGTACAAAAATCTGATCATTGATTCTCCTGAAAAGATTTCCCGTACGGAAGCGATTGACTTCAAAGGAAAAGAGTCTGTTGATTATCTTGCTCGTCTAATTTGTGGTTTTCAGCCGATTCCGGCTTTGGACAAAACACAGATCATGGCTCAGAAGTGGAAGAACTGCACGCCTGACTCTGCAAGCTGAGTTCAAAGCCTGTAATTTCACATATCCGAAAACTTGCCTATTTCACCTCAGATGCAAGCGTTGTAGTATCTGTTTTTCAATTCATTCTCTACTGCAGAACTATGTCTCTTGTATCGGTTATCGGCGCCGGCTCTTTGGCCAACGTATTTGCGAATGTCCTTCATGACTTTTTGCCGGAGTTCAAACTCCATTCTGTCTTAGCTCGAAATCAAGAAAAGGCCGAAGTCTTTGCCTCGAAATACAACTGTTCTGCTGTATTCAGCTTTGAAGATTTTCTGAAAAATGCAGCTCCGGTGGTCGTCGAGCTCGCCGGAGGCGCGGCACTTAAGGAATATACTCTGCCGATTCTAAAGTCCGGGAGAACATTGATTTGTCTCTCCAGCGGCGCATTTACTGACGATGCTTTCAAGCAAGAGGCGATTTGCACCGCAGCTAAAAACAACGGCCGAATCTGTATCGTCAACGGCGCCATCGGAGGATTAGATTTTCTTCAAACCTGCGCTTTGCAGCGCGGTGCATCAGAAGTTGTTATTGAGACAACCAAATCGCCTAAATCTTTGCTCGGAGCGGCCGCCTTAGAAGGCAAAACTCTGGACTTAACCAAGAAGATGGTGGTTTTCGAAGGCGGAGTTCAGGAAGCAATCAAAGGTTTTCCGAAGAACATCAACGTCGGCGTCATTACTGCGCTGGCATCGGAAAATCCTCACACCAAAGTTAAGATTGTTTCCGATCCCGAGGTCCATAGCAATACACATAAGATTATCTATCGCTCTGCTCTGGCCGATGCTGTGATGGAATTTTCCGGCAAACCTGATCCGGCAAATCCGAAGTCCAGCACCACAGCCGCGCTGAGCGCGGCAGCTTGTCTGAAGAACCTTTACAGCCCGATTTCCTTTTGGTAACTGCGGTTTAAACGGAGACATTCTTACGATATGCCCCCGTTTGAAATCTACTTTTACCGAGCTGCCTTTAACCTCTCGGCTCCTGGCACCTTTCCAGGAAATTCATTGCGGTATCAAAAACCTTAGTTCTAGCAAAGTCAGGCAGACTCTTCCAAATCTTTGTTCCGTATCCCTTGGATAACAGACGGTTGTCGCAGAGAATCAACAGACCTTCATCTTTCTCATCACGAATCAATCGACCGGCCCCCTGCTTCAAGAGCATGATCGCTTCCGGAATGGATATTTCGTTAAAAGAATTCTTGCCTTCCGCCTCAAGTTCTTTTGAGCGTCCCTCAAACACCGGATCATCGGGAGGCGGGAAAGGAATCTTATCAATTACAACCAAGGACAGCGCGTCGCCCTTAATGTCCACGCCTTCCCAGAAGCTCATGGAACCGACAAGCACGGAATTTTCTTCACTTCTGAATCGACGCAGCAATTCTTGCTTGGACTGTTCGTTCTGAACCAGGATGTTCATTGAGACACCTTCTGTCTCAGCAAAGTAACGCAGCGCTTCGGAAATCACTTCCATTGCCCTAAGCGTTGTACACAGCACAAAAGCTCTGCCCTTGTTTTTTTTGATGAACGGCCAAATGCGCTTGGCAACTTCATCGGAGAAGTTAGAGGCGCTCGGTGTCGGCAGATCTTCGGTGATGTACAGCATCCCCTGAGCTTTAAAGTCAAAGGGGCTCTCCCAAGATTTGGTTTCTGCGTCTTCCAAACCGACTTGGTCAATAAAATGTTTAAAGTCCCCGTTGGCAGCCAATGTTGCGGATGTCAAAACCCACGGCTTGCCCTGCACTTCCCGAGCGCTCTTAAGCATTTCGGCATAAGAAAGCGGTGTGGTGTTGAAGAAGATATTCTTCGGTTTCACCGTAAACCAATCTAAGAGCGGACCCTTCATGGAACGAGAAACCGCTTTGCCGTTGAATACATCGCGCCAATATTCAATAAGGTCAAGGGCCTCTGTGCAACGTTCATCGAGCTTCGTCATCTCAGGAGATGCCTCTTTGTGCACATGAACCGCGTTGCTCAGTTTCTCCACCGCATTCAAAAGCTTTTTGAAAGGTTCAACCAAAAGATGCTTATCCTTGAATTTGGCAACCGCAAGCTGTTTATCTTTGGTGTTCAGGATGTTGTGCGTCGTGCTGATTAAATCATCGCAGGCGTTTGAAATGGTTTTGTAGATGCCGTTCCAATCAATCTGTTTATTGACACCGTAACCTTGAGAAACCGCGTCCGCAGCTAAATTCCTGACATCGTAAAGATTCAGCGTCTGAGAAAAGAAGTTCGTCGCGATGTTGGTCAGCTGGTGAGCCTCATCAAGCACCACCAGGTCAAATTCCGGCAGAAAGTCCGTGATTTGATTGTCTTTAAGCGAAATATCGGCCAGGAACAGATGATGGTTAATCACCAAAAGCTGAGCTTCTTTTGCCTTCTCTCTGGCCTGCATCACAAAGCAGTCGTTGTAATGATCGCAATTGGGGCCGAGACAGTTTTCACCGGTACTTGTCACTTCCGGCCAAATACCGGAGTTTTCGGGAACGTCGGTAATGTCGCCGCGCTCGCCGGTCACGGACTGTCCGGCAAACTTCTTAATGCGATGAAGATGAACGACTTCTTCTCGAGACTTAGCAACGTAGGAATCTTCCTGAAGCGCATGTTCTAAACGCTGCTTGCAGATGTAGTTGGAACGTCCTTTGAGGAGTGCAACACGGCAGCCCATGCCTAGGGCTTTTAAAAGCGCCGGAATGTCCTTCGTAAAAAGCTGATCCTGCAGCGTCTTTCCTGCAGTAGAAATCAGGACTTTCTGATCTTTCAGGAGCGCAGGAACAAGATAAGCAAACGTCTTGCCGGTGCCTGTACCCGCCTCAGCTACAAGCGTTTTTCCTTTTTCCAATGCTTCCGCCACCGAGGTCGCAAATTCAATTTGCGAGGGTCTCGGCGTGTAATTCGCGGTAACTTTAGAGAGAGGTCCGTCCTTGGCAAAAACGTCGGCAACTTCTTTTACGAATTCTGATGGCATTTAGGTTCCTTGTTTAGGAACACAATCCTATCAGATCAAGGAGTTCCGATCTTTTTTGGATTGTTACAGCCGAGGAATCAAGTCACCTGTGACGCTGTTCTTCTTCTCTTGCTCTTCACGAAGCTTGACCTGACGTTCATACTCCGCAGCTTTTTCTGCGCGCTTCTTGATATTTTCAGCGCGTTTCTTCTCGGCTGCGGCGCGGCGCTCGGCTCTAGCTTGAATACGTTCTTCAGGCGTCATAGAAGGAGCTTCAGGAACTTTACTTTCCTGCTCGGCAATGCGCTGTTCACGCTCCTGCTGCTTCATGGCATAGGCTTCGGCATTCGCTTTTTCTTCTTCGGGTGTCAGAACGCGATCTGCGGCATGGCCTTCGCCCGGCTTGCGAGGCGTGACGTCTCGTGTCTTGGAAGGAGCTTTAGCAACGCGAGCGGGCTGAGCATCCATCTTGGCATTTTTGGCGGCTTGCTTGGCCTCAGCAGCTTTGCGGTCTTTCACCGCCTGTTCGGAACGTTCCTTCCTCAGGAAGTCTCTAGCTACGAGCCAAACGCGGCGAGCCTCATTGATGTGTTCTGTGCGTTCCGACTTAGCCTTATCCAAGCAATAAGTCACAAAAAAGTTGCGATAACACTGAGCTGTTTCTTCTTTGTACCAGTTCTCCCAGACTCTCTTTTCGTTGTCGTAGGCCGCGATGACTTCTCTTGCTCGTGAAGCTGTTGTAATGGAGGCGGGATCGTACCTCTTGGCGAAAGGAACAGTCGACGGCGGCTCCACTGCCCAAGCATTGAAGCTGAGCAAGCCGAGAGTAAAAAGAATAAGCGGGATTCGCATCCGAAAAGCTCCTGAATGGTGTGCGGCCTAAGCAAAAATAAGACCTGAGATTTCTTGGTCCCAGGTCTCATTATTCTAGCTAAAAGTTAATGCCTTCTTTATTTACCGCTAAGGCCGCCTCTTTGATGGCCTCGCTGAAAGTAGGATGAGGATCGCAGATCAGTGCCAGGTCTTCTGCGGTCGCGCCGAAGGACAAGGCATCACAGCCTTGCGCAATCAGCTCGCCGGCCTGAGGTCCGATGATATGCAGTCCCAAAACCAGGTCGGTCTCGGCGTCTGCCAGCATCTTCACAAAGCCTTGGGTTTCTCCGACAGCTCTGGCGCGGCCGTTGGCCATGAACGGGAAGACACCGACTTTGTAAGGCTTACCAGCATTCTTCAGTTCATCTTCGGTTTTGCCTACCCAAGCAATTTCCGGTTCGGTGTAAACCACGGAAGGCACGCGTTCAATATGCGTTACAGCTTTGCGTCCTGCAATGCGTTCTGCAACCGCCACACCCTCTTCTTCGGCCTTATGAGCCAGCATCGGACCTTTGACAAGGTCACCGATCGCCCATACTCGAGGAAGATTCGTACGGTTTTCTGCATCGACTTCCACGAAGCCTCTTTCATCGAGTTTGAGGCCGACAACAGGTGCATCTAAAGCGGCTATAAACGGAACGCGGCCGATAGAAATGATCAAACGATCAACCCACATCTCGCTGTTTTTTCCGTCCTTGTCCTTGTATTGAACAATGACACGGTCACCGTCATTTTGAATGCTGTCGATGTGAACACCGAACTCCATATCGATACCCTGCTGCTTAAAGGCCTTCAGCGCCTCTCTGCTGATCGCGGAGTCCGCAAAAGGCAGAAGTGACGGCATGGCTTCAAGAATTCGGACATCGGCACCGAGCCGCTTCCAGACGCTGCCAAGTTCCAAACCAATCACGCCGGCACCGATGATCCCCAAGGTAGAAGGAACACTCTTTAGTTTCAGTGCGCCTTCATTGGACAAAATACGTTCCTCGTCAAAAGGAACTCCGGGGAATTGTCTCGGTTTGCTGCCGGTAGCAAGAACAACGTTCTTCGCAAAAACACGTGTCTCGTCCCTGCCTTCCACACCGATCAGATAACCGTCTTCATCAGAAGTCACAAAGAATCCGCGACCGTTAAGGAACGTGATTTTGTTCTTTCTGAAGAGATAAAGAATTCCGTCATTAGTCTGACGAACGATCTTGGCCTTGCGGGCAATCATCGTCGGAACATCAATCGTGGGTTCTTCAACATGAATCCCGTGCTCGGAAGCTTTGTCTCTGATTTCTTCAAAGAGACAGCTGCTCGCAAGAAGAGCCTTCGAGGGAATGCACCCGACATTGGTGCAAGTACCTCCGGGTGCAGGTTTACCGTCCGTGACCCAATCATCAATGCAGCATACGGTTAAGCCCAACTGAGCTGCTCTAATCGCAGAAACATATCCGCCGGGACCGGCGCCTATGACGACGACGTCAAAGGTCTGAATATCATCTTTCATAACCTGCTCCTTAGAGATCTAAGAGTAAACGGGCCGGATCTTCAAGGGCTTCTTTCATCGCCACAAGTGCCAGCACGGCTTCGCGTCCGTCAATAATGCGATGGTCATAACTCATCGCAAAGTAGTTCATCGGACGAATCACGACTTCGCCGTTTTCTGCTACAGGACGCGGTTTGGTCGCGTGGATGCCGAGAATGGCGGACTGAGGCGGATTAATAATCGGTGTGGAGAAGAGAGACCCGAATACGCCCCCGTTGGAAATGGTAAACGTGCCGCCGGTCAGCTCTTCGAGCGTTAACTTACCGTCCTTGGCACGCTTAGCAAAGTCTGCAATCTTGAGTTCGATCTCGGCAAACGTCATTTGATCGGCATCTCTTAAGACCGGTACAACAAGACCGCGGGGAGAACCCACTGCAATGCCGATATCCATATATCCGTGATAAATGATGTCGTAGCCGTCAACCGAGGCGTTGATGATCGGGTACTGCTTCAAAGCGTGAACAGCAGCTTTAACGAAGAAGCTCATAAAGCCGAGTTTGACGCCATACTTCTTCTCGAAGCTTTCTTTGTATTTCGCTCTCAAAGCCATTACCGGCGCCAGGTTCACCTCATTGAAAGTAGTCAGAATGGCGCAGTTGGACTGGGACTCTACGAGGCGTTCGGCCACTCTGGCACGAAGGCGAGACATCGGAACTCTCTGCTCGGGTCTGCCGTCAAGAGATGCGACGGGAGTTGCTTGTTTAGCAGGCGCGGATTTGGGGGCGGCCGTTTGGGCCGGAGCTGCGGCAACAGCAGATGGAGCCACAGGCTGAGCGCTCTTTAAGGCAGCGATGACATCGGGTTTCGTGATACGTCCGCCGACGCCTGTTCCTGCTACCTGAGTTGCAGACAATCCGCTGTTTGCCATGAGTTTTTCTGCGGCAGGCATCATAAAGGCGCCTGGCGTAGAAGCAGCTGCCGTCGGCGCAGCGGGTGAGGGAGTCGGCGCAGGGGCTGCCGCAGGCGTCGAAATAATGACTTCTTCAGCAACGGCTGCTTTAGGGGCTTCCGGCTGTGCACCAACCATTCCTTCAGTATCGATTGTGGCGATCAATTGGTCGCTGAGGACTGCCGCACCATCAGGCTGCTCAATGCTTGCCAGCACTCCGTCTGCCGGCGCCGGAATTTCCAGAACGATCTTATCGGTTTCAATTTCAATAAGAATTTCATCGGCCTTAACCGGTTCACCGACTTTCTTTTTCCATTCAATCAGACTGGCTTCCGAAACAGACTCGGACAGCTCGGGTACTTTGACTTCAACAATAGACATTTCTTTTTTCTCCGAATTCTTTACAAAGCAACGCTTGAACTATTTCGTCTGAATAAAGCCTTTAAGGCGTCCGAAAGCGTTTTCCACCAATTCTTTAAGCTGCTCGGCGTGCTTGCTGGCATAGCCGACGGCAGGCGAAGATGAAGCAGGACGTCCTGCATAACTCAATCTTGCGCCGGAAGGCATTTCTTCAAGCAAATGGTGCTGCACATAGAACCAGGCGCCCTGATTCTGAGGTTCGTCCTGGACCCAAACCACCTCGGAAGCGAAGGAGTAACCAGAAGTCTCTTCTCGGAAACTCTTGTGCGGGAAGGGATAAAGCTGTTCAAGACGAACGATGACGACATCATCGATTTCATGCTCTTTGCGGTATTTCACGAGGTCGTAATAAACTTTGCCGGTGCAGACCAGAATTCTTCTGACCTTATCGGCATCGAGCTCTTCAATTTCACCGATGACGGTTTCGAATTTGCCTTCGGAGAGTTCTTCCAAATCGGAACTTGCCATCTTGTTGCGCAGCAGACTCTTTGGAGAGAAGACGATTAAAGGTTTGCGGATATTGCCAACCATCTGACGGCGCAGCAAATGGAAGATCTGAGCTGCGGTTGTCGGCTGACAAATCAGCATATTGGTATCTGCTGCAAGCTGCAGATAACGTTCGACTCGGGCAGATGAATGCTCGGGGCCCTGCCCTTCGTAGCCGTGAGGCAAGAGCATCGTCAAGCCGCTCTTGCGGCCCCACTTGGCCTCACCGGAGCTGATGAACTGGTCGATCACGACCTGAGCGCCGTTGGCAAAGTCGCCGAACTGAGCTTCCCAAATCGTCAGGCACTTCGGAGAAGAGCTGGCATAGCCGTATTCAAATGCGAGAACTGACTCCTCAGAAAGAACGGAGTCAATCACTGTGAACTGAGCCTGATGCTCACCTAGATGCTCCAAAGGAATCCAAATACCCGAATCCCACCGGTCACGGTTCTGATCGTGCCAGACGGCATGACGATGGCTGAAGGTTCCGCGGCCGGAGTCTTCGCCGGAAATACGAACGGAGTATCCGCCCGTGAGCAGCGTGGCAAAAGCCAGATGTTCGGCTAAGCCCCAATCCACACGGATTTCTTCCTGCATCATCAGACGACGATCTGCGATGACCTTTTGAAGGAGCGGGTGGAGCTTGAAGTTCTCCGGAACGGTCGTAATGACATCCGTCAAACGCTTCAATTCGTCCAAAAGAACAGACGTCTTCACATCGTCTGTCCAGCTGCCGTTGTAACGGGACCAATCAACGGCATAAGGGTTCTTGCCTTCGATCAAAGCCGTCTGTCTCGGCGGGATACCGCTTTCCAGACTGCGTCGATATGCGGCAACCATTTCTTTGGCTTCTTCCGGGCTAACGACACCCTGCAGTGCCAGCTTGTCGGCATAAACCTGACGAGTACCAGGATGGACATTGATCTTCTTATACATCAGCGGCTGAGTCAGTCCCGGCGTGTCCTGTTCGTTATGGCCTAAACGGCGGAAGCAGACAATGTCAACCACGACGTCGCGGCTGAAGCTCTTGCGGAACTCCATGGCCAGACGCGTCGCAAATACGACGGCTTCCGGATCGTCACCGTTCACGTGCAGAACCGGGGCTTCAATGAGTTTTGCCGGATCCGTGCAATATGTCATCGAGCCTTTATCACGAGGATCCGAAGTCGTGAACCCGATCTGATTGTTGATCACGATGTGCATCGTGCCGCCGGTACCGTAGCCGCGGGGATCGGCAAGGTTCAGCGTCTCCACGACGACGCCCTGACCTGCAAAGGCAGCGTCGCCGTGAACAAGAACGCCCATCACGCGGCGACCTTTAGGATCATGGCGGCGATCCTGTCGGGCGCGAACGCTTCCGACTGCGACCGGGTCGACAATTTCCAAGTGAGAAGGATTAAAGGCTAAAGCCAGATGGATCGGTCCGGAAGCGGTAACGACATCGCTTGAGAAACCGTTGTGATATTTCACGTCGCCCGCCGGCAGGTCTTTACTCTTGTAGTGACCTTCAAACTCTGCAAACAGTTCACTCGGCGCTTTGCCAAGCGTATTGACGAGCACATTGAGACGACCGCGGTGAGCCATACCGATAACCATTTCCTCCAGGCCTTGTGCTGCGCCTGTTTCCACGATTTCATCCATGGCGACAATAAAGCTTTCTCCGCCTTCGAGCGAGAAGCGTTTCTGGCCGACATACTTGGTATGGAGATAACGTTCCAAACCTTCTGCGGCCGTCAGTTCTTCAAGAATGCGTTTCTTGGACTTGGCGTCCATGCTCGGGGTTGAGCGGCAAGGTTCCAGTTTTTGCTGCCACCAGCGTTTGATCACCGGATCGCTGATGTACATGAATTCGATACCGATATCGCTGCAATAAGTTTGTTTCAAGGCAGCGATTAAATCCCGAAGCGTCATCTTATCGGCGCCGAAATACGTATTAGCTGCCGAGAAGGTGCTGTCCATATCCGTTTCGGACAGTCCGTAGAAGGAAGGTTCAAGCTCGGGAATCTTCGGACGTTCTCTTCTGTGCAGCGGGTCAAGGTTGGCCCAGCGGCTTCCTAAGAATCGGTACGCACCGATGATGGACTGAACCGCAACCTGTTTTTTTGCCAGATCAAGATCTCGTTCACTTACCGGACAAACAGCCGAACGCGGTTCGGATGCTCTCTGTGCGAAAGCCTCAACGATGGGTGCATGAGGAACGTCAATGGTTTCGACACGGCCGTCGGAAGCCGGGGCCTGCTGCAGACGGTCAAAGTACTGACGCCATTTTTCATCTACGGAATTTGGGTCTTCGAGGTACTGCTCGTATAACTCTTCTACGTAAGGAGCATTCCCACCGAATAGATATGAATTCTCTATTAAGTCTTTAATCACTTTTTCACCTTGGACAAATTTCTTGCCGCTCAGGGGGCCGCAATTTATCGGAGTATTTTGCGGCTGCTTCACAGGTTTCCTGTTGAGCGTGTTTCAGCAAAAACCATCCGCCGAAACAAATTGATTATAGATTTGAAGCCGTCACTCAGGAACAATTTTGTGAGCGGTAAACAGCTCTGTTGAAGTCTTGATTTTTCGGGTTTCCAACGCAGTCTTTACTTCAAAAACACCGGAATTTCTTCTAACCACTCTCCTTCACTACCTCATTTAAGCAACTCTAACCCATTGCCTATGTACTTCTTTTCTAAAATTTCCTCCATAAACTAAAGGAATGAAAATGTTATCCACCATATTGCATTGGACTTGTGACCCAACTTCCGCCAGCATGGCTTCTCTTCTGTTCAGATGGGCAATTGCCTTGGCGATGCTCCCTTATGGAGTGCAGAAACTTTTCCATCCGGAAAACGCAGCGAATTTTCCGAAAGTCTTATTCTTTTCTCCGAAGGTCGGGTATTACTCAGCAGCCGTCATTGAAACTTTCGTTCCGCTGTTTCTCATGGCCGGTTTCCTCACGAGACTGGCAGTCATTCCGGCAATCGTTAGCTTCACGATTGCAACGAAAGTCACTATCGGCAAAGATCTGACCTCTCCTGCTCTGCCTTACTTGTTCGGCCTCATTGCCATATTTATCGTCGGCTCAGGACTTTACTCCGTAGATTACTGGCTCCTGTACATTCTCGCCGGTCATTGATTCTTGAGTCTAAATCGGGGCGAAGCCTCGAATGGCTGGGCCTGTCGCCGTTGTATAGTTCTGTGAACTCAAACATCAAAACTCAGAACAAAATGGATAATTTTCACAAACTTATAGAAGGCTTCCACAACTTCAAGCAGACTTACTTCTTAAAGGAAAGACAGTATTTCGAATCACTGGAAAAGGCCCAGAACCCTAAGACACTGGTTGTCGCCTGCTGTGATTCGAGGGTAGATCCTGCAATTCTTCTACACTGCAAGCCGGGTGATTTGTTTGTGATCAGAAACGTGGCCGCGCTCGTTCCGGCAGTCACACAAGCCTCAAATCCTTGTTCTGTGATGAGCGCCATTGAATACGGAGTCAAACATCTCAACGTCGAACACATTGTCGTCATGGGGCACTCTCATTGCGGCGGCATTCACGGACTCATGGCTCCGGAATCGATTGCCGGAGAAACTTATATTCAGGATTGGGTTGGTATTGCTTCTCCGGCTTTGGAGCGCCTTCAGGCCATGACCGGTGATGAAGATGAAAAGACTCGGAGCCGCCACTGTGAAGAAGGCGCCGTGCTGATTTCCCTTGATAACCTGCTCTCATATCCTTGGATCGCAGAGCGTGTTAAGAATGGACAGCTCAAGCTTCATGCACTTTACTACGATTTATCGGAAGGCAATCTTTATCGTTTCAGTCCTGAGTCCGAAGACTTTGAACTGCTTTTTCATTCTGAAAAAATCGACGTCTGCGATCGATAGGTTACAGACAAAACGGTAGCCGACCGGATTTATCTGTATTAAAACGAAAGGAAGGACCTTAGAGGTCCCATAGAGAATGTGCCACTACAGAATCTGATAAATATTTGATATTTTCGGTCATACAAATAACTGAGCCAGTCCCTATTTTTAAACCGAGTTTCTCTAGCTCAGAAAAGTTTTTAATCATGTGGATATCAGGATGGCTAGACATCTTAATTTCGACAGGGTAGTACTTCCCATCTCTGTGAATAAGCAGGTCGATCTCGGACTGTTTTTTTGAGTCTCTGTAATAAAAAAGTTTAGGCTCTATCGCGTTATGACGATAACTTTTAAGAATTTCAGTCACAACAAATGTTTCAAAAAAAGCGCCTGCATTCGTATCACTTGCCAGTTCATCCGGCGAAGAAATGCCGCATAAATACGCTGCCAACCCAGTATCCGTCATGTACAACTTGGGCGACTTGGTTAATGTCTTTGTTAAATTTGAATAAAATCCCGGCAGAAAATAAATAATCCCCGCTGCCTCAGCTATAGAAAGCCACCTCTTTGTCGTTACATCGGTTATTCCTGCGATTTCACTTAGTTTATTAATACGAAGCTCTTGACCTGTACGAGATGCTAGGGCTACAAGAAATTTCCTAAAAGAAGTCAAACGTTCAACATTACTCAGTGTGCGGATATCGCGCTCCAAAAAAGTTGAAATAAAAGCCTCAAAAAACTGCTCTCTCTCCTTAGGGTTCTTATCAATTAATCTTGGCCAAGCGCCTTGCCAAATTACTTTCCAGGTTTCCTCTGTGTTTTTTGTTGCCAACTTCGTTTCCGGATCTAATCTCGGAAGATAAGGCTCTTGTTCCAATCCAAGATTTTGCCTTTCATAAAGACTAAATGGCATTAAGTGAACTTCAAATATTCTGCCGGCCAATGACTCTCCTACCCCTTGCATCAAGGAGAACCTTTGAGAGCCCGTAATCCATACTTGTCCATATTTTTCATTTTTATCGACCTCTGCCTTAATTTGTTGAAAAAGTTTAGGAGACCTCTGGATTTCATCAATGAATACAGGCAATGGATTCTGCCTAAAAAATGCAGATGGGGCATTTTCGGCAAGATCCAAGAAATCAAAATCATCTAAGTTGATGTGTTTTCTTTCGCTTTCTTTTAAATGAGAAAACAGTGTGCTCTTGCCCACCTGTCTCATACCGGAGAGCATAATTACCTTAAAGTTTTTACAAAGATTGGGAATTTCTTTTTGGATTGTTCTTTCTAAATACATACAAACATCTCCTCACTTTGAAAACACTTTGTGATCTTTAGGCAATCTGACAGGCTTGGAGCAAAGCTCACGGAATAATTCCATACAGTTGTATGGAAAAATTCTATACTGAACTATGGAAAAATTCCATAGTACACTATAGAAAAATTCTATACTGAGGTATAGAATTTTTCCGAAATCTAATAGAGTTACCTTGCGATTGCGAGGACTTTAGTAATTATTTCTAGATCGTCAGGTGACTTTAACTGTAAGCTGACCGACAATTAGCCGGCTGATCTTGCCATTGTCTCACTACCGTGTTTCAGAGTGAAAAGGATTTTGCATTTTCAAGGAATCTCAGCGCACATTGATAACCTGCCTAACGGTTAATAGGTGCAAAATCCCAAAACTACTCAGAAAGGCTCTTAGGACTCAATTCACGCATCAGCAGACGATCCTCGATATGCTGAATAATCCGCGACTTCTCTTCGGTTGTTAAGTGGTCGAGGTTGTAGAGCGAAAGCATGAACAAACCTTCTATGGCCAGAATGGCTGTAGCTGTATCCAAGGAATCAGGACCGCTGCCGCGGATTTTTTCAAACAGTTGACGGTACCAATTGTGAAGCGGTTCCATCAACTGAGGATCAAAAGATTGGACAGCAAAAACGGCCGCACCCCAAGTACGATTGGTCGCTGCGATGCCGTTAAATTTCTTATACCAATTAATAAAACCCAAGACCAGAGCTTGAGGATGGCCCTTAAACTTTTCGACTTCCGGGTATAGTTCCTGAGACAAATGCGCGACATAGCTATCCATCAAGGCAATAATTAATTCCTTCTTCCCGGGGAAATGGTAGAGCAAACCGCCTTTGCTAATCCCTGCCTTTTCTGCAACGGCTTCCAGCGTCAGCTGGCCGACGCCCTTCTGTGCCGCTATTTCGCGAGCTACCTCTAAGATCAATTCTTTTGTCTTACTGCTTGTTTTTCTCGTCTGTTTTTTGGTTTCCATTGCAAAATCTGCCTTGCAAAAATATTTAGTTTCGGACCATTGAAAGAAGAGGCGCCGTAACTCTAATCTTATTATAGTTTTACTTAACTTTTAGGTACAGTAAAACAAGACAGTCAAAAAGTTGTTTAAGCTTACTTTAAGAAATAGTTCTATTCTTCTTGATCTTTTTGTATGAAAAATACAGTCATCTTTACGTAATCAAGCCTCTCTTGTATTCAGATAAAAATAATTAACTTATTGTTTTATTTATATTTAAAATAGATATTTTAAATTCTTAACATACAACATTTATTAGTACTTCTCCTAATTATTTAAACCGTCTAGTCGGTATAGTATTTCTAATTGTTATGACGTTGATCACA
>OBYS01000636.1_pt1 | contig 19045 bp, 9 predicted proteins | sample 1476791 | NCBI WGS metagenome assembly OBYS01 (sample SAMEA2580205, study PRJEB22360) | human gut metagenome | biome: human gut; feature: human-associated habitat; material: faeces | place: Denmark | collected 2008/2010
TCACCAGATCAATATATTCGTTTACCTCCGTGAACAGATGAAAATCCGCGGGGTTTATATCATATTCGTGCGCCATACGGGTCCCGCGAATCAACTGTAACTGATGAATTTTAAGAGTTGACAAAGGAAGGTCAGACAGGATTCCCGCTTGCGCCACCATAGCGTCAGATGTTTCTCCCGGAAGTCCTAGAATGATATGTCCGCCTACGAGAATGCCACAAGCAGCCGTCCGCCCGACAGTTTCCACGGTATCCTCATAAGTATGTCCGCGGTTTATGCGCTGCAAAGTTCTATCACAAGTACTCTCAATACCGTATTCTACCATTAGAAAAGCGTGTTTGTTCAATTCCTCCAGATAGCGCAACAACCCTTCCGGCATACAATCCGGACGAGTACCAATCACCAACCCCACAACGTCTTCTACTTCCAACGCTTCCTCATATTTACGTTTTAATCCTTCTAACTCTGCATATGTATTAGTATATGCCTGAAAATAGGCCAGATATTTCATTTCAGGATATTTACGGGCAAAGAAACATTTACCTTCCTCCAACTGAGCAGTGACCGACTTCTCTGTCCGGCAATAATCAGGATTAAAGGTCTGGTTATTACAATAGGTACAACCGCCCCACCCTTTCGTCCCGTCACGGTTAGGACAAGTGAAACCCGCGTTCAACGAAATCTTTTGTACTTTATAGGGAAAATACTTACGCAGAAAAGTTGGAAAATCATTATATAGAAGATGAGTTGACATATTCATTACTGTTCATTCATTATTTAATCTACAAACATAAGAAAAATTAGCGAGGTAAAAAAAGATGCCACAAAATATCTTCAATATATTAAAATAATCATAAATACCATAAGATAAATTAATAAATATTGCAAAAGGAGAAACTATTTAACTAGATTTGTCTTGATTTTAGGCATTGACGGGAGGACACTTGTGAAAGTATTGTGCAATTTATTCCCCAATTATGATTTCATCTCACCATACCCCATGCAACTCACGTCAATAAAATAATCCTCTTTGTATTCTTTAACCAGAATATAAAGAGGATTTTATATGAGGATACTAAACAATAGTATATGTATGCTTATTTTTGATTAATAAATGAAAGTTTTATCTTCAGTCATAAAATCAGTTTTATAATCCCAGTCTTTCTTTCAATAATCTGTAACCGGAAAGGCTTACCCGGAGCTTAACCCCGTTTTTTAGTAATAATTGATATGTTTCTTTCCCGAACAGTTCAACCCGTGATATCTGTGTCACGTTGACAATAGTTGAACGATGAACACGAACAAATGTTTCAGGCGGCAGATGCGTTTCAAAATATTTCATAGTTTGTTCTTTCAGGTATTCTCCTGAAGGAGTGATTAACATCACATAATCACCACAAGCTTGTATGTAGATTAGTTCATCCGCTTTAATCAAATGAATACGTGAACCGTCTTTCACTGTGATTCGATTAATTAATCCAGCCGGAACTTCCACCGGTGCCTCAACTACCTGATGCGCAATCAGTTCTTTTTCAAGTTCCTGATTCAAAACTTCTTCTTTAGCGGTAATCAAACGATACCAAAGAGTTACCGCAATCAGAACCGGTAACCCGAACAATAACCGGAAAGGGATTGTCTGTGTAAAAGGGATATAGGATATACCTGCTATCCGTACCATACTATCACAAACCATAAAACAACCTGCCAGCCAAAGCAGACTTCCTACCACTATCATGATAATATCTGTCTGCAATAACGAAACGAACCCGACAACATACCATGCCAGATAGGCTAAGGCAGCTAACCAACCCATCGTTGCTATCCCATCTACCAAGGCAGGAAGGTAATCAGCTCCGGTGTATAGGCAGACCAATGCTACCTGAGCCGCAACCAACACCAGCAAAAGCAGCAGTATCGGAATCCAACGATAAGGGTAATCTATAATTGGATGTGCTTTCATACGCTAGTCTTTTATCTCCAGACCTCCAAAAGAAAGCGTACCTCGAACTACTAATATGCTCTCATGGTTAATATCCCCGTTATGCCAACGTTTATCATCACAGCCACCGAAGAAAGTATTACATTTGAATACTACTTTCCAATCGGAAGGAACATAAATCTCAACTCCTCCCCAGCTACAGTCCAGATCGATATAAGTTTCTCCCAACGCAATATGGGTATGACGCAAATCAATAACTGTACCCCCGAACGAAGTACGAACAATAGCTCCTTTGAATAGCTCATCAAGTACGACATGACGTGCCGCTCCCCAAACATTTTCCGAATGCAAAAAGCCATCGACAGACTCGCATTGTTGCTGTTCTTCTTTAAAGTTCATACCCAGACCTCTCCGTTTCATCCATTCCTTGCGATGATGTGCCATATGGCTATGAGACCAAGGCCCTCTTCTTCGGGATTTGAAAATCAACAAAACACCCGCTATTATCAAAGCAAGAGGCCAGACCATTGCCTGAGAATTCTCAGGCAACCATGAAAGCCCACCCAATAAGAAATAGACACCAATCAACAAAAGAATTATTCCTCCTACAAAATGGCGACGTATCATCGAATATATACCTAATATAATAAAAAGAGAATACCAGGATACTATCGTGCTAAACAATTCAGCAGTAATCCATCCCATATTGCGGGCAAACAGTAGTATCCCCGAAAGGATAAAAAGTGAAGCTACCAGATATTTACCGGAAAAGCCTGTAGCAGACAAAGTTTTTTGTTTCTCTTCCATTATTTCTATTATTAATTGATTAATGGTTCAAAGATACGCCATTTCTTTATGCTTTTACAGGCTTTTCTGCTGATTTACGGTCAATAATCCGATGAATACCGGATAAAAACCGATGAAACTTATCATAATACTCATTGTTTTACCTGCTTTCACAAGCAAATAGAACTAAGAAATCTAATCATTAAAAAACAATTATTTGGAATGACTTGCCGGAAAAGTATTCTCCACCAAGCCATTCAGATACACCTCTAGATTTGTATAAGCAGCACTCAAATTATACTTCGCCCCGTCAGACGCATCATTAGGATTTAAGCCTTTTGCTATTTCCCATCCGTCCGGTATACCGTCCTTGTCTGTATCGACAAGAGAAGAGGTTTCAGTTATATATTCGTCCCACTTTTCTATAGTATCCTCCTGACTGTCTATCAAACCATATCCACCACCTTTAGATGCATTAGTACTATAAGTACCATTAGCAGTTTCACTTACAATACGCCTATCAATCTTATCTCGCTCCGGAATGATATACTCATTATCCTTCCAGCCACATGTCCATGCCCCTGCATACGCCAGCACAGTTTCGTAAGCGTCTGTAGCAGATTGCATAAAACTGTAATCAGAAAGGATATCAATGCGCATGTCCAACAATAAGTCAGAAGATGTTCTTTCGTCATTCTTTACCTTGAATGCAGTAGAAGAAGTATTATTGGCGTTGGCGCTGGCAATCTCCTTCTGCTGTTCGCCTGACAAGTCCACACATGTATTGTCCATTATATTGCCATTCACATAAAAGTAACCAAATACTCCGGCATCTTGGGCATTCTTTCCATCATCTATATAAGCGGTGAAAAAACGTGCATGAGTTTTATCCTTGGCGGAAGCAGGACCTAGTTTATAATAGTTGTTCATAATATTGTAATAACCTCCCTGAGCTCCATAAGCACCTTCATTAGTCCAATTATAAATTACATTATTACATAAGTCCACCTTTTCCACATCTGCCCGATTCGAATAACGACTTCCACAAAGACGCGGAGTCCGATTACTGTGATGAGCCAACAAATTATGATGGAATGTGGCAGGTGAACCACCCCATATTCCACCATAACCATGAGCCTCTTTTTCATGTATCGAATGCCACAAGCTTTCGCTGAGAATACACCACTGCATTGTAAAATTAGTATTCCCATAAAATGAGGCACATTCATCAGTGCTCCAACTCATGGAACAATGGTCAATAATAATATTCTGCTTTCCGGGATAATTATTCTGATAACCATTCATCGCATCATCCTCTATTCGTTTTTCATCTCCCATACGACAACGGAGGAAACGAATAATTACATTATTGGCATTCACCCGCAAAGTGTTGTCCTTCAAACAGATTCCCTTACCCGGAGCTGTTTGACCTGCAATAGTAATGTCATCGTTGGTGATAACTAGTTGTTTCTGCAATTCGATCACTCCTCCGACTGCAAAGACTATTGTACGTCTTCCCTTCTGCTGTATAGCATGACGTAAAGTACCCACCACCCCATCATCAGCTAATGAAGTCACTATATATACAGTACCTCCCGCACCTCCTGTTGTATACTTTCCGGCACCATAAGCTCCCGGAAAAGCAACAATGGTGGTACGGTCGGGGATAGGATATTCCGGTAGCCCCGATTCATCTGTCAACTGTTTTTCTGTTGCCTGTTCATCCGAACAGGCAACTACTCCCCCAAAAAGGAAAGCCGACAACATAATTCCCAATATATTTTCTTTATAAACCCAAATAACAAGTTGTCCTTTTATTAGTCTTTTCATGTTCCTGATAGTTTAAAGTGATTATCCTTTTTATTACGAACGAGTTCACCTCACAAAAGTATGGAAACAGAAATATACTCATGTGCAATATTTGTTTTTCACTTTGTATTTATTGTTGATTAATTATGGTTGAATTAAAAAAAAGACAAGTTTCAAATAACAATAAATACTATGCGAATAACAATTATTACACACGTAGCTACCTAAATATTCATACCTTTACGCCATTAAAACGAAAATCAGAATAAAGTTCCATATCAAAACAATAATCAACTAAAGAAAGAGCATGAATAAAAAACTACCGGCAGCACTGTGCATTTTACTCACTATACCTATAATGGTAAGTGCGACAACCTATATATCCATTGATATACAGGATAATAAAAGTGTCAATAATGAGAAGAAAGACTATCCGACCCCTGATCGAAACAAAATTATAGCTTTTCCCGGAGCAGATGGTGCCGGAAAGTATACAACAGGAGGTGCCGGTGGGACTGTAGCCGATGACGGTTCCGAAGGAACTTTCCGTTGGGCTATCAACCAAAAAGGTACTCGCACAATCGTTTTTGCAGTAGACGGAATCATAGAGCTGCAAAAACCTCTGAGAGTCAACAATGGAGACCTAACCATTGCCGGACAAACAGCTCCAGGTGACGGTATCTGCCTAAAAAACTATACTTTCTCCATTCAAGCCGACAATGTAATTGTCCGTTTTATCCGCTCACGCATGGGAGTTGACATCAAACAAAAAGGAGACGACGCTATGAACGGCATCAAAAACCACCAAAATATTATCATTGACCACTGCTCCATGAGTTGGAGTACCGATGAATGCGCCACTTTTTATAATAATCGCAATTTCACTCTCCAATGGTGCATCATCAGCGAAAGCCTTGCCAACTCCATTCATGAAAAAGGAGCTCACGGCTATGGAGGCATTTGGGGAGGACAGACTGCAACTTTTCATCACAACTTATTGGCTCATCACACCAACCGTACTCCTCGTCTTTGCGGAAGCCGCTATACTGGTAAACCGGAAGAAGAAAAAGTTGATTTATTCAATAATGTAATCTATAATTATGGTAGTGACGGAGCTTATGCCGGCGAAGGAGGTTCCTACAATTTCATTAACAACTATTATAAACCGGGACCTTTCAGCGCTACAAAAGGTTCTTTTAAACGTTTGTTTACCGCATACGCCGACGATGGAACGAATAAGAATGAAGCCGGTGTCCACGGTATATTCTACTTTAATGGTAATTATATGGACCCTACTTGTTCTAAACTCACCGATAAACAAAAAGAAGCTCTTTACAAAGTGAACAGAGACAATGCCTACGGACTGGTAATCAAGAACGACTTTGCACCTGAAAAAAAGTTGTTGTCCTCTAAAGCTTTCAATATAGCCGAACGTACTTCCTTGCAATCTGCGAAAAAAGCATATAAAGACGTGCTCGAATATGCCGGTGCTTCGTATCGTCGTGACATAATAGACAAACGCATTGTAGAAGAAACCCGCAAAGGTAATTATACTTATGAAGGTTCCCACGGTAGCACCAACGGCATGATAGACCAGCCATCGGATGTAGGAGGATGGCCGGAATATAAATCGGAAGTAACTTTAGTCGATACCGATGGTGACGGTATGCCGGATGAATGGGAAAAGAAAAATAATTTGGATCCGAACGACCCTGCCGATGGTACTAAGTATAGTTTAAGTCCGGAATACACAAATCTGGAAGTATATATGAACAATCTGGTCAATCATTTATTCCCCACAAAGAAATAGAATTTTGACACATAACACTTCCAAACAGACACAGGAAAGCGGAAAGTATATAGCAATACTTCCGCTTTTTTGTTACTCAGAGGTGGAAAAACAATATTTCCCATGATAAAAACAATTATTGCACATAGATAGCGCTGTCGATGACTTATTTTTGCACAAACAAAGCCTTACAAGTAACCGAATGTTTATAATATTAACAATCTATATATTAAAAGAAAAATGATGTCTAAAAGAATGAAAAACATGCGAGTTTTACTGCTAATGATATTAGCAGTTTTTTCGCTAAGCGTATCAGCGCAGACTATTACCGCAACCGGTAATGTGAAAGATGCAACCGGAGATCCAATTATCGGTGCTTCCATCGTAGAAAAAGGAAATACCTCCAATGGTACGATTACCAATCTGAATGGTGATTTCTCTCTCAAAGTTCCTGCCAATGCCACTCTTATTGTTTCATACATCGGTATGAAGACACAAGAAATTGCAATCAAAGGAAAAAACAAAATCGACGTAACTTTGTCTGACGACACCAAAGCATTAGATGAAGTCGTTGTTATCGGCTATGGTACAGCCAAACGGAAAGATATCACAGGTTCCGTTGCTACGGTTAGTTCCGAAGTATTGAGCGCCGTTCCCGTAGCTTCGGCAACAGAAGCCTTGCAAGGTAAAATGGCGGGCGTACAAATCACCACTACCGAAGGTTCTCCTGACGCAGAAATGAAGATTCGCGTACGTGGTGGTGGTTCTATCACAGGTGACAATACTCCGCTGTTTATCGTAGACGGTTTCCCGGTAGAGTCTATCAGCGACATTCCCGCATCCGATATTGAGGATATGACTGTACTGAAAGATGCATCTTCTACAGCTATTTACGGTTCCCGCGGTGCAAACGGTGTAATCCTGGTAACGACTAAAAGCGGAAAGGAAGGAAAACTGAGTGTATCTTATAATACCTACTATTCCTGGAAAAAAATGGCAAAGACCTTGGAGACATTGAGCGCAACTGATTACGTAAAATGGCAAAGAGAATACGCCTTGTTGAGAGGTAATGAAAGCAAATTTACCAGTCTTTTCGGCAACTGGCAAGATGCAGACTTGTATGAAAACGCCCCAACCAATGACTGGCAAGACCAAGTATTCGGCCGTACAGGAAATACCTTCAATCATAGCTTGACAATTAGCGGTGGTTCGGATAAAACTAAATTCAACATGGGATATGCCCACATGAATGACAAAGCTATCATGCTGGGGTCTTCTTTCCGACGTGATAATTTAAGCTTAAAACTTAACCACAAGGTGAATGATAAAGTCAGCCTCGACTTCTCTATGCGTTATGCCAATACCACGGTAAACGGTGCAGGTGCCAATGAAAGCAAGAGTGAAGTATCTTCAGCCGACTCACGCATGAAGAACGTTATGATCTACCCGATGTTTAACTTTCCTGATTTGAGTGACAGTTATGACCCGGATTTTCAGTTGACAAACCCGATTACATCAGTATATGACACAGACCGCAAGCAGAACCGTCAGACTTTCAACATGAATGGAAGCTTTTTATGGGAAATCTTCAAGAACTTCAAGTTCAAAACAGAATTCGGTCTGGACTGGTACTACAATACCGATAAGAAATATTATGGTCCAAGTACTTACAATGCACGTACCAACAGTTCCGATACAGAAGGTGTTCATCCGATGGCTTATTTTGCCGACACGCAGCGTAAGACTTTCCGCAATACCAATACAGTAAATTACAACTTCAAAGATATCATCAAGAATAAAGACCACAACCTGAATGTATTGGTTGGTGAAGAGACTATCAATAAAAAAAGTTCATTGAATGATGACCGTCTGAGCTTCTTTCCTGTCAGCTTTACTGCTTCTCAGGCTTGGGCCTTGTCTTCACAAGGTACTCCTTATAGTGTAGACAAATATACTAACGCAGACGACAACTTGCTTTCCTACTTCGGACGTGTCAATTACGATTTCCAAAGCAAATATTTGATTAGCGGTACATTCCGTGCCGATGGTTCTTCCAAATTCTCTAAAGGCAATCGTTGGGGGTATTTCCCTTCAGCTGCCGTAGCATGGCGTATTTCCTCAGAAAAGTTCATGGAGAAGACCCAGAATTGGCTTGATGATTTGAAAATACGTTTTTCTTATGGTACCGCAGGTAATAACAATATTCCCGCCGACCAGACTTCTCCCGTATGGTCTTCCGGTTCTACTACTTGGCTCAATCAATTCCCTTCTTATTGGACAAGCGGCATTGCCTCAGGTCAAAGTGGTTCCTACGCATCCAATCCGGACTTGAAATGGGAAACGACCGTTACCCGTAACGTTGGTTTGGATTATACCTTATTCGGTGGCAAGCTGACCGGTAGCATCGAATATTATAAGAATACGACTAAAGATTTACTAATCGCATTCCCTGTTTCCGGTTCCGGTTATGACTACCAGTACCGCAACCTCGGTAAGACTGAGAACAAAGGTTTTGAAATATCTCTTACCTGGAACATCATCAGCAAGAAAAACTATGAGCTGAGCTTCAATGGTAACGTAGGTTTCAATAAAAACAAAGTAAAGAACCTGGGTACATTATCACAATATCCGGCATCATCCGGTTGGGCCTCAACACAGATTCAGGATGACTTCATCGTGAAACCAGGCCATTCAGTAGGTGAGATCTACGGATATGTAACTGCCGGACGTTATGAAGTAAGTGACTTTGAAGACTATTATGCCAGCGGTGAAAAATGGGTATTGAAACAAGATGTAGCAAGCAATGCAGGTGTTATCGGTGCCAGTTATCTCCGTCCGGGTGCCTTAAAACTGAAGAATATAGACGACAGTGACAATGTCATTGATGAAAAAGACCGTACCGTTATCGGTAATACCAATCCTAAAGCCAGTGGTGGTTTCGCCCTTTCAGGTCGCGTATATGGTTTTGATTTGAGTGCAAACTTCACTTACAGTATCGGTAATGACGTTTATAATGCCAATAAGATTGAATATACTTCGTCCTATCAATACTATTACCGTAACATGATCGACATTATGGCCGAAGGCAAACGTTGGACAAACCTTGACGCCAACGGAAACTTGGTAAACGATCCCGCACAGTTGGCTGCATTAAACGCCAATACTACCATGTGGTCACCCTATACCAGTTATGTATTGACCGACTGGGCTGTTGAAGATGGCTCCTTCCTACGTCTGTCTACATTAACAGTAGGTTATACTCTACCGCAGTCCCTGACTAGAAAAGTGGGTATTAACAATTTGCGTTTCTACGCCACATGTTATAATGTATTTTGTCTGACCGGTTATTCAGGCTTCGACCCTGAAGTTTCCACCCGAAACAAAACAGCTCTTACTCCGGGAGTAGACTACTCTGCATACCCGAAGAGCCGCCAGTTTGTAATAGGTCTTAACTTAAACTTCTAAAACGAAAAAGAAATGAAAAATATAACGATTAAATCATTGACAGCTATCGCCCTTCTTGCTAGTCTGTCTTCTTGCAGTGATTTCTTAGATCAAAGTTCTCCTTCATCTTTAGACGGTAAGAACATTTTCAGTACTTATGAATATGCGCAAGGCACCATTGCCAATATCTATCAGGAATTTGGAGAGCAAAACTATCGTGCACGTGCCATTTGGTATGGATACAATACAGATATAGAATACTATAACAGTTCGGACAAGGCCGACGGAAAGGCAGACTTGGCAACATACAATGCCGGAGTCGGAAACGATCAAATGAACACCAGTACCGGGACCGACCTTTGGGCTAAGATATATGCCGCTATCGAACGTGCCAATCTGGCTATTGAAGGTCTTCGTGAATATGCAGACCTGACAAATGCCAATATGAAACAATTGTTGGGGGAAGCGCTCACGCTACGTGCCTTACATTATATTGACCTGATTAATATGTGGGGAGATGTTCCCGCACGCCTGACTTCATTGAACGCCGACAATATGTATTCAGGACGCGAAGACCGTGATGTCATCTACAAGCAGCTCATCATTGATTTGCAAGAGGCACAAGACCTTTGCGCGTGGCCTAATGAGATAGACGCCACACAAACAGTGGAACGCGTGAACAAAGTCTTCGTAAAAGGTCTCCTGGCCCGCGTATGCCTGCAAGCATCCGGCTACGCTCAGCGTCTTGACGGAGAAAACCGTTTAAGTACGGATCCGGAACTATCCAAAACACGTCTCTACCCTATCGCACTGCAAGCTTGTAAAGATGTAATGGAACAGGAAGGCACTTACGTGGCTTTAAAATCAAATTTTGAAGATATCTTCAACAACAACGGAATCTCAGGAGATGTTATCAATGCAGGCAGTGAATCATTGTTCGAGATAGGTTATAGCAATAACCCCGCACGCGGACGTATCATGTACACTTTCGGTATCAAGCATACCACTGCCGACAATATGACAACCATGCTTCAGGGAAGCCAGGTTGGTCCTACACCAACTTTCTTCTTTGACTATTCAGTAAAGGACTTGCGCCGTGATATAACTTGCTGCCCATTCCAATGGACAAAAGGCGTACAAACTCTTCAGTCTTTCAAAAGCTGGAGTTTCGGAAAGTTGCGTTATGAATGGACGAACCGTATGATTCCTACCGGAAACGATGACGGTATCAACAGACAATATATGCGTTATGCCGACATCGTACTGATGCGCGCCGAACTGGAAAACGAGTTGAATGGTGCATCTGCTGCCGTTCCTTACCTGACTAAGATTCGCAACCGCGCTTTTGCGACCTCCGACCGTGCAACAGAAGTTACAGCTTATGTTGCAGAAGCAGCTCTCAGTAAAGAAAAGATGTTCCAGGCAATTGTTGACGAGAGAGCTTATGAGTTTGCCGGAGAACTGATCCGTAAAGCTGATCTTATCCGTTGGGGAATGTTGAAAAGTAAAATGGACGAGACAAAAAACAAGATGAAAGCTATTGTGAGTTTGACCGATTATGATTCTAAACATCCTTACAGCCAGCTATCAGGCCATGCATATTATAAAATGAGCGCATATACCTGGACTCGTAATGGTATAGAGACTACCGAAAAGGATGCAAAACTGAACCTTTACGGTCTGAACTATGGTGAAATGGATATTAATCCGGAAGGCTATACCGAATTTTCAGACAGTAAGGGCGAAGCATCCACTTGGATCAAAGATAATGCCCTGGAAGATGTTATTGACTATCTCTATGTTCGCGACCCGGACAAATATCAATACTGGCCTATCTTTAACGTCAACTTGAATGATAATCCTAATCTTTCTAATTACGAGTGGTATTAACTAACTAAATGATTAAACAACAATGAAAAAATATATACTATCAATTTGTACATTAGCTGCCGTTTGCCTGGGTAGTGTTGCAGTGACATCATGTAGTGAACCAGATGATATCAATGATTTAGTTCTTAATCGTGTCTTGTCGCCAACCGGCATCACTGCACGTATTTCACAGGAAGTAAACATCATTGTCAGTTGGAATGAAATGTCAGGAGCTACCTCTTACGAACTTGAAGTTTATGCGGACAGTCCCGATTATGACCAACGTACACCGGATGCCTCATATACCACAACTTTAACCGAAAAGACTTTAACCAATCTTATCGGAGAGACTGATTATTACATCCGCGTAAGAGCCATTGATGAAAACAATTCTTCCCGCACATCCAAATGGGTTGACATCAAGCGTACAACCAACCCCGAACAGAACATGAAAAAGGTAAAAGCCGGTGACATTCAGAGCACTTCTGTAAAAGTAACATGGACACCGGGTATTGAGGTCGATGCTGTCATCTGTGCTCCTACTACCGCAAACTCCAGTGCCAATACTGTGACGTATACGCTGAATTCAACCGACATATCTTCCGGCTCCGCCACTATCACAGGTCTTACACCGGAAACCAATTACAGAGCTACATTGAAGTTAGGTGAAAAGACTCGTGGTTATTCTACTTTCACCACTAATCTGGATTTGAGTGATGCTATCGAACTTACTCCTGCTGACGATTGGGTTTCTGCTATTCAAGATGCAACACCAGGCAGTAAGTTTGCTCTTGCAGCCGGTGAATATGTGCTGACAGCAGCCAAATTACAAATTAATAACAATGTAGTCATTGCTGCTAAGAATTCTGCTGAGCCACCGGTAATCAACACTTGTATCCATATCTATAACGGCGCTTCACTCTATCTCTATCAGGTTGTGTTAGATGGAACAAATACTGATGGCAGTCAGGCTATTGAATACAAAAAAGAAGGAGGATTCGGTGACCTTACCATTAACGGGTGTGAAATAAGAAACTATATTAAAGGACTTATTTATATCAATGTTGCAGCAGTACCAAATACTATCAAGATAGAAAACTCCCTCATTCATGATATCGTGTGTGACGGTGGTGACTTTATTGATAGCCGTAAAGGTGGTTGGAACAATCTCACCATTTCAAGTTCCACAATCTATAACTCCGCCTCCAAGCGGGACGTACTACGTGCCGATGACGCATCAAACAGCGTAACTGCAAACATGGTAACTTCGATTGATAAATGTACATTCTATAATGTAGGTAACGGTGAAGCCAACTATCGCTTCTTCTATCTGCGATTCAAGGGTAACACCAACACGTTTACCAACAACGTAATTGCCAACTTCAACAACAAACGCGGCTTTGCCAACTCAAGTGCCGTAGGAAAGCCAACCTACTCGAACAATTATTACCACAACTGTAAGAACTTGATCTCATTGGCTGAAGGCAATACGGACACAACAGTAACGTGCTTCGACACAGAAGGAAATGTTCTTGAGAACAATCCGTTCGCCAACCCGGATAAGGCTGATTTCACTATCACTGATGAACTTTATCAGAGTTATGGTTTTGGTGACCCGCGCTGGCTGCCATAAATCACGAACAACATAGATACTAAAAAGAGAGGTCACTTCATCGGAATGAAGTGACCTCTCTTTTTAGTATCTTCACATGAAGGAAGAACTCTGTGCCTAAACTCGTATTATCTCCCCACTTTCTCTTTATACTCCGTCGGCGTCATCCCCACCTGCGCCTTGAAACATTTGCTGAAATAACGCGGGTCATTGATCCCGACCATATATGAAATCTGCGTCATATTAAACTCTCCGGTTTCAATCAATTGTGTAGCACGTTTAATACGGATTTCTTTGATAAACTCGATAGGCGCTAATCCGGTAAGCGTTTTCAGTTTCTTGAAGAATACCGAACGACTGACAGCCAGTTCGCGTACCAAATCATCCACCACCAACTCGCCATTATCCATGTTCTGCTCCATTAGTTCCACCAATTTATCCATAAACTTACGATCGTTAGGAGACATATCGGGAACAGCAGGTTGTACTTCCTGCTCCGGTTCAGTCCTGTTTTCTTCTCTTGATTCCCCCTCTGCCGATATAGGCAGATCTTCAGGAACAGCAGCCATGTTGATATGCATCAGGCTATCGCGATAGAAACTTTGCAGTTTCTTGCGCTGTATCAACAAGTTTTCTACACGGGCTTGCAGATAGGTGGCACTAAAAGGTTTCGTGATATAGTCATCTGCACCGTACTCCAGTCCTTCTAATTTGCTTTCGATAGTAGTCTTGGCAGTAAGCAGAATAATAGGTATATGGCTAGTCATCATATCCGCACGCAGTTCACGTGTCATTTCGATACCATCCTTTTCAGGCATCATCACATCACTGATAATAATATCCGGCAAATACTTCAACGCTTTACTCCAGCCTTCCATTCCGTCGGCCGCCTCCACCACCCTGTATACCGGAGTAAAGATGCTGCGCAGAAACTCACGCAACTCCTGATTATCTTCGACTAACAACATTAACTCTTTAGAAGTATCTTCCGCTAACGGTTCTTCCTCCGAAGACGATTTCTCAAACTCCGGACCAGCTGCCGTTACAAGAGTTTCAGATTGAAGCGATGCATTGGCAATGTCCACCACCTGCCCCATTCTTACCGGAGCTTCCGCATCGTCAAGGATAAATTCGACTTCTTCGTCATAATGTTCTTTCCCTTTCAGGAAGTCAACCTTGAAACAACTCCCTTCTCCCAAACGGCTGTCAACGGAAATTGTAGCCTTATGCATCTCCACAAGTTCCTTTACCAACGAAAGCCCGATGCCCGTACTAGCCTGATTGAAAAGATTCTTATCCACCAGATTCTCGAAGCGGACAAACAACGACTTCTTCTTGTTTTCCGCAATACCGATTCCCTGGTCCTGTACACCGATCGAAACGGTATTCTCATCTTCACGAATAAAAATCGTAATCATCTTGCCGTTCGGCGTATATTTGAAAGCATTGGAAAGCAGGTTAAACACAATCTTTTCCAACTTATCCACATCCACCCAAAGAAACAAATGCTGTTTCTCCGTCTCAAACAGGAAATCAATCCGATGTTCCTCGGCTACGGCTTCGAAATTATCCATGACCTTACGGACAAAGGACACGACATCCACACGTTGCACCTGCATCTTCATCTTCTTGTTCTGAATCTTGCGGAAGTCCAGAATCTGATTGACAAGACGAAGCATACGGTTAGTATTCCTCTCTACCACCACCAACTGTTCACGGACGTCCTCCGGTAACTTATCATTCTTCAAGACTTGTTCAACGGGACCCGCAATCAGCGTCAGCGGCGTACGAAGTTCATGGGAAATATTAGTGAAGAAACGCAGCTTTATATCCGAAATCTGCTGTTCTATGGATACCTCATGCTTCAACCGATAAATAGTAAACAGGATATAAACTGCCACAAGAATGATAACTAGAATCAACAGCACATAGAGTACGTATGCCACCGGAGTTTCCCAAAACGAGGGAAGAATGACAATATCCAGCACACGTTCATTCTCTACCCACACACCATCACTGTTTGTAGAACGGACACGAAGCACATACTCCCCTTTCGGAAGATTCGTATAAGTCACACTACGTTGCTTGTCGGCAAAGGTCCATTGTTTTTCAAATCCGTCCAAAATGTAGGCATACTGCACATTCTGCGGATTGGTATAATCGAGCGCTGCAAACTGTACAGAGAAGATATTCTCATCGTGCGAAAGCACCAGCTGCTCCGTATCATCAATATCTGCCTGCAACAACGATTGTTCCCCGGGCACAACATCCTCATTGGCTACTGTTAATTTAGAAAACACGATCGGAGGCACATAACTACTCTTACGGATAGAATCCGGGTTGAAGATAAAAACCCCTCCACTGGCACCGAACAGCATATTGCCTTTCGCGGTCAATGTGGAAGCCGCCTCACTAAAACGTACTGGGAAAGTTATACTACGCTCATCATAACTTTCAAACCGTTCTTCGGAGGGGATGAATTTACAGATTCCATTCTCCGTACTAATCCATAAGTTCTGTTTATCGTCCTCGCGAATGGAAAGCAGTACATCCGAAGGAAGCCCGTCCTGCACCGAGTAAGACTTAAACGCCCCATGTCCGTCTTCACTGATAGAGATCAGTTTGTTGAGTCCGCCACCAAAGGTAGCCAGATAAAGTTCCTTATCCGTAGTGGGGATAATCCAGTGCACATCATTGTTACTCAAACTTTGTGTATCGTTCGGCATACGGGAGAAGTGATAGAACTGTACATCTTCCGGTTTCTCGAAATTCTCGTCAAAGGCTACGGCACCCGTCGTCGTTCCCACCCACAAACGGCCGTTATTGTCGGAAGTGATAAAACGAGCCTTGTAGCAGGGATCAATAGGATAACCTTTCAAATGGTTACGGTGATTGATAAACAAAACCTTTCCGTCCTCATTCTCCGTGAGATAATTGATACCACCGGCAAAGGTAGCCGCCCAGATTCTCCCGTTATGATCTTCGTACACACAATACACATTGTTATCGCTCAAGCTATACATATCATCCTCTTGGTGAAGATAACGGGTCAGCTTGTACGACATTCCCGAAGGAGAGGTTGCCTCGGCACGGATCAGCCCGTCACCTTTTGTCGCAATCCAGATCACTCCTTTCGAATCCTGAATGATAAAATAGGCTGTTCCCTTCACGGGAGTGCCGACAGTGGAAATTATGCCGTTTTCCGTCAGATATCCCTTATAAGTTCGATCGGCGTCATATATACGAAGTATACCGTCCTTCACACCGACCCAGAGATTCCCCTGTTTGTCTTCACAGAGGGCACGTATCTCATTATGTAGTGATTCATATTCCTGCGGTACGGGAGTCATCATTGAAAAAGGAACATTACGGTAAGTCACCTTTTCCAATCCCTTGGAATGGGTACACATCCACAAATTCCCTTGTTTGTCGGAGAAAGCCGAATGAATCTTATTGGAAAAACGCCAGTCACGGCTGCCCAGTCCGTTATAAAAAGGAACCAGCCGCTTCTTCTGAGGATCAAAATATGAGAAACCACCTCCATACGGGTGTACCCACAGATAGCCGTTCACATCCTCATGGATATGAAAAGCAGGACGCGAACGTTCAGGATTACTATATTCAATAAGAATCTGCTCACGCGTCACTACTCCGGTAAACGGATTGAAATGAGCTACCACACCCGGTTCTTCCTGTTCGAACCAGACTTCCGAAGAACGGTCTACATAAGCCGATAGAATGGGTTTGGCAGGTAACTCCTTGCAAGTCAGAAATGAATAGTGTACCGATGCTTTCGTTTTCAGATTACAGGTAAAGAAACCGTCCGAATCCGTAGTGATGACCGACATATCCGGTGCAACCGTATGAATGGAGGTGATCCGCCCTTTGGTCGGAAGTTCGAGCAATACAAATTCTCCGCTTCCTTTCTGATATACCCAGACACGTCCGTGGTCCGAAGCAAAGCAAATATCCTCATCACGTTCCTGCACGGCATAGAAAGCCTGGTTCATTCCGCTAAGCTTTCCTTTGGTTTCCGTAAAATAAGAAACAGGTTCTTTGTCTCCTGGACGAATCATGCCCAACCCGTTGTCTGTCAGCAGCCAGTCATTACCGGCTTTGTCCTGATGTACTTTAAACACATGTAAAGAGGGAAACAATTCCGTCTTATTGGAATAAATATCCCATGTCAGCCGATGATTCTCGTCGGGATGAGTCAGAATGCGAATCGCACCGTCGTTTTCCGTCAGCAGCCAGACAGTTCCGTTCGGCATTACTTCAATGGTATGTACATTGAATGCACTCCCCTCCTCACCGGCTGCGGGCACTTGCTCGAAAGTTTCCGTTTTCGGATCAAAGCGATGAACGCGGTTGTCATAGGTCAACAACCAGAGAAAACCGTAACGGTCTTCATACATACGGTCCGCCCGATTATTGGTCAGACTGATGTAATTTCCCTGTCGTGCCTTGTAAGTTTTGAAAGTGTACCCATTAAAACGGTTAATACCATCCCAGGTGGCAAACCAAAGATTGTCTTTATGGTCCTGAAGAATGCTCATGACTGTATTTTGCGACAGTCCGTCCTCAGTAGAGTAATGGGTGAAAAAGCAATGCTGCTGTGTATGTGCCGTGAACACAATAGCTAGCAGGAGAATCACTGAAAGTAAAGTTTTCTTCATCATATCACTTGGTTCTGTGGCGTAAAGATAGAAAAATAACAGGATTTTAATACTATCTTTACCAGCTATTTAGCAGAATCAGGTTATTCAATAAAACAAGTTTTCAGTTTCAGGCATAAGAGTTCAACGTTTTACATCTAACAGATGATTTCCGTTTTTTACCGGATTCCACCCGTCATCACCGGCCAGCACTGTTTCTATCTCATATCCTTTAAGAGTTTTCAACTGATGGGAGAAAGCGGCACGTGCCTTCGGATTGGCACCTTCGCCACGACTGTCATACTCTGCATAAAAAGCAGTTTTCTCGTTTTCCTTCTTCCCCCAGTTGTTCCAGCCTTCGGGAAGGACGTGCTGTCCCAGTTCGCAACGGACAAATACGGCTTGGGCATACGGACGCCAGGGACGGGAGAGATATACTTTCTTCGCTTCAGGTGATGCGGTGAGCTTACAATCATAGAAGACGTAGCCATACTTTTTCCCTTGGTCGGTAGAAGGTGCGGTCACATAGCCGTCCCGTTTGCTGTGAATGTGGCAACGGTTAAAGACAGCCGTAGACCAACCGAAAATGAAATCAACTGTTCCTTCGATGTAACAGTCCTCATAATATTGACGACTTTGCTTGCCGTAAGTATAGAGGGTATCCTGAAAACCTAAAAAGCGGCAGTTCTTGAAGAAGGCACGGTCGGCGGAGACAAAGCAGGCAACTGCCTGCCCGACGGGACCGGCGGAGTTCTCAAAAGTGATATTCTCTGCATAAAAGTCCGGTGCATAAATGTAGCAGCTCGATGAACCGGAAGTTCCCATGTTCTCGCCAAATACATTTTTCTTGTTGGCGAAGTCGTCATTGGTCAACGTCGCGCCTTCTTCTCCGATCAAGGCGACATTAATCTTGCTTTCGGGGATGATAATCTTTTCTTTATAAGTACCTTTACGTATCAGAATCGTGGTGCGGATGTTCTTACGGAAATCGGGAACCGCATTAATCGCTTCCTGAACGGTGAAGAAATCACCGCTTCCGTCTTGTGCCACCACGTAATCATAGTGGCGGATATATGGTGCCAGTTCCTGAACTGCTTTGCCGATTGCCTCTACTGCCAACTCGGCAATCACACGTGCACCAT
>OBYS01000639.1_pt1 | contig 18930 bp, 17 predicted proteins | sample 1476791 | NCBI WGS metagenome assembly OBYS01 (sample SAMEA2580205, study PRJEB22360) | human gut metagenome | biome: human gut; feature: human-associated habitat; material: faeces | place: Denmark | collected 2008/2010
TCTTTAGCGATCTGCCGCTCATGCAGGTTCGCGCCGTCGCCACGGCTGCCGCTCGCCTCATCAAGGAGGGCGTCGACCCGCGTCCCGAGATCATGGTTCCGCTCGTCTCCATCACGGCGGAGCATGTCCAGACCCGCGAGGTCATCGAGCGCGTGATCGCCGAGGTTTCCGCCGAGGAGGGCGTCGAGCTCAATATTCCCGTGGGCACGATGCTCGAGCTGCCGCGTGCCTGCATGGTTGCCGACGAGATCGCGCAGCACGCCGACTTCTTCTGCTTTGGCACCAACGACCTCACGCAGACGACCTTCGGCTTCTCTCGTGACGATGCCGAGGCCAAGTTCATCCCGCTGTACATGCACAAGAAGATCTTGAAGGACAACCCCTTCGAGACCATCGACTCGGCGGTACTGGAGCTGGTGCGCATGGCCGTCGAGAAAGGTCGCGTCACCAACCCCGACATGCACTTTGGCGTGTGCGGCGAGCACGGCGGCGACCCCAACTCCATCAAGGCCCTGTTTAACGTGGCCGACGTGGACTACGTGTCCTGCTCGCCCTATCGTGTACCCCTCGCGCGCCTGGCGGCCGCCCAGGCCAAGCTCGAGGCCAAGCGTTCCGCCTAACGTTTTGGGTTTGGGCGCCTAGCGTAGCCCCCTTCACGCCGCCCGTCTCATTCGTGAGGCGGGCGGTTATCATGTGCGGGTTTTGTCTTTTTGTCTGCGTAAAAAATTGTTCTTGCAGCAGAAACCCGCGCGTGTATACTCGAATACGTTTGTTCAACTACGTGCCGGCCAAGGTGGTACGGCACCTCTAGAAGAGTAAGGAATTGCACATGGATTACATCCGCGCAATCGAGCGTCAGCAGATCCGCGAGGACATTCCTCAGGTTCGCGTCGCCGACAACGTCAAGGTTCACTACCGCATTAAGGAAGGCGACCGCGAGCGCATCCAGGTCTTCCAGGGCGACGTCATCCGCATGGCCGGCGCCGGTGCCCGCGAGACCTTCACCGTCCGCAAGATTTCCTTCGGTGTCGGTGTTGAGCGCACCTTCCCGCTTCACAGCCCCAAGATCGCCAAGCTCGAGGTCGTTCGTCATGGTCGCGTCCGTCGCGCCAAGCTGTACTACCTCCGCGACAAGGTGGGCAAGGCTGCTCGCATCCCCGAGAAGCGCTAAGAAGATCGCAGCGTCTGTCCACTCGTTTGGACACAAGGGTCACCTTCGGGTGGCCCTTCTTTTTATCTGATTTGCATGCAAGGAGGGCCTGGTATGGCCAATATGACGAGCTCGGTTTCGGCATCGCAGGTTGCCGGCGAGCTGGCGAGCGCCACGTTCGAGGAGATTCCCGCCCTCGTGGAGCATTATCGCGAGGATCCGCGCCAGCAGGTGATCAAGGCTTGCGAACGTGCCCTTAAGCGCCATGCCAAGGAACTGTCCGAACGCGAGCGCGTCAACGGCATGTACGAGCTTATGCATGAGCTCGGCGGTGATGGCGTGGTCGTGGGCGTCGACGAGGTGGGCCGTGGCTCGGTAGCGGGTCCCTTGACCGTGTGTGCCGTGTGTCTTCCGATGGAGCCGCGCATCTGGGGCATCAACGATTCCAAAAAGCTCACGCCGGCGCGCCGCGAGCTGCTCTCGGTGAAGATTGCCGAGGTGGCGACTGCTATCGGCTTTTGCCATATCGCTCCTGCAGATATCGACGAGATGGGCATGGCCCGCGCCATCCGCGCTGCCGTCGCGGGCGCCGTGGTCGATACGGGGCTCGAGCCCGATTGCGTGCTTATGGACGGTAACCCCTTGGGCGCCGTTCCCAACGAGCGCGACGTGGTCAAGGGCGACGCCAAGATCGCCTGCATCGCCGCGGCATCCATCATGGCAAAGGTCACGCGTGACGAGATGATGGTCGAGTACGACGCCGAGTACCCCGAGTACCATTTGGCCGAATCGAAAGGCTATGCGAGCCCGGAGCACATCGAGGCCATTCGCAAACATGGTCTTTCTCCGCTGCACCGTGTGAGCTTTTGCGGAAACTTTCTGCAGACTGAGCGCCTTTTTTAGGCCAATTGTGGAGACTGGGACCATAAGGGTTCCATAAACTTGCTGGTAGGGGCCGCGTGCAACGCCATTGTTGCATGCGGCCCCTCATTTGTCGGCATTTGGTTTGCTTTTGGTTTGCTTCCGGTACTTACCCGCATGAAACCTGCCCTCATTATCGAGGCAATACAGAGAGCGGGAAAGGAGACCCCATGTGTGCCGCAGGCAAACCGAGTAAGACGCAGCAGCTCAAGGAGCGTTGGGAAAAGGGGGAGCTCGATTGCGGGTCGATCACGCCCGAGTTTATCAAGGGACTCAGTCCTCGCGAGCTCGGTATGCTGGGCGAGCTTATCGCAATCGATTACTTTAACGAGCGCGGCTATGCATTGCTGGAACAAGGCTATCGATGCTCGGAGGGCGAGGCCGACCTGGTGCTGCTCGACGAGCTCGACGATGTGGTGGTGATGGCCGAGGTCAAGACCAGGCGTGTTGCGCTGGATTGCGACACGCGGGTGTTTCCCGAGGAAGCGGTGAATGCCCAAAAGCAGCGGCGCTATCGTCGCATCGCGAGTTGTTACCTCATGGAGCATTATCCGCTCAAGGCGATCCGCTTCGATGCCGTGGGCGTCACCATTCGCGGCGGGCATATCGCCGAGATCGAGCACCAGTACAACGCGTTCGATTGGCAGGTGTCGTGATGGCGTTCGAAACCTTTGCCGTTCACGCACCTGTATCCGCGGCGTCGAGGCGATTCCCGTCACGGTCGAGGTATCGCTTGCGGGCGGCATCCCGGGCATCCAGATGCTCGGCATCCCGAGCATGGAGGTCATGGAGTCGCGCGGGCGCATTCGCTGCGCTATGCGCTCTGCCGGATTCGAGATCCCGCGTTCGGGCATTACGGTCAATCTGGCGCCGGGCGATATCCGAAAGACCGGTAGCGGCTTTGACTTGCCGATAGCCATTGCGGTGCTTGCTGCCGACGGGCAGATTCCCCGCGACAATCTCGACCGCTGCCTCATTGCCGGCGAGCTCGGCTTGGATGGCACGGTGCTTCCCGTCAAGGGCGAGGTGGCGTTCCAACTGCTGGCTCGCGACATGGGGTTGTCTTTTATCGCCGGTAGGTCCGACCAGCATGTTCCGCTCGCGGGGGTCGATTGCGGTTTTATCGATCATCTGTCGCAGCTTGCCTGCGGTATGGGCGAGGCAGCTCGGCACTATCTGGATTCTGAAGTGCTCGAGGCCTCCTTTGAGCCCGAGCTCGATTATGCCGACGTGTTGGGGCAGGAGGTCGCCAAGCGCGGCATGGCGCTTGCGGCGGCAGGGGAGCTGGGCTTGCTTATGATTGGGTCTCCGGGATCGGGCAAGACCATGCTTGCGCGCCGCATGACGGGTATCTTGCCTGAGCTTTCCGTCGAGGATCAGCAGGAGGCGCTGTGTATCCATTCGGTCTTGGGTGAGAACATCGATGGCCTGCTTGCGGGGCATCGGCCGTTTCGTAGTCCCCATCACAGCATTTCGACTGCGGGCCTTATTGGCGGAGGGCGCCCGGTGCATCCGGGCGAGATCAGCCTTGCCCATGGCGGCGTGCTCTTTTTGGACGAGCTTGCCGAGTTTCCCACCGGTGTGCTGCAGACGCTTCGTCAGCCTATCGAGCGCGGCTATGTCAGGATCGTGCGCGTCGACGGCGCCTTCACGTTTCCCTCGCGCTTTCAGCTGCTTGCGGCGAGCAATCCCTGCCCCTGCGGTTTTTTGGGCGATCGCGAGGTTCCGTGTCGCTGTTCGGCATCGATGGTCGAGCGCTATCGGTCCAAGCTGCGCGGTCCCTTGGCCGACCGCATCGACCTGATGCTCGACGTGACCCGCCCCGATCCGCAGGTGATTATCGAGGGCGCCGAGGGTATGTCGTCGGCCGAGCTGCGCGACTACGTTGTCCGCGGTCGGGCTTTTCGTGCCTGGCGCGAGACCCATATGGACGATGCAGACTCCGAGGCCGAGGATGCCGAGCCCCGCTCTATCGATGGTGTTGTATCGACCTTTGCGCTTGATCAGGCGGCGGAAACGTGCGTGCTCGGCCTGTCGAAGCGCACGCATCTCACGGGACGCGGCATCGTGCGTCTGGTTCGCATCGCACGCACGATTGCCGATGTCGCAGAAAGCGAGCGGGTGACGCAAGACCACGTGCTCGAGGCCGCGATGTATCAGGGAAGGAGGGATCAGTGATGGGTGAGGTCCGCTACGAACTGCATCCCGGTGATGGGCTGTTTCCCGCTACTGTTCTGGAACTTTCCGATGTGCCGCAGACGTTGTTCGTCCGTGGCGACCCGGAGGTGCTCTCGACGCCGGCGCTCTCGATTATCGGTGCGCGCAAGGCCTCGCCGTACGGTCTTGCCGTGGCAGAGCTGGCCGCGAAAGTTGCGGTCGAGGCGGGGGTGACGGTGGTCTCGGGCGGTGCGGTCGGCTGCGACCAAGCCTCGGGTTGGGCCGCGGTCAACGCCGGGGGCAGGCACGTCTTGGTTTTGGGTACGGGCGCCGACGTGGTCTACCCGCGTTCGAGTGCGGGGCTTATCGCGCGCACGATCGATACGGGCGGTGCGGTCGTGTCCATCTCGCCTTGGGGTATGGGGCCGCGTATGTTTGCCTTCCCGCGGCGCAATCGCGTAATCGCCGCCTTGTCGCAGGCACTCTTTGTGTCCGAGGCGGGCATGCCCTCGGGTACGTTCTCCACGGCGGAGGCCGCCATGGACCTGGGACGCGAACTGCTTGCGGTACCGGGCTCCATTTTGTCGCCCGAGTCGCGCGGGACCAACTATCTCATTGCCAACGGGGCCTGCTGCATTATTGACGAGGAGTCCATCGAGATGGCCATCTCTCGAATCTACGGTACCCTGCGCTATTCGCGTCCCGATGCGCCCGGTATCGCGGATCTGGACCCCACACAGCAGGCCGTGATGCATGCCCTCATTGCCTCGCCGCTCAAGGTTGAAGACATCGCCACACTCGTCTCCCTTGATGCCGTCGGTGTGCTCAAGCTCCTGGGCTCGCTCGAGCTCGAGGGCCTCATCGAGCGCATGATGGATGGAAGGTATGCGCCCTCCAAGTTTGCCCTTCACGCCCAGACGCCCTTCGGTCACAATGGAAAACGTGTCAATTAGAAAGGTGTTTGCAGATGCTGTTTGATCAGGTGACGGTTATCGGTGGCGGTCTAGCGGGATCGGAATGTGCGATTCAGCTGGCAGATCGCGGGTTCGCCGTAAAGCTGTGCGAGATGCGCCCGCAGGTAAGCTCTCCTGCCCACCATACCGATCACTTGGCGGAGCTCGTCTGCTCCAATTCATTTAAGTCGACCCGTCCCGATTCCGCCGCCGGTCTGCTGAAGGCCGAGCTCGAGCGCATGGGTTCGGTGCTGCTCGACTGTGCTCATCGTGCGGCCGTTCCCGCTGGCGGCGCCCTGGCGGTCGACCGCGTCAAGTTTTCCGAGCTCGTCGAGGCCGAGGTTGCCGCCCGCCCCAATATCGAGGTCGCCCACGGTGAGGTCACCCAGATCCCCGAGGGTCATGTGGTTATCGCCGCGGGTCCCTTGTGCTCGCCGGCATTGAGCGAGGAGGTCATGAAGCTTGTCGGTGGTGACGCCCTGGCGTTCTTTGACGCGGCCGCCCCGATTGTCGATGCCTCGACGCTCGATATGGACGTGCTGTTCTCGCAGTCGCGCTACGAGGAGCAGGGGAGTGGCGACTATCTGAATGCCCCGCTCAACAAGGAAGAATACGAGGCCTTTATCGAGGCGCTCACAACGGCCGATCGCGTGGTGCTCAAGGATTTTGAGGGTGGGGACCTGTTCCAGGCCTGCCAGCCTGCCGAGGAGGTTGCGCGCACGGGCAAGGATGCCATCCGCTTTGGCGCCATGAAGCCCGTCGGGCTCACCGACCCGCGCACCGGTCGCCGTCCCTGGGCGGCAATTCAGCTGCGCGCCGAGAACAAGGAGAAGACCGCCTATAACCTAGTTGGCTTCCAGACCAACCTGACCTTCGGCGAACAGAAGCGCGTCTTCCATATGGTTCCCGGCCTGGAGAACGCCGAGTTCTTCCGCTACGGCGTCATGCACCGCAACACCTTTGTCGATGCGCCACACGTGCTCGATGGCACCTTTGCCGTTCCCGACACGAGCGTGCGCCTTGCCGGCCAGATTACCGGTACCGAGGGGTACATGGAGGCCGTGGCGACGGGTCTGCTCGCCGCGCTCAACACCTATGCCGAGGCTATCGGTGCCGCGGGCGTCGAGCTGCCGCGCGTGGGCGCCCTGGGCGCACTCGTGGGCTATGCGACCGATCCGGCTACGGTGGGCTACCAGCCCATGCACGTTAACTTTGGGCTCGTTCCGCCGCTCGAGGACGGTAAGCGTCGCAGCAAGCGCGATCGTTACCAGGCCTACGCGGATCGCGCCCTTAAGGCCCTGGATGCTTATCTGGAATCGCGCTCCGATCTGTTTGGAGGCGAGAGGTCATAGCTTTTGACCTGTACGATGCCGTCGACTCGTTCATCGCCTACATTGCACGCGTCGAAGGGCTCGCTCCCAATACGGTAACCGCCTACGCCTCGCGGCTCGAGCGCTTCGCCGCGTGGTGCGACCGCGAGGGCATCGACGCTCGCGCCGCCGACGTGCGGACCGTTCGCTCCTATTTGGCCGAGCTGTCGCGTGGCCAGGTGGCGGCTCGGACCCTTGCGGCTCACCTGTCTGCTATTCGCTCGCTCTATCGGTGGATGGCTGCCGAGGGAATCGTTGAGGGCGATGCGGTCTCGGCGATATCCTCGCCCAAGCTGCCGCGCGATCTTCCCGGCGTGCTGACGACCCGGCAAGTCGAGTCGTTGCTCAAGACCCCCGACACCTCGACGCCTGCGGGGCTGCGCGATGCAGCGATGCTCGAGCTGCTCTATGCCTCCGGCGCGCGAATCTCGGAGCTCGCGGCGCTCAACGTGGAGTCCATTGCTTGGTCAGAGCGAACGCTGCGACTTTGGGGCAAGGGGAGCAAGGAGCGGATCGTGCCCCTCTATCGGCGCGCTCTCGAGGCGACTCGCCGCTATATTGAGGAGGGGAGGCCGGAGTTGCTCGCTCAGGCAAAGCGCCGCGACCTCGCTACTGGGCCGCATCCGCTGCTTATATCGGCGCGTGGCAATCGCATGAGCGCCGCCATGCTCCGGCGGCGGTTCCATACGCTGGCGACGCTCGCCGGCATTCCGGCCGACATCGCCCCGCATGCGATGCGCCATACCTTTGCGACCGACTTGCTCGAGGGCGGTGCGGACCTGCGCTCGGTTCAAGAGCTGCTAGGTCATGCGAGCCTGTCCACGACGCAAATCTACACACATCTCACGCCCGATCGGCTCAAACGTGCCGTGGCTCAAGCCCATCCCCGCGGCGAATAGTGGCTGGGACGTCCCGCGCCGCACTCAGGTGTGTGGTTTTGATTGCGGGTTGGCAGGAAGATGCATTCCTGCTATCATTCATCGGGTTGCTTCACGGCAACATGTTTTTATCACGCACGCGCGGCTACTTCATACCGTGGTGCCCGGGCTTTGGTAGCACATGTCCGGGTTGGTTTTGGAGGATGACCCCGCGCGGAGGCAAACCACAGGAGGTTTAACATGGCTACCAAGATTAATATCCGCACCCTGCTCGAGGCCGGCTGCCACTTCGGTCACCAGACCCGTCGCTGGAACCCCAAGATGAAGCCGTTCATCTTCGGTGAGCGCAACGGCATCTACATCCTCGACCTCAAGCAGACCATCCTCGACGCCGACCAGGCCTACACCTTCGTCAAGAACGTCGCCAAGGGTGGCAACGTGCTGTTCGTCGGCACCAAGAAGCAGGCTCAGGAGGCCGTCAAGAACGCTGCTGAGCGCGCCAACATGCCTTACATCAACCAGCGTTGGCTCGGCGGTATGCTGACCAACTTCGTCACCATCCGCTCCCGCATCAACCGCATGGAGGAGCTCGAGGCCATGGCCGAGGACGGCCGCATGGCTGTTCTGCCCAAGAAGGAGCAGGCTGTTCTCGGCAAGGAGCTCACCAAGCTCCAGACCAACCTCGGTGGCGCCCGCGACATGAAGGGTCTGCCCCAGGCTCTCTTCGTCATCGACACCAAGCGCGAGGAGAACGCCATCAAGGAGGCTCAGCGCCTGAACATCCCCGTCGTCGCTCTGATCGACACCAACTCCGATCCCGACGAGGTCGAGTACGGCATCCCCTGCAACGATGACGCTATCTCCGCTGTCACCCTTATGTGCGAGCTCATGGCTGACGCCTGCCTCGCTGGCTCCGGCAAGGAGCAGGTCTCCGAGGCCGAGATGGCCGCTGAGCCCAAGGCCGAGTAAATCAGTCTTAGTTAATTCTTTTTCATCTCTTTGAAAGGAACCACAATGGCCCAGATTACCGCCGCTATGGTCAAGCAGCTCCGCGAGATGACCGACTCCCCGATGATGGAGTGCAAGAAGGCTCTCGTCGAGGCTGACGGCGACATGGACGCCGCTGTCGACGTTCTGCGTAAGAACGGCCTTGCCAAGGCTGCCAAGAAGGCTGGCCGTGAGACCAACGAGGGCGCTGTCGCCGCGTTCGTCTCCGAGGATGGCAAGACCGGCGCTCTGCTCGAGCTCTCCTGCGAGACCGACTTCGTTGGCTCCAACGCCAAGTTCACCGGCTTTGCTTCCAAGGTCGCTGAGGTTGTCGCTACCACCGAGCCTGCTGACGTCGACGCTCTGCTCGAGAAGCCGATGGGCGAGGAGACCGTTTCCTCTGAGCTCACCGAGATGATTCACATCATGGGCGAGAACATGAAGATCTCCCGCTTCGCTGCCCGCAAGGCCGAGAACGGCGCGCTCGCTTCTTACATCCACATGGGTGGTAAGATCGGCGTCCTCGTCGAGTTCGCCTTCGAGAAGGCCGAGACCGCTCAGGCTGAGTCCTTCAAGACCTTCGCTCACGACGTTGCCCTTCAGGTTGCTGCCGTCGCCCCGATCTGCGCTACCCGCGATCAGGTTCCGGCCGAGACCGTCGAGCACGAGAAGCAGATCTACATGGCCCAGGCTGCCGAGTCCGGCAAGCCCGAGGCTATCCAGGAGAAGATGGCTGTCGGCCGTCTGGAGAAGTTCTACAAGCAGTCCGTGCTCACCGAGCAGGAGTTCATCAAGGACAGCTCCCTCACCATCAAGAAGTACGCTGAGCAGGTCTCCAAGGAGCTCGGCGACACCATTACCGTCGTTGCCTTTGACCGTCTGGTCCGTGGCGAGTAAATAAGCTCTTGTAGCTGGTAATGAGCAGGCTGTGGGTTTTACTCACAGCCTGCTTTTTCATGGCTCTTATCAGAGCCTTTGATATCATATTGAGAGTCTAATTAAAGGAGGATCGCTTTGTCCGACATCCGATATAAACGCGTGCTTCTTAAGCTTTCCGGCGAAGCACTGATGGGCGACGGCCAATATGGCATCGACCCCAAGGTTACCGACCATCTTGCCAAGCAGGTCAAGGAGCTGCTCGCCGTTGGCCATGGGGGGCGCGGCGCTGTGTGCGTAAAGTACGGCAATATTTTCCGCGGCATGGCCGGCGCTGCCGGTGGCATGGAGCGTGCTCAGGCCGACTACATGGGCATGCTGGCAACCGTTATGAACGCGCTCGCCCTGCAGGATGCCTTCGAGCATAACGATGTTCCCTGCCGCGTGATGAGCGCTATCCAGATGAACGAGATCTGCGAGCCCTATATTCGCCGTCGCGCCATCAACCACCTTTCCAAGGGCAACGTTGTTATCTTTGCCGCCGGTTCGGGCAATCCGTACTTTACGACCGACACCGCCGCGGCTCTTCGTGCGTGCGAGATCGGCGCCGAGATTCTGATTAAAGCCACCAAGGTTGACGGCATCTACGACAAGGATCCCGTCAAGTGCGCCGATGCCGTCCGTTTTGACAAGATTACCTATCACGAGGTTCTCGTCCGCGGTCTGCAGGTTATGGATTCCACGGCTACGGCACTGTGCCAGGATAACCGTATGCCGATTTTGGTCCTCAACATCGATGGCGAGGACACCGTCAAGCGCGCGCTTTCGGGTGAGCCCGTCGGCACGCTCGTCTATCAGGAGGATTAAGCATGGCAGAGAACATCACCGCCCATATGGACAAGTCGCTCGAGTCCCTCAAGCATAACTTCTCCAAGGTCCGTACCGGCCGCGCCAATGCCAACATTCTGTCCGACATCACCGTCGATTATTACGGTGTTCCCACGCCGGTCACGCAGGTTGCCGCCGTCAAGACCCCCGAGGCCCACATGCTGCTCATCGAGCCGTGGGACAAGGCACTCATCAACGCTATCGTCAAGGCCATCGGCGCTTCCGATCTGGGTATCACCCCCAACTCCGATGGCACCGTCGTTCGTCTGCCGTTCCCGGCTCCCACCGAGGAGCGCCGTCGCGAGCTCGTCAAGGAGTGCCGCGAGTACGCCGAGCAGGCCAAGGTGTCTATCCGTAACATCCGTCGCGACTTCAACAACAAGCTCGAGCGCGATGAGGAGCTCACCGAGGACGATGTCCGTCGCGAGCAGGCTAAGGTCCAGAAGCACACCGATGAGTATGTCGCCAAGGTCGAGGAGCTTCTGAAGGAAAAAGAAGCCGAGGTCATGGAGATCTAAGGTGCAATACGACGAGCATAAACTGGTCGAGTACTTTGCCGACGCCCCTGCGGGCGTCGGTTTTTCCGACCTTGACCTCAATAACATTCCGCACCATATCTCGTGCATCATGGACGGCAACGGTCGTTGGGCTACGTCGCGCGGTCTTGCGCGTACTGAGGGCCACAAGGCGGGTATCGTCTCCCTTCGCGAGATTATTACCGCCTGCGTGCGTCTGGGCGTCGACGTGCTTTCGGCCTATGCGTTTTCTACCGAAAACTGGAACCGTCCGCAGCACGAGGTCAACGTCTTGATGCACCTGTTTGCCAAGACGTTTATCGACGAGCTGCCGCTTCTGAAGCGCGAAAACGTGCGCGTTGTCTTTTTGGGTGACATTTCCGCGCTGCCCAAGAAGACCCGCGACGTTTTTGAACGCGGTCTTGCCGAGTGCGCCGATCACACCGGTATGACGCTGGCGCTTGCTGTCAACTACGGCGCGCGTTCCGAGATTACCCGCGCTGTCCGTCAGATCGCACTCGACGCTGCTGCCGGTAAGATCGATCCTGGCGCAATTGATGACGACATGGTGGCCTCCCACCTCTATACCGCCGGTCTTCCCGATCCTGAGCTTGTGATTCGCACCTCTGGTGAGCTGCGCCTTTCGAACTATCTGCTGTGGCAGGTGGCTTATTCCGAGTTCTATGTCACCGATACCTATTGGCCTGACTTTGATCGTTGGGGCCTTGTCGACGCCATTTTGGCCTATCAGGGCCGTGACCGTAGGTTTGGTGGACTGAGCAAGACCGAGGAGGCTTAATCGTGTCCGATCGTCCCAAGGCATCTGCTCCCAAGACGCCTGCGCGCAAAGCTACCACTGTGGGAGCGCCTGCAGCGAAGAGCGGCAGCGGTTCGTGGCTGGCGGGCTTTATTACCCGTGCCGCCGCCGGTATCGTCTACGCCGTTGTCTTTATCCTGTGCCTGGTTTTGGGTATCGTGCCCACGGCCATCTTTGTTTCCGTCATGAGCGGTCTGTGCTGCTATGAGTTTTTCCGTATGACAAGACTCGATGGCAAGATGGCTAACGAGCGCATGGGTATCGCTGCCGCCGTACTCTTTCCGCTGTCGGCGTTGGGCGATTCGATGTTGCTGAATGCCCTGCTTTTTGCCCTGATGCTCGCTGTGGGCATTTGGTATGTCTGGTCGCCGCGTACCCGCATCTCTGATGTGGCCGTGACGCTCATGGGTCCCATCTACACTGGCTTTATGCTGTCGGCTATCGTGCTGCTGCGCGATGCCGTGCCCGGTTTTGCCGGCGCCCTGCTTTCAGTGGGCGTTTGCGCGTCCCTTTGGGTCTCCGATTCGTTTGCCTACATTGTGGGCAGCCGTATCGGCAAGCACAAGATGGTTCCCAAGATCTCTCCCAAAAAGAGCTGGGAGGGTTTTGTCGGCGGCATCCTGGGCTCGGTTTTGATTTGGCTCATTCTGTGGGCGACGCACTTCTACAAGCTCAGCCTGCCCTATGCGCTGCTGTGCGGCGTGGTCGTGTCCATTTTGGGCGTTATCGGCGACCTTATCGAGTCGCGCATCAAGCGTGGCGTGGGCGTCAAGGATTCCGGCAACCTTATCCCGGGCCATGGCGGCATGCTCGACCGTAGCGACTCGCTTATCTTTGGCTGCATTACCGCTCAGCTGCTTTTGATGATCGGAGGCGTGCTGTAATGTCATTCCAGACGACGTATGGCCCCGATGGACGCCTCCGTGTTGCCATCCTGGGTTGTACGGGCTCTATCGGCACCCAGACACTCGATGTGTGCCGTCAGCATGCCGATCGCCTGCAGGTGACGGCGCTGTCCGTTAATTCCAGCACCTCTGAGCTCGTTGCCGCTGCCCGCGAGTTCTCGGTTCCGGCGGTTGCCGTGGCCGATGTCGCTCACGGCGATGACGCCGTGCTGCAGGAGTTGCCCGAGGGAACGAAGCTCGGCGTTGGCGCGCAGGCGGTTTGCGAGCTCGCGCGTCGCGACGATGTCGACTGCGTGCTCGTTGCTATTGTGGGCGCCGCCGGTCTCGAGGCGAGCCATGCGGCCTTGACCTCTAATAAGCGCCTTGCCCTTGCCAACAAGGAGTCCCTCGTCGTCGGTGGCGACTTGCTTATGCCGTTGGCACAACCGGGCCAGCTTATTCCAGTCGACTCTGAGCACTCCGCCATCTACCAGTGCTATCTGGGGGAGGACCCACGCGAGGCTCATTGTATTTGGCTTACCTGCTCGGGCGGTCCGTTCTTTGGTCGTACGCGCGACGAGCTCAATCGCGTGACGCGTGCCGATGCCCTCGCACATCCCACGTGGGCCATGGGTGCCAAGATCACCATCGACTCCGCCACCCTCATGAACAAGGGCCTAGAGCGCATTGAGGCCATGCATCTGTTTAACTGCGACCTCGATTTCATTAACGTGGTCGTGCAGCGTCAGTCCAAGATTCACTCTATGGTCGAGTTTGCCGACGGCTCCGTGATGGCGCATCTCGGTGCTTCCGACATGCGTATTCCCATCCAGTTCGCGTTCTCGTATCCCGAGCGTTGGGATACCCCGGCGCCTCGTATCGATTTCCGCGAGCTGGGGCAGCTCACGTTTGATGCTGCCGACATGGATACCTTCCGCTGTCTGGCGCTGGCCGAGCGTGCCGGCAAGACGGGTGGTACCATGCCGTGCGTGCTCAATGCCGCCAACGAGGTCGCCGTCGATGCCTTCCTGCACGATGGCTGCAACTTTACCGATATCGATCGCATTGTGGAATCCTGCATGGATGCCCACGATATGCAGGCGGTCGATTCGTTTGAGCAGCTTCGCGACATCGATGCGTGGGCGCGTGAAAAGGCTGCGCAGGTGCTCGCCGCAACCCGTTCCTAACCCATAAGGATTGCTTTTTCGTTTTATGGATACTGTTCTGAGCGTTCTCTCATCGGTCTTTTGGGGCCTGCTGATGCTTTCCGTCCTCGTGTTTTTGCACGAGGGCGGCCACTTTTTGGCGGCGCGTGCCTGCGGCGTCCGTGTGACCGAGTTCTTTTTGGGCCTGCCGTGCCGCTTTGACATCCATTACACGTCGCGTCGCATTGGAACCAAGTTTGGCGTGACCCCGCTGCTGCTGGGTGGCTACGCTGCCATCTGCGGAATGGATCCGACCGACGTCTCGTGTGCCGATCGCGTGCTCGCGGCTATCTATCGTCATGGTCGCGTGACCGTGGCCGACCTTGCTGTCGAGCTCGAGCTATCCGAGGAGGTTGTGCTCGAGGCATGCGCCTTGCTCTTGGGTTGGGGCTCTATCGCGCCTTGGTATGAGGAAGGGGAGAAGCCCTCGCCGAGCTACTATCCCACCAAGTATCAGACGCTGCCGCGAGACGCGGCGGGTTACACCACCTTTGACGGCCGCCGTTTCGATCGCGAACATTCAACTGCCGAGGGCGATGTGTGGGAGCTGCCGTGCGGCGAGGCCGAGTTCCTTGCACAAGAGCGTTCGCACACCTATCTTGGCCAGGGTTTTCTCAAGCGCGCCTTTATGCTGCTCGCGGGCATTATTGTCAATATCTTGACCGGCTATTTGCTCCTTATGAGTATCTATTCCATTGCGGGTGTCACCGTGCCGATGGATACCAACGTGATCGGTCAGGTTGACGAGGGGTCTATTGCCGCCAAGGCGGGTATCGAGGGCGGCGACGCGATCCTTTCGGTTGACGGAGTATCGTGCTCTACCTGGATGGACGTTTACGATGCAATCGGTAAGGCTGCCGGTAAGGACGATATCGCCATCGAGTATGAGCGCGACGGCAAGCAGCATTCGACCTCGGTTGCGCTCAAAGAGGACGAGCGCCTAGGTGTGTATGCCTCTACGCAGGTGGTCCGTTTAGACCCCATCACGTCGGCTCGCCTTTCGTTCTCCTATGTCGTGCAGACAGCGGAGGGCGTGATGCGCCTGCTCCAGCCGCAGCATACGATGGAGATTCTCGATCAGTCTTCTTCGATCGTGGGCATTAGCGTTATGTCCTCACAGGCTGCTGCTGCCGGCCCTGCCACGTTCCTTTCGTTTGCCGCCCTCATTTCGTTCTCGCTTGGCTTTATGAACCTGCTGCCCATCCCACCACTCGATGGCGGCAAGCTGGTCATCGAGATCATTCAAAAGATTGCTGGCCGCGAGCTTCCGCTTAAGGTCCAGACGATTGTGAGCTATGTGGGCATCGCGCTCTTTGCGCTGCTGTTTGTCTATATGCTTCGTTCCGACATCCTTCGATTTATTCTGTAGGGGAGTGTTTGGATTGTCTTTATCCCATCCTTTGCCTCGCGAGTTGACGCGCCCCGTGCATGTGGGCGGCGTGCAGATCGGTGGCGGCGCGCCGGTGGTGGTCCAATCCATGACCTGCACCGATACCGCTGACGCCCAGGCAACGCTTGCGCAAGTGTGCGCGTTGGCGCAGGCTGGCTGCGATATCGTGCGCGTGAGCGTGCCCACCGAGACCGCGCTTGAGGGTTTCCGCACCATCTGTGCTGAGTCTCCGGTGCCGATCGTCGCCGATATTCACTTTAACCATAAGCTCGCCATCGGCGCTGTGGAGGCCGGTGCTGCCAAGCTCCGCATCAATCCCGGCAACATTGGCGATTGGGCCAAGGTCGATGCCGTGATCGATGCCGCGGGCGCCGCTGGGTGCGCGATTCGTATCGGCGTCAATGCCGGTTCGCTTGAGCATGATATCGCCGAGCGCGACGACCTCACGCAGCCCGAAAAGCTCGTGATGTCGAGCGAGCGTTTCGTCAAGCATTTTGAAGACCGCGGCTTTACGAACATTGTGCTTTCGGCCAAGGCCCATAGCGTACAGACGACGCTCGATACCTATCGAGCCCTGTCGCGTGAGATTCCCCACGTTCCGCTTCACCTGGGCGTAACCGAGGCGGGTACCAAGCTGCAGGGCACCATCAAGAGCTCGGTGGGCCTTGGTATCCTGCTGTCTGAGGGTATCGGCGACACCATGCGCGTCTCTCTCACAGCTGATCCGGTTGAGGAGCCGCCGGTCGCCTGGGGTATTCTGCAGTCGCTGGGCCTGCGTCGCCGTGGTCCCGAGATTGTCTCGTGCCCCACGTGCGCCCGCTGCCAGGTTAACCTGATTCCCATCGCCGAGGAAGTAACCGAGCGGCTTAAGAACTATGCCGCGCCGCTTTCGATTGCCGTCATGGGATGTGCCGTTAATGGCCCCGGTGAGGCTTCTGATGCCGACCTGGGCGTTGCTTGCGGACGTGGTCAGGCCTTGCTCTTTTCGCATGGCCAGATCATTGGTAAAGTAGCTGAGGACCAAATTGTCGACGCGCTTATGGCAGAGGTCGACAAGCTTATTGAGGAGAAATAAATGACCCGAGCAATGTATATGTCTAAGCTTTATGCGCCGACGCTTAAAGAGGATCCGGCGGACGCTGAGCTCGCCAGCCACCGTCTGCTGCTCCGTGCCGGCATGATCCGCAAGGAGGCCGCCGGGCTCACCTCCTCCCTTCCGCCAACGGGTAGCACGGAGCAAAGGAGGCCGCCGGTCTATATTCCTACCTGCCGCTTGCTTGGCGCTCGATTCGCAAGATCGAGAACATCGTGCGCGACGAGATGGACGCCGCCGGCGCCCAGGAGCTTATGATGCCTATCATGGTCGATGCCGAGTTGTGGCGTGAGTCCGGCCGCATCGACGCCTATGGCAAGGAGCTTGTGCGCTTTGACGACCGTCACGGTCGCGAGTTCGTCCTGGGCCCCACGCACGAGGAGACCGTCACGGCCCTGGTGCGCAATGAGCTGCGCTCCTACAAGCAGCTACCCGTTAACCTCTACCACATCCAGGATAAGTTCCGCGACGAGTTCCGCCCCCGCTTTGGCCTGATGCGCGGTCGCGAGTTCATCATGAAGGACGCCTACAGCTTCTCCGCCACGCAGGAGAGCCTGCAGGAGGAGTATGACAAGATGAAGCAGGCCTACGCTAACATCTGCGAGCGCTGCTATATCAAGGCCCTGCCCGTTGTTGCCGACTCCGGTGAGATCGGTGGCGATACCTCCGTCGAGTACATGGCTTTGGCCGACGCCGGCGAGGCTTCGCTCGTCTACTGTGACGATTGCGGCTTTGCTGCCGATGACGAGGCGGCAAGCACCAAGGTCGTCGTGACCGAGGGTCCTGGTGACGGTACGCTCACCAAGGTTGAGACTCCGGGCATGGGCACCATTGAGGCAGTTGCTAAGTTCTTTGGGTTCCCCGAGAACGGCACGCGCAAGTCGCTGGCACTCATCGACGCCGAGGGCAAGCCGGTCGTGGCCATTGTTCCGGGCGATCACGAGCTCAACGATTGCAAGGCCGAGCACGTCTTTGGCAAGGGCTATCGCATGATGACCGACGAGGAGCTTCAGGCGAACGGTCTGCACAAGGGCTTTATCGGACCGGTTAACCTGCCCGATGGCATTCGTCTGGTGTGCGACGAGAGCCTGCGCGATTCCAAGCAGTGGGCCTGCGGTGCCAACGAGGTCGATTATCACTTTACCGGTGCCTGCCCCGAGCGCGACTTTACCGTCGATGAGTGGGCCGATCTGGTCACCGTTGTCGCCGGCGACCCCTGCCCGCACTGCGGCAAGCCGCTCTCCGCTGCCCGCGGCATCGAGGTCTCTCAGGTCTTCCAGCTGGGCACCAAGTATTCCGAGGCCATGGGTGCCACCTTTATGGACGAGGACGGCAAGGAGAAGCCGCTCATCATGGGCTGCTACGGCGTTGGTGTGTCCCGCTCGCTCGCTGCCGTCGTGGAGCAGCACAACGACGAGCACGGTATCGTCTGGCCGGTCTCCGTTGCCCCGTACGAGGTCGCGGTGATTCCGCTCGATCCCAAGAAGGAGGAGTGCGCTACCGTCTGCGAGCAGATCGTTGATGGCCTGTGCGCCGAGGGTATCGAGGTCGTCGTCGACGACCGCGACGAGCGTCCCGGCTTTAAGTTTGCCGACAACGACCTTATGGGCTTCCCGTATCAGGTCGTTCTGGGTAAGCGTGGCCTTAAGAATGGCACCGTTGAGCTCAAGGACCGTGCCACGGGTGAGCGCGAGGATGTGGCGATCGACGAGGTCGTCGCCAAGGTCGCCGAGCTTGTGAAGGCAGCACGCCGTTAATCGACGATTTCGCTTGTAGTTCGATATACGGGACGGCCCCGCATTTCTCCAGATCGGGGAGATGCGGGGCCGTCCTTTTATCTTGTGGCATCCTCGATATCTACAAGGAAAACCCCACAGCCCATGCGAGCTGCGGGGTTTTTCCTTTGTGCCTCCAATGCGAAGCGAATCGCTCAGATATTACTGATAATCGACGACGTCGATCCAGTTCTTCAGGAACTCATCGTTCACGTTGCGCTTACGAGCGAGCTCGGAAGCGGCGACGATACTCGTCCACTGACGCACGACCTGCATGGGCATGTCGGCGCGGTCGCAGTAGAGCTCCAGATAGGCCTCGGCCTGATCCTTGCTGTTAAGGGCAAAGAGCAGGTAGGTGGTGGCAACGTCGGCAGCAGGGGAGCCCTGGGTAGCGTGTGCCCAGTCGCACACATAGAGCTGGCCGTCGTCGCCGACGATGACGTTGGAGGGGTTGAAGTCGCCGTGGCAGACCTTGAACTCCTTGGTCATGCCGTCCAGACGCTCCTGAAGGTTGTAGCGCGTGGTGGCATTGAGCTGATCAAGGCTGTCGATCATGCGGGCGAACTTGTCGCGCTGACGGTTAAGCAGCGGGGAGGTGTAGCTGTGGATCTCGATCTGGAGGTCGACGAACATCTCGAGGTACTCACCAAAGCGCTGGGGCTCGGCAGTCATCTTCTCGGCAAGGGTAGTGCCCGGAACCTTCTCGGTCACGAGCGCCCAGCCGTTGGCGTTCTCGAGCTGGGAAACCTCGAGAGCCTTGGGGCTGCGGATGCCGCACTCATTGATGCGGGCAAGATTCAAAGCCTCGTTGAACACGTCGGAGACGGGCTTAGTCTCGTTAAAGACCTTGACGATCTTGTCGCCCAGGTCGTAAACGACCTTGTTGCCACGGCGGACGAGCTCGGTCTTGGAATCGGGTAGCAGCATGGTTGCATCCTTTCAACGATGCGATAGAAGCGACGGCGGGGGGGTGTGAAACACCCGTGCACCCCCGCCGTTAAAAACCGTGCTAAAACCAGCAGACGGCGTAGTCCTGAGGCTCGCGGCCGTAGTAGGCGTCAAGGTAGAGCT